>Ga0116227_10011199_pt1 | contig 15193 bp, 5 predicted proteins | sample S1TSphgellanicum_FD_89693 | JGI IMG/M metagenome (GOLD analysis project Ga0116227, IMG submission 89693) | Host-associated microbial communities from peat moss isolated from Minnesota, USA - S1T2_Fb - Sphagnum magellanicum MG | ecosystem: Host-associated > Plants > Peat moss > Unclassified... | reverse complement strand
TTAATTAAGAAAAATTAAACGAAAAAAATTTTAAAATTAAAAAAGAATTAAAATAAATTAATAAATAAACTTAATTCAAAAAAAAACAAATTTCAACAGGTAATTAATTTTTTAAATTAAAAAAAAAAAAAAAAAAATAAGGGGGGGGGGGAAAAAAAAAAACCCCCCCCCCCCCCCCCCCCCCCTCCCCCTCCTCCCAATCATACAACTAAGCATAATTTTGACACTAGGCCAACTTTGCTTAGATTAGGTTAGGTTAATAAAGGAGAACCTAGCCTTGGGGAGGTGCACTTTGTCTCTCTCCCCCCAAAAGTGCGGAGAAATTACATACTAGGAAGGGTCACTTATGGCACATTTTGAGTTAGTTGGGGGGGGGGGCCTATGGGTTGGGGAAATTTTAGGCCTCTTTTGATCCCACCATTTATTTTAAAAGGACTTTGAAAGTATTTTCTTTTCCTACAATCACATATTACCTAATTCATACACACAATGTGGAAATGGCCCACCAAAGATACATGACAACTTTTTAAATAAAATTGTTGACTTAAGGAACCAAAGTTCAAAATCATGCTAAGGATACGTACAATGAAACAAAGACTTGTCAAACCACTTTGAAAAGAAGGTACTAGAACAACTAACTCAAAGAATGGTATTGTAGTAGTCCACCTTTAGGGTTTAGGGTAAAAGCCCTAAACCCTAAAAAAGGCACCAAAGTACCCTATGGAAAAGGAACGGGAAAAGCCTCAAAGCATTGGGTTCGTTGCAAAATGGTTGCCAATTTGGACTAGATTAAGCTTAGCTTCCCTCAACTTTACATCTTGAGGTGGTCTTTGCACCCATTACTTTTGTGGTACAATCCGCTTTCTTCTTCATTCACAAGCATGCTATTCCATGTTGCTTCAATTTTTGGCAAATTGAATAGCATGTGATGGTAAGTTCTAGAATGCAAACCTGAATGAACAAACAACTTTACAACTTATAAAAACTAGAAAGACATTTTAATTTTAATGAAAAAATACCATCATATGGCTATTTGATCCTACTAACCATCCTACTAACCATCCCTTTAAGAATGTCGAATTCTTGTTTAGTTGCAAATGTGCATATCTTGGTATTGTTGATTTTACTAAATTTAGTGGTTTTTTCCCACTCTTTGCTAGGACCAACATTCACAAAATTCCTTGTAAAATTAATTATGTAGTTTCATATTTCTTTAATCTCATAGTTAAATATACTTAAAATTTTCTATTTGTATACTTTCCATTGATTTTGTAACGCTTTTAACTTCAATTGCAACAACATTACATGAATTTCAAAACATCTGGAATTAGACAATAAATTCAAACATACATTTTAACTAAAAAAAAACAAAATATCATAATGATATTAATTTCACATTTTTTGAATTTCATAATTACATATAATTTTGTATTGTAAAAAACACACAAACTTGTGTTTCCAAGCAAGGTTTTTTTTCTCTTTTTTTTTGTTGTGAATTTTCACCACCTGGCAACAAGAGAAAAAGGGGCTGTGAACTGTCCAAGGATTTTTTGCAAAAGATTTTTTTTGGAAACAAATGGCCCAAAGTTGGCACATTTTGAGGGAAAAAAGTGAAATTCTCCATATGAAAATTCCCATGCACCATATATTTGAACCCCCAAATTTTACAAAAACATGGTGTAACAAGTGATAGTTATTAAAAAAAACAAGTTGTTCTTCATTTGTCTCAAGACTTTATGAGAATTTTTCTTATTATCATCAACACCTTTAATGTCATAGGTATTTATTTTGATGCCAATATCTCACCAATTCATAAATACACATATACATCATCACATTGGTATAAAAATTTGTATTGATCCCTTAGTATCAATTTCCTATTGTTATTGAAGTTTTGGAGACACCTATATAAACCAAGACCGGATTGCTATACAAAAAAAAATGACACCAAACCAACATTGGTAAATACCCATGTATGTGGGGTTGGGTGCCAATGTTATTTATTGATTTATTTTGGATTTTCACAAAAGTGAATTATTTGTTTGGGGGAAAAAAAAAGCATTTTAAGCACCTAGGAGAATGCAATTAGTAGTGTAATCTCAAATTGTATTATTTTGTGGTTAACATATTAAGTGAAGGGATTGAACATTTAGCTTAAAGGATTTCAATATGGTAGAGAGCCATTCTCTTTCTCAAAAATGAAAGATTTATGCTCTTTGTATTTTAAGTTGAATCTTAACGTATACCAAAATTTCCTATTGCATTTGTAGGGTGCTTTATTTAGTGCAATTTCTCCTCAAAAAGCATTTTGAAAACTAAAATGCCCATTCATGCTAGCATTTCATTTTCAAAATAGCTAGCCTCATTTTTTTTCCTTATGTTATTTGATAGGAATTTAGCGGATAGCTAGCTATTGGGTATTATCACATTTAAAATGAAAATGAAAATATTTTAACTAGGAGTGTGCTTTACAATGCATAAAGTCTTGGAACAAAGCATTCTCGAAATAATCATCCATTGGCTCCACTTCAAGGGGCCCTTATTTTGGGAAGGCCCTCCTTTTTTGAGTGTCACCATAGACTAAAAGGATTCTACAAATTTCTTAGTTAATCATTAGAAGCATTTTTACAATAATGCAACCGTGCATTTATTTTGTAACTATATGCAACTTGTTAATTATCATCTCTAACTACAACTAGTGGCTTTTGTAACTATTTTTTGCAAAAAAATCACATTAGGTCATATTTCTAAATTATAATGCAACTAATAACAACTAATCCTTCCAAGAGGATGAATTGTGAACGATTTCTCATCCACTTTAACTTGTTATATATCACATAAGTTACGAAAATAATTGAATATTGATAACAATGATGATGTGGACCTAGAACCCTTAAATATATATTGAAATATATTAAGGGCATATTATGTGAGGGTATGTATATAAGGGTATAGGGGTAGGTTGAGAGCTGGTATTAAATAGGTAGCATGTAGGTAGATAAGTTGGTGCTTGGTAATCCATAGGTCAAGGGTTGTTAATTTAAGTAGTTAGGTAGGTAAATAACTAGGCTGGGTAAGTAAGGTAATTAACTAGATTAAATAGATATATAGGTACTAATTAGATGAAATAGTAAGCCAACTAGTTTATAAGCTTAAGCTTTGCTAGTAGGCTAGGTTACTTGTGGTAGGGTAGGTTGGGTAAGTTAAGCTAGGTAGGTATAGTAGGGCCTAGCTCACCTACAATTTATGTATATCCACCTACACACACATACATATTAATTTACTTATCATATAGTTTTTCACTTATGAAAGGCAAGCATTTTAAAAAATAAAGTAATTTTCACAAGTGTTTCATTTTTCAAAATACTCGCTTTTTTGATTAAATTAAATTAAGTTAATTCCTGTAATAGCCTTGGGTATGATGGAATATTAAGAAAATAAAATCCTTTAGTAGGGGAAAAAAAAATAAAAATAGGAAAAGGTCAATGACGTCTTTACACACAACAAAACCTGCAACCTTAATGGCCTTTATGTATTATTAGAAATTTCTTAATGTATTTAGAAGGCCGTTTATACATGTATGATTTGATATGTTAGTCAGCTTACAATAACAATTGCTTGATCCTTTACAATGGTTAAGGCCCATGGGTCAACGATATTCATTCGGGGTTAGACTCAAATTGCCATATTCTTTGGCCCTTGTCTTAGGTCCGTTGTTTTGGGTAATGCACCCTCCCCACCCTTGGGCCTCACCCTTTGCAAACAATGACCCATGAGTTTGTTTTTCAAAGTTTTGTTTAGTGAGGATAATACATTTTAAGGTGTATGGCATGAATGGCATGTCTATGGACTTTGGAGGCAATACATGATACTTGTTTCTTAACATCACTCCATTCATCTTTGGTCATAAGTGGTCACCATTGCTCATAACTTGATGAATGGGTTTTTTTTGTGATGATTCCACAAATTACTCTATAAGCATGAACAATTCTTTCTTTTGGTCAACAAAGATCATGGACAAATAGTTTGAGACCATTCCCTTCTCTTCTAGATAACCAAGAATGATGGGTGCCATGCTTGTTGACTTCATTTAGTAAAGGATTGCTACAATTTGGGTTGTTTAGGGTTTAGGGTTTGGAGGTGGGGGGTGCAAGAGGGATATGCAATCGAGGATCCTCAACAACTCCAATGTTGAGTTATAAGCAATTGTTGTGCCTACTACACCCACCCCCACAATCTTCTGGGTTGAAAAGATAATTGTGTTTTGTTGGAATTTCAAAACAAATTGTGTGCTACTATGTACTAACTACATCATGGGTATTTGTGTATGAAAATTTATTCAACAAATGACTTAAAAGGTGACCCTACAAATCAAAAAATAAAAATAAAAATCATAAAATTATTTTTAGCTCATAAAGGGCGTCCATTTTGTGTTTAAAATTTTCAACTATCCAGAAGAATAACCAAAAAAACAATCGAATTTTTGTGTGGAAAAAAGTGATAAATTTTTGTTGAGAAAAATATCACTTATTGTAACATTGGTCTGGGAAATTTTTTGAAATAAAAAAAAACTCTGCTAATTCCCAAAAAATTGATATAATATACAGAATAAACATACTAACAGTCTAGCAGATGTAAAGTCACTTAGCAATAAACAAAATCAGCCAACAATAAATTGAAAAAATCTAAACATATTTATACACTCCATTTTTCATTAGAATTAATTAACAAGCCAACAACAAAACCTATGGCAAAGTCATCCAGTGTGTAGAATGAAGGGTCTATAGAAGAGTGTTGTAAATTTTTACTTGAATTTCTATAAGAATGGTCGATTGCGTCCGATTTCAGAATCAAAGAACCAATGTCGATTTTGGCTCTTTGAAAAAACAAAATTCAGAAATTTCAAAGAACCATTGGTCCTGGTTAATTTCAAAAAAACCTTAAAAAGAACCACGAAAGATTCAACAATCAACTAACTAACTAACGGTTCTGACAGGTTATTTGAATTTTTCTTTCAAACATTGAGAACCGTGGTGGTTACGAATGCCCAGAGCCACCCTGATATCCGTGCAGGGTGTGTTCCTGTTTGTAAATAACCGCCCAACACTGGTCTATAGTCGACTTTGCTGGTAGTCATCTTGTGCTACTTGCCAGTCAGTTTGTTTGTGCCATTCCTGGAACTCAGTTCCTGTCAAATGGATAAGTCTTATTTTTCGTGTGTCATTTGTTCATTTATAATCATAAGTCTTATCTTTTGTGTGTCATTTGTTCATTCATGACTATAAGTCTTATCTTTTGTGTGTCATTTGTTCATTCATAATTATAAGTTTTAACTTTCGTGTGTCATTTGTTCATTCATGACTGAGCAAAGTCAGTCTGTATATGCAACTCAATCACAATATGTGCGCATGAGAACAAATACATACTATGGTTTCATAATTCGTTCTCATGCACATGGACATCTTATGTCTCTTCCCCTTTGCCTGGCAACAACAACAACAACTCACTTCCGCAACTTCCAAATAAGTACACACCGAATGTGAGATAGTTGCAATAGTGGTTCTCATGTGCTCTGTTGTGCAGTGCCACTTGGGAGCAGCAAAAGAGTCGAGGAGTCGGGTTCCGGAGAGCGAATTTAGGTCACCGTTCAAAGGCCAGAAGAGTGAACCTTGGGCTTTGCCCCCCAGTGGACTTGCAGCACCCACCAGCACAGCATGGAGCTAGCTACTAACCAGTGCTGGGCGGGTATTAGGCGGGTACTCTGTTTGAGCGGCGTTAGAACTGTCGGTTCTGGTGTTCTGATTAGGTTACATAAAAACTGAATCAGAAATTGGGTCTGATTTTTGGAACCCAGTTCCAGACCCAAAACCAGCAACCTCTTATGAATTGAAATTTAAGCATGAAATAGTTACGAAATAAACCCTTGTTGTGAAGCTCGGTAATTGCATGGGTAGTAGTGGTCAATGTTTCTCATAGCTTCTTCATTTGGATTGCTCCATTTTGGATCCCCAATTCTTGCTTGCTCATGTGTTTATGAAGCACTCCAAAATGTTCATAGCTTGTTCTTTACAACTATGTTCTTAAGTTCAATTGTGCATTTTCCTTATCTCTTAATATGTGCATAGATCTGGATGGAAAAATTATGTTTGAAACTTATTTTTAAAAAAGTGAAACTTATTGCTCAAGGAACTTAAGCTTTTAAGAGTTAACAAATATATTAACCCATAGCAACCTCTCCTAACTTTTTGCACTATTACACAACTTGGGTAAAAGCCATTAATATGAGTTTCACAAAAATTTGGATGAATTTATTGTGATAAAAATGTACAATCATTTGATGAATAGAGAAGAAAAACCATGTATATAAAAAATGAAAACTCATCATAAGAGATACAAGGTAAATCAAAGCATGAGAACACATGTTGTGAAAGAACATAACAATCAAGACAACAACATTAATACACATATAAAATAGAAGATCGTAAACTAAAAAAATGTCATCTACCACAAATTGGCTAGCATCAAAGGCGCATTGGCTGGATGTGTGGAAAAGATGATAAATGCCTCCCAAGATGTTGGAAATTTTTAATGGCCTATGCACATTGGAAGGCTATGCACACATGTTAATAATAAAGATTAGTTATTTCAAGCATGAGTTGCCTCATTAACAAAATGACATGTGACAATGAAATTTGTTTGGTACATGTGTGACAAAAAAGTAAAAATGAGAAGTTTTTAAGGCTATTATGTGAAAAGGATGTTTGTTGTTATTGTCATGGTGCCAGAAAACCACTTGCGATCTTGTTTTATAATCATTCATAAAAGAGCTTCTTGGGAGAAAACTTTGTTGTTGATAAATATGTTTTAAAGAATGTGCGAAAGTTTAGTGATGAATATGATGTTTGTTGTTTTACTTTTGTATGGAGGAGAATGGTGTGTGTTATGGAGCTGGTGGAGATGATGCAACTACAAAAGGGACTTCAGGACTTCAAGCTAAACACTCTACCTGGTTTTTGGATTTCCAGTGTTGTGTCATCAATTTTTTAGCGTGGATTGATCATCATTTTGGGAAGAATGCCTGGAATGCATTGTTTATTTTAAGTTGTCTCAATCTATTCTCTTGTGCTGGGGACAACTAACATTATGTATCGATGTAATGAGTCATTAATGATTGATGATGGAAGTGACGATAGGGTCTAGAGGATTGATGTGGCTGGTCAGTTGAGAGATTCCTATTCAAATTCAATACATTTGAGTACAAACCATAGTAATTGTTGGTCTAGAGTTGAGTACTTGGGAGCTCCAAATAGTGGCTATCCATGGGAAGGCTGGGTTCAGTTGAAGATTTCAGAGGGTCATCTACTGATGAGTAGCAATTGTTTGTGAAGAATCTATTTCAAGAATTACTAAAGAAGTTTTGATAGAGGAATAGACTGAAGGATTCTAAGTCTGATGTTTGCAATTCACAACATTTGACCATGATAGCCCAAAAGAGGAAATTCAAAGTGTGTTGATCTATCCTCAATCTTAGATTATTGTCCAAAGCAGAATTGCAACAAGAATTAAGTTAGTGAATATGTTTTCTCATTATCAAAGTTAACTGGAGTTTAGCACGAAGCAATTCAATTTGTAAGAAATAATTGAGGATTCTGTGTGTTTTGGGATCACCCCTTTTTTTGGTTACGCATGTATGATTTTTGAATTCACCAATCTAATGAATTTGTCATTTAGATATTGAAAAAAAAAAAAATTAATTAAGAAATTGATTTTAATTATTTTTCAATAATTAGGTACATCACAAAAGGCATAGGATTCCAATGCAAATAGCAAGCCTCGCATCTATCTATCGATGTATGTATATGCATGTATACTGTCCATATACTTAATAAATATGGTAAAATATACATCAATCAATTGAGTTCAAACCAGTGTTGTCTGGTTCTTCTTCTTTTTAGAGAGAATCTTCGATCCATTTCTGACATTTAAAAATTTATGTGACGATTATCTGAGTACGAGTTTGAGCCAGGTTCTTCCAAAATTTGAACCCTTCAATTTCAGTTCTATCACATTTTCTCAAATCCAAGAACTTTTGGACTCGATTTTTGAACCAGTTTGGGTTTCATGTACACACTACACATTCCCCAATGCTAAAGATTATATGAGTACAAAGTTTTATGACAAATCAAAAAAAGGGGTCTATGTTAATATAGAGTTAAAAAACTAATTAAAATTAATAATTAATTATAAAATTCAGTTTACTTATTAACTTTTAAAAAAAGCCAACCTTTTTACATATATATATATATCCTTACCTTGTTTTCAAAAATATTTTTTCATGATTCCGGTTTCAAATCTAAAAAAACATTTTTGAAACGGTTCGATTTTTATGCCAATTCCAACAAATTGATGTCAACTCGAGTCGAGGTATAAGAACCTGACCTTGAACCGCAAGTTTTTACCCTTCAAACTGGAAACCCTCACAACACTGGTTCAAACCCAAGACTTCACAAGGACAAGGCCAAAGCTTTAAGCATTTGACCAAATGATCATCACTTTGGTGTTCAATATGGCCAACAAGTTTATTTAACATATTTGCTTCAAATCTTCTTGCAAAATTTCCAAATTTTGACATGAATTTTTTTTTCTTATATTTTGTTCAAATGAAGTAAATTATTAAAACTTCCTTGTTAAGAGATTTTTCCAACATCTATGCAATAAAATAATTCAAATTCATAAAATTACAAATAAGTTTTATAAAGTTTACATTTGAAGGTTTGGTACACAAAAAAAATGAAAAGATATTATTCTCTTCTGAATTTTTTTTTCATGAATTGACATGTATACATTTTTGAAGAGGTGCTTAAATTCAATGTAAACTCAACACCTTCTTGAAAGTTTTCCACAAGCTTTACTTTGGATAAATAATAATATATTATTTGATAATTACAATTTCTGATAAAAATACTCTAATTCTTCACCTCTTAAACCATTTTGGTGAGTGGTTTTTGAAATCTCCCAATGAACCCAATTTGGAGCAAATCATTCCACATTATTGTCATGGTTGCAACAAATTGAGAAATTGTCATTTCAGTCATTCGCCCTGATTCCGAATGTTCGAAATACTGGGATCGGCGGTTATTTAAAAATTAAAACACCCGCCCAACACCCGTTGAAACTTGAAACTCTTGGAAAAGTCTATCTATCCCTCAAAAGTTCTCCATTCCAGTCAAGAAATGTTGGAAGCTCTACAATTGAACACTACTTAGTAGTGTACTAAGAGAGAATTGAACACCCATGAAAATTCATGCTATCTTCTACTACATGTGCATCACAAATTGCAACTTATCTTTTTAAAAATTTGTAGCAGACCACAAAGCTCAAAACCACAAAGCTCTTATGGCTACAGAATCTACACAGAGTCCTTCAGTTGATTGATTGATTGATTGATTTCTTCGACAAAGAATCAGCTTGTCTTCAGTGAAGAGCTTGTCTTTGTCTGAGTTTGTTTGGGGTGCTTTGTCTGTTCAATTCCAAAATCTGTGTTGATGAGAAGCACCTCAATGTAGTTGTGTCTGTTGCATGTGGTGCACACGAGTGTTGGGTGGGTATTTGATTTCGTTAATAACTGCTAGTTTGGGTTTGTTCATTAGATTTCAGAATTAGAGAATTCACCGTCATTTCTTGTTTTTATTGTTTTTTTTTGAGAAAATCAGAATCAAAGAACTGCCACCAGTTCTGGGTGTTTCCAAAACCTCAAAGAACCGGAGGTTCTCATGGAAGAATCGGTAAAGACTGGTTCTGAAACCACCTTGATAACCTCTGGGGTCTGTTCATGTTTCTGATACCCACCCAACACTGGGTGTCATTTAAAAAACAGGAACAGACCCCAAGTGGGTATCAAGGCGGTTCTTAAGATTCATAACCAAAGACCAGCTTCTGGTACAATTTGGGTTATAAATTGTGTTCATAGAGAAACCTTGAAATCCTATATTTATAAAACTAAGAAAGGAAATATGATAACATTTTGTTCATTTATAGATAAATTTACACATGATTTATCAATAACCAAATTTTGTTATATTGATTAATAAAAAATAATTCAATAGTAGATATTGAAATCCATCCCATTTATAATAGTAGGTAGCAAAATAATACTCTCTTTGATCCGAACACAAGAGGTACCCAATAAATACAAAGAGTGACTTCCTTGAGCATCAATTATATGCTTCAAACAATCATCCCAAACTCAATAACTTCCTTTTTTTTGTCATGCTCTTTGGGACTCATTTTCTTGAGAGAAAAACTCTAGTAGACAATCTCGTCCCTTGCAAAGTTTTCTTGGGGCGATGGCAATAACACTATCATGATGATGATACAATTTAGCTCCATCTTCATCACATCGAGCTCTAGCTTAATGTGACTCAATTACAAGTGGAACTAAATCATCATGTGGTTTTCGCAACACTTTCTTTCCAAACTAGTGTTGTTTTAAAGACTGATTGGACTTTCACAACTTGAAGGTAGGTGGTGCTTCTTGTTGTTGTTGTTGTTGTCGCTGCTGCTGTGCAGTTGTTGAACACAAAACTAATTGCAAATCTAGTTTTCAAGTTTTGAGACTTGAACTCCCTCAGAAATTTTACACCATGAACTATGGCCAAAATGGACTTTGAACTTGCACCAACATGAATGGGAGGAATCATGCGAGGACTTCACCCAAATGAAAATGGACTTCTGGCCCCCTTGAGAATTAGTGGATTTCCAACAAATTAACTTCAACTTCTGCCATATGAGCTCCGTAAAGGTTTTAAACAACTTTTCATTTGACAATTTTGTGACGATTGTGCTCCAAAGAAAAAACATGAACTATCTCAAAAGAATAGTGCTGCAAAGAAGAAACATGAACTATCTCAAAAGAATAGTGCTCCAAACAAAAAACATGAACTATCTCGAAACCATGGACAATTACAAATTCCATTGTGAAAGATACTATTACTACATGTATGAGTATTTGGTGAGTGACTCGTCATCAAGCATTTTTGTTCATTTCAAAGTAATATTTTGCAAGGAACAAGATAGTTTTATAAATTTCCAAATATTTAAAAATCAATGGTAAAATTCCATCAAGTGAGAGTTTATGGTTTTCATGAAAGAACTGGCGGTTTAGGGTAGGTTCTTTGACCCAATTCTTTGATTTTGTGAGAACTGTGGGTTGTGGGTCCATATACCCAAATCTTACCCGCCAGTTTTTTAATTTGAAAAAGAGAGACTACACAACAAGAAGCAGCCAACACTAGTGATAACTTATTACATTCACAAGACACAAGGGTATAAAAAATTATCAGAACATTTGTATAGAAAGGTTTATGCTATATATATATATATATATATATATATATATTCTTTTGTATTTTGTATTCTACAAATCACAAAATGACTTGAAAAGAAAATGTTTTCTAAACAATTTTGGTTCTAACCAAAACCAACAATTATACCATAACCATATCCGCACACAGATTTGTAACTACAAATTCTTCTTCATTCAAATTCAACCATGTAGCTTTGTAACAACATATCAAATCAAAGCTCTTCATGGTATCATACACTACTCTTTTACACATTAGAGTTATGTGTAAAGTAAGAAAAACACAGCACCAGTTTGGTCATTCACAGGGTGAGATTTTTAAAAAACCTGCACAAAAAAGTACATTAGCATTCAACCCTAAAACCATCAATTTTGGTGATAAACTGAGTTTCATCCTGTCTTTCCTTTTCCTGAGAGCACAATTCATGTTGAGTCCGAAAGAAAAATGACCTTGAACATATGTTCCTTGTATGTGCAAAAATGTAAAATAATAGAACAGGGCCGCACATTAACGAAATAACAAGGAGTTGAGAGTGAAGTCTATATTGGTGTTTTGTTGTTCCTAGTTTTGAAGAAAACCTTAATTCGTTCCAATTTCATCTCATTTTCTAATTCGATGGACCCTTGTCTCTAACTCTAGTTCCAGCTAGTTTTTGGAAGGTGGATGGAAAGTCAGGTGTGTTATGAGAGCACTCTTTCCATTAGGCCACTGTGACCACAATTTCTGCCCCTAATAAGAGTAGCTTTCAATTACATTTGTTTCATCTAGCTCTGCTCACGATTGGTCCATAGCTCTACAGGTCAAGCATTGATTAGATGCAAAGCTCTCTGAGCACTTGAGTCAAATTGTGAATCATAGCAGCATAATGGAAAGAGACCGTAGGAAGGTTCTTGAAATTCTGGAAAGATCTGATTTTGTGTTCTTTTCAAAAGAACTTGAAATCCAATGGCGATTCGAAGCAAGTCCGGTTCCATTTACATTACATCCTAGAGCCTGAGATCGAAGATAACACTTGTGTACTAAAAACATTTTGAGTCTTAGATTTAAATCTTTTTTCCATTACTAGTGCATGAAAAATTCAAAAAAATTCAAAAACTATTGATTGCAAGCAATGTTATCGGACTTTTCAGTTTCTGTACTAATTTACAAAGTCCAGTCACAAAATAATTTGGGCAGAGTGAACCAACAACACCCACAAACATGCAATGCAGGATGGATGATATGTGGATGTAAAACACTCTTTTTCATTATTTTCCTGTCCCATAGCTAAACCACCCATATGTACATTCATGTCACATAGTCATGAACTCTTTATATGTTTGATTATTGCATTACATGTGATTAAACTGACCTTTTGAGAAATGGTTTTTTTTTTGGGTTTATTGCTATACATTAGAGATATCTGTAAGTTGGCTCTAGCTGGGAACCTACATGGCTACTTTGGCCAATTTTGAACTGAAAAAAACTCAAGCTCAAACTAGTTTGGTCCCTAGTCCATGTGTCCCTCCTTGTGTGAAGACCAACCTAGGTGGGTAGTCTAGGTGGAAAGGTAGCTTAAGTATGTGAGTACATAGGTGAGTAGGTAAGTAACCTAGGTGGGTAGGAGTTTGGTAACCTAGGTAGTTGGATAGGTAGATGAGGTTAGTATGTAGGTAAGTAAGTAGCCTAGGCAAGTAGGTGGGAGCTTAGTTGGGTAGATGACTTAAGTAAGTGGGAAGGTAGGTAGGTGGGTAGATATATAAGAAGGTAGATAACTTAAATGGGTAAATACCTTGATAATTGCTAACTTAGGTAATTGGGTAGGTAACCTAGGTAGGTAGGTACATTAGATAATTGAGTACGAACGTTCGTATGTTGAAAGGACGAGGATGGGTGTTGGACTCGACACTCCTTTACAATATATATAGATATATAGATTCAAGAGGACTGGAAAGCCACATTGCACCGCCGCCCTGTTTCTTTCTTGTTGCATGGACAAGCACTTTCCATTGGAGAGCTGCAACTCAGTTGGAAGTTGCAGGTAATTGATGTTATAGAAATGTTTGGAACATTTCATATGTAGGAAAGAGAACTTGAAAAGAACAGAATTTCTTCTCATAGAATGAGAGAGATATCTGTCACCTTCTAGAGTGATAAGTTGACCCAAAGATCACACAACTCCACATTTTAGTCAGTGCCTGACCCGTAGAGCTGTCATGTGACTGTGAGCTGCGCTCCCAGATGGCCAAATGTAGTTGAAATGTACTACTCTTGGGGTGGAATCTGAGATGAGAGTGGCCTAATGGAAAAAGACCCTATTCATATTGTTAGCTTTCAATAATAATATTACTGTCCAAGCTAACCAAGGTAGTAGTAGGGTATTACTAGTCATCTGTCGAACCTGCTGTGCAATTGTCAAGAAAACCCCAGAACCGGAGGTTATGACCAGAGTGAGTTGAGGCAGGTACGAGAACTTGCACCAAACCCCACACTGGGCATCAGGCTGGGTTCCGAAGTTGATACCCACGGTTATAAAACAGAGTCAAATACCTGGTTCTGATCTATAACCATGGTTATCAAAAATCAAATACCCAGTTATTATACATAACCATGGTTCTAATTTTTATTAAACTCTGGTTTCACATTGGTAACCTACTACCTAAGAAGTGGTCACATTTGTAGGTAGATAGGTAGGAAAATAGGTGACTACCTACCTACTAACAACCCCCAAATGGGGTTGCTAATAGATAGTAGTTAGGAAAAAAAGCAACCGAGCTATTCACCATGGTTAGCTCATGGTTAACTACGGAAATGGAAACCCAACAGAAAACTGTTTCCCGACCACTTACCCATCCATCCTTCATCCTTTATCGGGAGCTGGTGGGGGGTGCTGGTTCATAGTTCATACCCGTGTTGTACATGTGCTTTGAAACTCTAATTACATACCATAATATGTCTTCTTGCCCAAGAGCTGAATTGGATACTCTATCTAATTAATTTAATTTTAATGCCATTGATTCTCTATCTAACACTCTATCTAATCAATGCATTTAATTAAAATTTTAAAAAAATTATTTAAAATTAAAATTAGGAAAATTTTAAATTCACACCTTTTTTGGTTAAATTCACACCTTTCGCACGTCTGATTTTATGTAGATTAAACTTTATGAGTATGTTCCTTTATCAGTTCAATTACTTATGTGAGCAAGTTCTGGAGTTGTGCCCTGATTGACCATAGACCCCACACTTGCGTCCTTCCACATATTTAAATTGAGACTTGTCTTTGTTTACACAGAGGGGTGGGGCAGACACACTCAAATTTAATCTGCATATAATCGAACACGCAAAGAAAGGGTGTAAATTTAACCAAAAAAGGTGTGAATTTAAAAATCTCCTAAAATTAAAACCATTTAAAATTAAACTTAATTCATTTAAAATTCAAAGTAATTCATTTAAAATTATAATTAATTCATTTTGGTTTGCAACTTTTCATAAGGAGGTTTGTGTTCCAAAAGCCATTAAAAAAGCCACCATAAGAATATATACTGTGACTCTGTTTTTGGCTATAGATTCTTACATTGTCGGGTATGGGCCGTTTTCTTTTTTGGAAAAAAAGAATTTTGGAATTGTATGATGGCTTTTTTGATGTAATGTAGTGGTGGTGCGTTACTTGCATTTGGGATATATTTGGGACACACTTGCCTTGTCTTCGACCCAATGGCTTTTTTGCACCAAGGTGGGGGCGCAAGCGGAAATCGGGAGTTGCTTGCACACTAAAAGTTACGACTCCAAACAAGGGATATGCTTATTAAGCAACTCCATTGTCGGCTTCGTCTCTCCCCACTCCGCCC
>Ga0116227_10011197_pt1 | contig 15196 bp, 13 predicted proteins | sample S1TSphgellanicum_FD_89693 | JGI IMG/M metagenome (GOLD analysis project Ga0116227, IMG submission 89693) | Host-associated microbial communities from peat moss isolated from Minnesota, USA - S1T2_Fb - Sphagnum magellanicum MG | ecosystem: Host-associated > Plants > Peat moss > Unclassified... | reverse complement strand
CGGTGGCGGCCTTCACGCCGTGGAACTTCCCGATCAATCAGGTGGTGCGCAAGATTTCGGCGGGTCTCGCGGCGGGCTGTTCGCTGATCGTCAAGGCGCCGGAGGAAACCCCCGCCAGCCCCGCCGCCCTGATCAAGGCGTTCGAGGATGCTGGCCTACCCGAGGGCGTGCTGGGTCTGGTCTTCGGCAATCCGTCCGAGATTTCGGAATATCTGATCGCCAGCCCGATCATCCGCAAGATTACCTTCACCGGCTCGACCCCGGTGGGCAAGCTGCTGGCGGGTCTGGCGGGCCAGCATATGAAGCGCGTCTCGATGGAGCTGGGCGGCCACGCTCCGGTGATCGTGGCCGAGGACGCCGATATCGATCTGGCGGTGAAGAGCGTGGGCACCGCCAAGTTCCGCAACGCTGGGCAGGTCTGCATCTCCCCCACCCGCTTCCTCGTTCACAACAGCGTGAAGGATGAGTTCGCTCAGGCACTGGCCGCCTATGCCAGCAGCATCAAGGTCGGCGACGGCACGGCGCAGGGTGTGCAGATGGGCCCGCTGGCCAATCCGCGCCGTCTGGCCGCCATGGCCGAGTTCCAGCAGGATGCGGTCGAGAAGGGCGCCACCGTGCTGACGGGCGGCAGCCGCATCGGCGAGACGGGCAATTTCTGGCAGCCCACCGTGCTGACCGATGTGCCGCTGGAGGCCCGCCTGTTCAACGATGAGCCCTTTGGCCCGGTGGCGGGCGTTCGCGGTTTCGACAGGCTGGAGGAAGCGATCAGCGAGGCCAACCGCTTGTCCTTCGGCCTTGCCGGCTATGCCTTCACCCGCTCGCTGGCCCATGCCGATCTGCTGACCCGCCGGGTCGAGGTCGGCATGCTGTGGGTCAACACGCCCGCGACGCCTTCGGCGGAACTGCCCTTCGGCGGGCTCAAGGATTCCGGCTATGGCACGGAAGGCGGGCCCGAAGCGCTCGACAATTACCTCAACACCCGCGCGGTGGTCGTCGCCAACGTGTGATGCGCGTGTGATAAACCAGGGGAGGCGCCAGCAGATATGTCCGTTGGCGCCTCTTCACCGGCAGAAGGTCGGTCAGAAATGCATGCCCTCGCCATCGATGCGCAGCGTGGCAGCGGATGATTGTCCCAGAACCATCGCAAGGTTGGCGCGCGCGGAATCCTGCAGTTTCCTGACGGTATCCGGGTTTTTCGTCGCGGTTTTGCGCGATAATTGCGCCACCGCCATAAACATGCCGACCATGGCGGTCTGCTCATACATCTGGCGGCGCTTCTGCATCGGGATTTGGGGGAAGCCCTTGCTCTGTTCCAGCCCGTGACGGACCTGCGACACCACCTTCAGGAACGCCGCATCCGGCACCTCGACGCTGTGCAGCAGCATGTAATTGCCCGCAATATAGGCCGAAATTGCGGTGGCGACATCATTGTCAGGCAGCGAGAGCTTGCGCTCGAACTGCTTGAATGTGCCGAAGGACTGCACATAGGTCGTCTTCATTTTTCCGCGCAGTTCGGGCGGGAAATGCGTCGCCAGATCGCTTGCATTGAGATCCACCTGCGATGCCACGCCGGCAGGAATGCGCGTGCTGGGTGCAAACTGGGTGGGCGCAGCCGCGCGGCGGGAACTGTGCCCGGTGAAAGGAATGGTGGTGGCATTGGGAAACAGCGGCACGATCAGGGTTGGAAACAGCGGCGCCGTCGTGCCGACATATTGCGCAACAGCAGCCGCCGGAGCCACAGCACAACCCACAGCCACAGACAGCAGAACACTATAAAATCGCGACATGGCGCATGGCCTCCCCGAAGTTCGAGGCATTACATTGCAGCACGCCATGTCAGCCCCGTGACGCGATAGAAGAACATCCCGGCCAGCTCTTGAAGAAATTCGACAGAGCCCGCCACACCTCATGCTCCAGCCAGACAGGTTTGGCATCGCGACGATCCGAAAGCCGCAAGCGGACCCGCAGCCCCCAGCCGACCATTCCCCCTGAACCCACGCCACGTCAGGAGAATGCTCATGAGCCGCGTCCTTATCCTCGCCACCGACGGTTTCGAACAATCCGAGCTGACCGGCCCGCGCGATGCCCTCAACCAGGCGGGTATCGAAACGGTGGTCGCCAGCCCCAAACCCGGCTACATCAAGGGCTGGCAGCACACCGACTGGGGCGACAGCGTGGCCGTCGACCAGACGCTCGATACGGTGGTCGACCAGACGCTCGATACGGTGGAGGCCGATGGCTTCGATGCTCTGATCCTGCCCGGCGGCCAGATGAACCCGGACAAGCTGCGTATGGAACCCAAGGCCATCGAACTCGTCCAAAGCTTCGCCAGCGCGGGCAAACCTGTCGCCGCCATCTGCCACGGCCCCTGGCTGCTGGCCGAGGCCGATATTCTGGAAGGGCGTAGCGTCACCAGCTGGCCCTCGATCCGCACCGATCTGCGCAATGCCGGGGCTCAGGTGCTGGACGAGCAGGTGGTGGTGGACGGCAACCTCATCACCAGCCGCATGCCCGATGATATTCCGGCCTTCTCGCAGGCCCTAATTGACGCCCTGAAGGGTGGCGGGACGGCCACAATCGCCGCTACATAGAGCTGATGTCCGGCCAGCGCGCCCGATCCTGCCGGGTCGGGCGCGCGTCCTGCAAAATTAAATAGACAACGTTCAATTTATCCATTACCTCTTCCCTCAACGAAACAGGGGAACAGGAATGGCAGGTTTTCTCAAAAAGCTGGTGCACGATCTGGAGGCGCCCATTGAAGCGCGCGGCTTCGGTACCGGCTGGTTCGCAGGCTTCTTCGCGCTGCTGCTGGCAGCCGCTGGCCTGTGCTTTGTCACCGCGTTGCGCTGGCCGATGTGGTTCGCCACGCCCGATCTCGCCCGCGTGCTGACCTCGCCCGGCTTTCGCATTCTGGTCCACGTCACATTGCTGGGGGCCTATGGTCTGGCACTGCTCAGCCTGCTGCTCCGCCCCAGCAAGGCGCTGGGCCTCACCGCGCTGATCGTCGCGCTGGGCGCCACGATCCTGGGCGGCGCCTCGGTCCAGCCGCGTGAGGCGCATGACTGGGGCATCTTCTTCGGCGTCGACTTCTTCGCGCTGAATTTGATCGCCACCGGCGTGATGTTCGCGCCGCTTGAGCGCATCCTGCCGCATCGCTCGAAACAGCGCCTGTTCCGCCCGGAATGGAGCGAGGACCTGTTTTATTTCCTCATCAGCTCGATGCTGGTGCAGCTCATCACCTTCCTTGCGCTGGCGCCCTCAAGCTATCTCAACGCACATGGCACCGCGCTGGGGACCGTGCGCGCGACCATCAGCGGCCTGCCCTGGGCGGTGCAGTTCCTGCTCGCCATGTTCCTTACCGATCTGACGCAATACTGGTTCCATCGCACCTTCCATCGCATCCCCTTCCTTTGGGGCTTCCACGCGGTGCATCACTCGGCGCGCTCGATGGACTGGCTGGCCGGCGGCCGCATGCATTTCATCGAGATCATCCTGCTGCGCGGCGTCACCTCGCTGCCGCTGCTGACCTTCGGCTTCCTGCCCTCGGTGATGCAGGCCTATATCGGCATGGTCTATGTCTATTCCTCGCTGGTGCATGCCAACATCCGCGGCGATTTCGACCGGCTGGGCCGCTGGATCGTGGTCCCCCGCTTCCACCACTGGCACCATGCGCTGGAGGCCGAAGGGATCGACAAGAATTTCGCGATCCACTTCCCCTGGCTCGACCGCCTGTTCGGCACGCACTACTTCCCCAAGGGCGAATGGCCCAAAGGCTATGGCGTGCCCGAGGCGGTGCCCACCGGCTATCTGGCCCAGATGCGCTATCCCTTCGTGCGCAAGGCCTGATGGAAGAGCGCCCGCCTCACCGGCGGGCGCTTCCTCACAGCAACGTGCCCGACAATATGGCCAGAGCGATGGAGAAATAGATCACCAGCCCGGTCACATCCACCAAAGTGGCCACAAAGGGCGCCGAGGCACTGGCGGGATCGAACTTCAAGCGCTGCAACAGAAACGGCAGCATCGACCCGGCCAGCGAGCCAAAGGTGACGATACCCACCAGTCCCGCGCCCACCGTGGCCGCCACCAGCACCCAATGCGGGCCATAGTCATAGAAGCCGAAGCCCTGCCACAGGGCGATGCGGATAATCCCCACCAGCCCCAGAATGCCACCCAGCACCAGCCCGGCAGGCAGTTCGCGCAAAGCCACACGCCACCAATCACGCAGGCGAAGCTGCCCCAGCGCCAGAGCGCGGATGATCAGCGATGTCGCCTGACTGCCGCTGTTCCCGCCCGAACTCATGATCAGCGGAATGAACAGGGTGAGCACCACCGCCTTTTCCAGCTCGGTTTCGAAATGCTGCATCGCGCTGGCGGTCAGCATCTCGGAGAGGAACAGCACCGAGAGCCACCCCGCCCGCTTGCGGATCATCGCCAGAAAGCCGGTTTCCAGATAGGGCCGGTCCAGAGCCTCCACACCGCCGAATTTCTGCGCATCCTCGGTATGCTCGGCCACCAGCGCGTCGAGCACGTCATCGACGGTCACGATGCCCAGCGGGCGCCCATCCTCGCCGATCACCGGTAGCGCCAGCAGATCGTGACGGCGGATGAGATCGGCCACCACCTCGCGATCGGTGCCGGGGCCGACGCAGACCGGATCGCGCCCGCGCGCCAGATCGATGGCCGCCGAACCCGGCTCGGCCATAATCAGGCGGCGCAGCGAGATGGCTGCCACCAGCCGACCGTCCACATCGGTCAGAAAAATCGAATAGATGGTTTCGCGGGTGCGCTCCACGCTGCGGATATGGGCCAGCGCCTGCTCCACCGTGGCGCTTTCGGGAATGGCGACATATTCGGTCGTCATCATGCCGCCAGCACTGTCATGCGGCCAGGCCAGCAGAGCATTGAGCGATTGCCGCAATTCGGGCGTCAGCGCGGCGATCACCGGCTGGCCCGCCTCGCCCATCGCGGCGAGCACGTCGGCAGCGCGGTCTTCCGACATTTGCGAGACCAGCGCGATGGCGCGCGCCACCGGCATCAGCGCCAGCACATCGGGAGCGCGGCGGAATTCGGGGCGGTCGAGCACGGCAACAGCGCGCACATCGGGCATGCGCGCCAGCTTCTCCGCCGCTTCCTGACGCGCGCAGGCGTTCAGCATCTCGACGATATCGGCGATATAGAGCCCATTGCGGCTCTTGCGCGCACCATTCGCGTGGGAACCGGTGACCACACCGGCAAGGAGGTCGTTCATCATGTTACACCTTCGTCCGCACGACCGGGCGGACGACAGCCAGCGCGAACTAGCGGACGCCTTCCCGACGTGCGATCATACTGGAACTGTCGCTGGACATGTTCTCGCTTCCTGACTTGGCGCTTGCTGCGCCGCGCTCCCTTTGGACCTCATTGCGGCGGTCGTCAATGTGGGGCGGCAGGAATGCCGCCGCCCCGAAACCGTATGCTATCCGGCCAGCACCTGCGCGCTGTAGTCCATCGCCTGAAGATCGACCAACATGCCCGGCCCCTCGGGGTTCCAGCCCAGTTGCGCACGCGTCCATGCGCTGGAGGCTGGCATATCGAGCGCGGCGAACATCGCCATCCAGCCGAAATGCTCCGGCGCCTCTTGTTGCGTCAGCGATACGACCGGCAGGCCCAGCCCGGCGCCCAACACCTCGGCAATGGCGCGAGCGGTGATGCCCTCCTCGCCCACGGCGTGCCAGCGGGTGCCGGGCGTGCCATCTGTCAACGCCTTGTCAATCGCCAGCCGATAGAGATGCGCCACATCGAGCACATGCCCCGCAGGCCAACGGTTGAGCCCCTCGCCCACATAGGCCACGCGGCCCTTCGCGCGCGAAATGGCGACCAATGGCGAGATCAACCCCTGCCGCACCGGATCATGCACCTGAGGCAGGCGCATCGCATCGACATGCACGCCCGCCTCCAACAGCGCCTGCCCGGCCTGCTCCGAAGCCGCGCGCGGGTTGGGATGGGTATGGTCGAAGACATCTTCGGTGGCAGGCGAACCATCGGCATGGCTACCCAGCCCCGTGCCCGAGGTGATCAGCATGGGCCGCTTCGAACCCTTCAGCACCTCACCCATAGCGGTGATCGCGGCCCGATCTTTCTCGCAATTGGCCACGAAATTGGAGAAATCATGGTCGAAGGCAGTGTGGATGATCGCGTCGGCCTGCTCGGCGCCGGCCCGCAGGCTGCCGAGGTCTTCCAGCGTGCCGCGATGCACCTGCGCCCCGGCCTGTTCCAGCGCCTTGGCGCCGCTGTCGGAACGGGTGAGGCCCAGCACCTCATGCCCGGCTTCCAGCAATTCAGGGACGATCCGCGATCCGATAAAGCCGGTCGCTCCGGTCAGAAAGATACGCATTGGCTTGGCTCCTATTGTCCGGCGCCCCAGATCGGCCTAGAATGCTTCCTGTTAAAGTAGTGAGTTTATCGTGGTATAAACCTCAACAGGATTCCCCCGATGCCCCCTCATGATGTGCAACCCTCCGCTGCTGACGATGTGCTGGAAACGGGCCATGCTTTGGGCAGTTTCCTGCGCGATCGCCGCGCCCGGCTCGATCCGGCCAGCTTCGGCTTCCAGATCGGGCGTCGCCGCACCCCCGGCCTGCGCCGCGAAGAGATCGCCCAGCGCGCCAACATCAGCCCCACCTGGTACACCTGGCTGGAACAGGGGCGCGGGGGCGCGCCTTCCGCCGATGTGCTCAACCGCATCGCGGCGGCCATGATGCTGACCGAGCCGGAGCGCGAGCATATGTTCATGCTGGCGCTCGGCCACCCGCCCGAGCCGCGCTATCGCGAGATCGACGGCATCACCCCGCGCCTGCAACGCGTGCTCGATGCGATGGCACTCAGCCCGGCATTGATCCGCACCGCGACATGGGATGTGGTGGCGTGGAACAACGCGGCGGCCGCTTTGCTGACCGACTACGCCACGCTGCCGCGCAAGCAGCGCAACATCCTGCGGCTGATGTTCTCCAACGAGCGCATTCGCGATGCTCAGGAGGATTGGCTGCATGTGGCGCGCTATGTGGTCGGCTCCTTCCGCGCTGACGCCGCACGGGCCGGGGCGGGCGAGGAAATCCGGCAGTTGGTGGAAGAACTCTCGCAAAGCAGCGCGGACTTCGCCGCCCTGTGGCGCAGCAACGACATCGCGGGCCATGGCGATGGAACCAAGCGCATCCGCCACCCCGACGTCGGCCTGATCGAACTTGAGTTCTCGACCTTCGCGGTGGAAGGCCGCCCTGACCTCAACATGCTGGTCTACAACCCGGCGACGCCCGAGGGTGTGGAGCAGATCCGTCGCCTGATCGCGGCGCGGGAAGCGCGTGCTTAGTTCTTGAAATAAAACGCCCATGCCCGGCGTCGTCGCCCATTTGTCATCTTGGGCCTTTAGCTGATCGCGAACCGCATATCGCGCTCAAGGACAGCCCGTCATGACCCCAGCCGCCCTGCTCGACCGCCGTTCGATCATGAAAACCGCCATGTTCGGCGCGGGCGCGCTGCTGCTGCCTGACTGGGCCCGCGCCGCCGATCTGTTGACGCTCACCGGCTTCACCCATGGCGTGGCGAGCGGCGAACCTTCGGCACGCTCGATGCTGCTGTGGACGCGCTATGTGCCCGCGAGCCGCGACCTTGCCGATATCCGCGCCGAAATCTCAGAAACCGCCGATTTCGCGCGGATCGTCACCGGCGGCGCGATGCAGACCGGCCCTTGGCGCGATCATACGGTCAAGATCACCCTGTCCGGGCTGGAGCCCTATCGCGACTATTACTACCGCTTCGTCGCGCCTGATGGCAGCTTTTCGCCGGTGGGTCGCACCCGCACCCTGCCCGAGGACGGCATGCGCCCATGGCGGGCGGCGATCTTCTCCTGCTCCAACCTGCCCTTTGGCTGGTTCAACGCCTATGCCCATGCCGCCGCCCGCGACGATTTGGACTGCGTGATCCATCTGGGCGACTATTTCTACGAATATTCGGTCGGCCATTATCCCGAAGCAGCGGAAACCGTGGCCGGGCGCCCGATCATGCCTGCCGGCGACACGGTGCACATCGCCGACTATCGCTTGCGCTTTGCCAGCTATCGCGCCGATCCCGACCTGCGCGCGCTGCATGCCCGCTTCCCGATGCTCGCCCAGTGGGACGACCACGAAAGCGCCAATGACAGCTGGGAAGGCGGCGCCGAGAACCATCATGGAGACCAGGGCGACTGGAACGCCCGACGCGCCGCCGCAATGCAGGTCTATCGCGAATGGATGCCGGTTTCGGACGAGCCCTGGGCGGCCTATGACATTGGCGGGCTCGCCACCTTCTTCCGCACCGAAACCCGCCTGCTGGAGCGCACGCGCCAGCCCGACATCGCCCCGCTGTTCAAGCAGGCCGATCCGGTGGCGGCGCTGAAGGCTTTTCGTGACGGTGCATGGATGGACCCGGCGGCGACCATGATGGGATCGTTGCAGGAACTGTGGCTGGCCGACGGCATGCGCCGCTCGGCGCGCAGCGGGAGGCCGTGGCAGATCGTGGGGTTCGGCACGATCATGGGCAACACGGTGATGCCCGGCGAGATTGCGAACTGGCTGGGCGGCGAGAGCGCTGGCACGGCTCAGGCCTTCAAGGTGGGGATCACGGCCGCCTCGGTGGGTCTGCCGTTCAATTACGACAATTGGGGCGGCTATCCCGCCGCGCGGGCGCGTTTCCTGAGCAGCGCCTTGGCCTCGGGCGGCAGCACGGTGGTGCTGTCGGGCGACAGTCACAATGCATGGGCCTATAATCTGGGGCATGATGGCCATGCCGCAGCGGTTGAATTTGCCGGGCATTCGGTGACGTCGCCGGGGTTTGAATCCGCGTTGAAAACGGCGCCGGAAAAGGTGGCTGCGGCTCTGGTGAAGGCCAATCCGGAATTGGCGTGGTGCGATACGTCGCGGCGCGGCTATATGGACCTGACCGTGCAGGCGGATCGGGTGAGCAACAGCTGGATCATGACCGACAGCATCCTGACCCGCTCGGCGCGCGCGACCATCGGGCATCGCGCCAGTGTGGAGCGCGGGCGCAATCGCATGGCGTGATCGACCTCACCCACAAGCGCATGGCTGAACTTGTGCGCAAGGTAGACATCAACGGGAGCGCGAGGGCGATGGCCCTCGCATCTCTTCTTTCTCTGTAAACTTCTGCCAATCGGCTTCCATCTTCAATGGATCAGCCTGTTGGTGCTCCGGGCAGGCCAGCCGCAGATGGCGACCTCCAAAAGGCGCGTCCACCAGAGCGCAATGGTGCGGCGCCAGCGGGTCTTCATACGCGTGGGGCCGGAAATAGTGGCAGGTGACGCACATCGCCTGAACCGGAATGTCGCCCTTGATCTGCATGGCGCGGATCAGCTTGGTCAGGCTGCCCAGCAGAACGGTTTGCTCCGCCGGATCGAGCGTTTCGACGGCTTCGGAGAGAAAATCGGGCCAGTTACGGGTCCGCTCGGCAAGGGCCGCGCCTTGCGGTGTCAACGTCAGGCGGATCGAGCGTCTGGCCACGCCGGGCTGCTTTGACACCAGACCTTTGGTGGCCAACGCATTGATCGTATCGCTGGCGGTCGGCGGGGAGACGCCCAGATACCGGGCAACCTCGCCAAGCGAGAGGCCATCGGCAGCTTCGCGCAGCAGATCCAGCGCGTGGCCCTGCGTCGGGGTGACGCCCTCTGCGGCGGCACCTTTCCATGCGCGGCTGCGCAGCACCTGCCCGATCCTGACCAGACCCGAGGTCACGCGCCGGGCGGCCGGTTCGCTGATCGCATCGAAGGTTGAACTCATCGCGTGGTCGTTTCGCCGGGCCAGTAATGGGCGTCGGGCACGGCGCGGGGACCGAACACCGCCTGACCGACGCGCACGATGGTCGCGCCTTCCTCGATCGCCCATTCGTAATCGCCGGACATGCCCATCGACAAATCGGCCAGAGCCTCGCCTTGCGGGGCGTCCTGAAGGGCGTGATCACGGATATCGCGCATCAGGCGGAAGCAGCGGCGGACCTCGGCCTCATCGGCGGTGAAGGTCGCGAGCGTCATAAAGCCCTTGGGGCGCAGCGACGGGAAGGCCGTCAGTTCCTTGAGGAAAGCGGGCACCTCCTGAGCGGTCAGGCCGTATTTGCTGGCCTCGCCCGAACTGTTGACCTGCACCAGCACATCGAGCGAGCGGCCCAGTTGCTGCAAGCGCCGATCCAGCGCGGTGGCCAGCGAGAGGCGGTCGAGCGACTGCACCTCATCGGCGAAACTCAGCACATCCTTGACCTTGTTGGTCTGGAGATGGCCGATCATGCTCCAGCGCGGAGGCGGATCGAGATCGGCCAATGCGCCTGCCTTGCCCTGCCCTTCCTGCACCTTGTTCTCGCCCAGATCGCGCTGACCGGCGGTGATGGCCTGACGCACGCGTTCGGGCGAGACGGTCTTGGTGACCAGAACGAGGCGCACGGCATCGGCGGGGCGCCCGGAACGCTGCGCGGCATCGCTGATCTTGCCGCGAACAATGTTCAGCGCGGTGGCGACATCGCTCACGGCTGCAAGCCTTCCAGCCATTCGGTGAGCATCGCCTGCCCTGCCGCGCGCGTGGTGCCACCGATCTTCTGCGCTTCGGCCCTGAGGGCGCGTGGATCGATCTTCGCGCCGGCCAGTTCAGAGGCATGGCCGATCAGCCAGCGCTCGATCCCGGTGGCGATATCGACCTCGGGATGGAACTGGAGGGCCAGCAGATTGCGGCCCCGCGCGAAAGCCTGCGTGGCGCATAGGGGCGTGGTGGCAAGGCTGGCGGCGCCCTCGGGGATCTCGAAAGCATCGCCATGCCAGTGGAGAACCGGCCGCCCGGCAAGATGGCGCAGCGGGCTTTTGGCGCCATCCTCGGTCAGCGTCAGCGCGCCAAAGCCGATTTCCTTATGCCCCATCGGCCCCACTTTTGCGTTCAGCGCGGCGGCCATCAGCTGCGCGCCGAGGCAGATGCCCAAAGTCGGACGATCTTCGGCGAGGCGTTGGCGCAGTTGCGCGATGGTGTTGCCCAGAAAGGGATAGGCCTCGACCTCATAGACGCCGATGGGGCCGCCCAGCACCACCAGCAAGTCGGGCGCCAGCAGATCGAGCTGCGTCTCATCCGACTGACCGACATCGTGATAGGTGACGACATAGCCCTGATCGGCCAGTGGCTGCGCGAAGATGCCGAGATCCTCGAAATGGATATGCCGGATGACGGTGGCAGTCTTGGACATGGGGCAGGCTCCGATCGCGATTGCCATCCAGCCTTATTTTAGGAGTCCTAATAATGAAAGCGATTTCGTGCTCTCAATCCACGGGATCGGCGGGACGGAAGCGGGCCTGAGCCGCCAGCCTGACCCCGGCATTGGGCGCGCCATAGCCGGTATAACCGGCATCGCGCTGGACGAATTCGAAGAAGAAGCGCCGGTCGACCGCCCGGCTGTAAAGCTGGTGGAAGCGGTTGCCGGATGCGTCCTCGTCATAGAGCAGATGGCCCTGCTCCAGCCCGGCCAGCGCCTCATCATCGAAGCCGAAGCGGGCACCCAGATCCTCATAATAATTGGCGGGGATGTCGAGCAGCTTGGCGCCCCGCTCGCGCAAGGCCGCGCTGCTGGTGGCCAGATCGTCGCAGGCCAGGGCGACATGCTGAAAGCCGCCCGCCATGCCCCGCGCCAGAAAGCGCGAGGACAGGGTTTCGCGCGCATCCGAGGCATTGATCGTCACCCGGAAGGCGCCATCCGCCGATTGCAGCGCCTGACTGTGCACCAGCCCGGAAGGGTCGATCACATCCTGCTCGGTCAGCGCCTCAAGCCCGAAGAGGGCGCGCCAGTAGAGCTGCCACGACAGGAACTCGTCATGATGGACCACGCTGGCCAGATGATCGACACGGCGCGCGGCAGGGCTGCCGGGCAGATCGCCTTGAGGCGCGACGGGCGCGAATTCGCGGGCCCACAGGCTTTCCGTGGCATCGTCGGCGATCAGATAAACCAGACTGCCCCCCACCCCGCGCAAAGCAGGCATGGCGAGGCGACCGGGGCGCCCCTCTGGCGTGTAATGGCGGATGCCCAGCGCCGTGGCGCGTGCCAGCACCGCATCGACATCGGCCACCCGCAGCCCCACCGCACAGATCGAGGTGCCGAACACCGTGCGATAGGTCTTGGCAAAGCCCTTGGGCTCGGCATTGATGACCAGATTGACCGCGCCTTGCGCCCAGCGCGTCACCTTCTTGGTGCGATGCGTGCCCGCGCAATCGAAGCCGAGGCTGGAGAAGGTGGTTTTCAGGCTTTCGGCCTCATCGCCAGTGGCGGTAAACTCGACGAACTCCGTGCCCAGCACGGCTTGTGGCGCGGGCATGGTGGTGGGGCGGCCCAGCCGGGTCAGCGCGGCATCGCGCACATAATCGAGCGAGCGATAGCCATCGGCGGCAACCAACGCGGGGGAGCTGGAGCGGAAGCGGTCGTTGAAGATCTCCAGCGACAAGGGTCCCGTGTAACCGCTGCGCAGGATTTCCGCGACGAAGCCCGCCACATCCAGCCCGCCCTGCCCCGGCAGATTGCGGAAATGGCGGCTCCAATAGAGCAGGTCCATGTCGAGCAGCGGGGCATCGGCCAACTGGACATAGGTGATCTTGTCGCCCGGAATGTCGGCAATGCTGGCGCTGGGAATGCGGCGTGAGAGCGAGTGGAAGCTGTCGAGGATGATGCCGATGTTCGGGTGATCGACCGCTTTCACGATCTCCCACACATCGCGGTGGTCATAGACATGGCGGCCCCAGGCCAGCGCCTCATAGCCGACGAGGATGCCGTGCTTGGCGGCGCGTTCGCCCAGTTCGGCGAAATCGTCGATGATGCGCTGGCGCTCGCCCAGCGAATGGGGCTGGCAGTTCGAGCACACCAGAATGCGGTTGGTGCCCAGCTCGCCCATCAGTTCGAACTTGCGTTCGGCGCGGTCGAAGGCGCGGGCGCGCAAGGCGCCGGGCATGCCCTCGAAGTCGCGGAAGGGCTGATAGAGGTCGCAGCTCAGGCCCAGATCGGCCAGCATATGGCGGACTTGCGCGGGTGAAAGGTCCGAGCCGATCAGATCGGCCTCGAAGATTTCCACCCCGGCAAAGCCCGCGCCCGCCGCCGCGATCAGCTTTTCCTGCAAGGTGCCCTTGAGCGAAACCGTGGCGATGGCATTGGACGACATGAGAGGGAACCCCCGCTGAAAAGCACTGGAGCCCCGATTATGCGCCCGGCAAAAGTCCCGCGTAAGCCATGCTAAATCGCTTACCCATACCATCGTGTTATGGTCAGGACGGGAAGCCGGACAGCAAACGGCCCGGAAAGCGGGGAGACTTTCCGGGCACGTCGCCCTGTCATCTTGGCATCATCCAGCGGGACGGTGCATCAGCTCACATCAGCAGACAGGTCGGCATGGCGTGAGTTCTGTCACCCCGTTCCTGAAGAGTGTCGTCAGGAAAAGGCCTGTCGATGCCTTACTTGGGCACGCCGGCCGCAGCGACCTGAATGCGCTGCTGAAGCGCCTTGTCGGTCTGCATGCTCTGCGTGATGGCGTTGAACTTCTGAATGTCCACGCCCGACTGCTGGACAGCAGCGGCCATCTTGGCCTGCTTGTCAGCATCCGGCACGGTCGTATCGGTCTGCACCTTGTTCACTGCCACCAGGGCAGCGGCGTATTGCTGCACATCCGTGTCGCTGAAGGTGCCCGCAGCGGCAGGTGCTGCGGGGGCCGCAGCAGCGGGAGGGGGCGCAGAAGCATCGGGAGTCGCTGTCGCCGGGGCGGTCTGCGCGAAAGCGGCAGGCACAAAGGCCAGGGCCGCGATGGAGCTCAGGGTTGCCTTGAACAGTTTCACAATCATCTCCTCGTGGGTTGGGGGGTATCGCTAACCTGGGGTTCCAAACGTGGAGGGGGAACCCATGTTCCGACGAGTTGTGACGTTTATAAGGCAAGCGCACTCGATTGCGGTCTGGCAGCCGACCTTGGTCCGGCTTTCAGGTGAGTTCAAAAAATCCTTCCTTGTCCGAATCTTGCCGCGATTGCGTGATGGCTCGTCTCACGAAAGGCTCTTTCGGGCGCATGGGACGAACGGCACCGCGCTTGCGGTGTCACGCGAATCTCTTTTCGCATTTTGCCATCGGAAGACAGGCCTCCACAGGCGCGCAAGAATATTTGCTGACAAGCCACGAGGCGAAGGATAGGCAGGCCCCAAGCCCTCGCACCACCGGGATGTGCATCAAGGGGCAGGAGCATGGCGAGCGGTGACAGAGAACACGCAACAACTTTCCAAGCGGCAGATCAACGCGCAGGAAACGCGTGAGAACATTCTTGAAATCGCCTATGCCGAATTTGCGGAAAAAGGGCTGGCCGGGGCGCGCATCGACGAGATCGCGGAGAAGACCGCCACCTCCAAGCGCATGATCTATTACCATTTCGGCGGCAAGGAAGGGCTGTATGAAGCCGTTCTGGAGCGGGCCTATGAGCGCATCCGCGCGCAGGAACAGGCCGCCAATTTCGAGGCCCTGCCGCCCGATCAGGCGCTCAGCGCGATCATCGGCCATAATTTCGACTATCATTTCGATCACCCCGAATTCGTCCGGCTGGTGATGAATGAAAACGTGCTCAATGGAGAGCATATCGCCAATATGGCCGGTATCAAGGCGCGCAACCGCACCGTCATCGAGGCGCTGCGCACTATTCTGGACAAGGGTGTCGAGCAGGGCCTGTTCCGCGCCGGGATCGACCCCATCGATCTGCATATGACGATCAGCGCGCTCAGCTTCTATAATGTTTCCAACCGTTTCACCTTCAAGCACAATTTCGAGATCGACCTGTCGCTGCCCGAGGTTCGTGCCCGGCGTCGCGCGCAGATCATCGACTGCGTGCTGACCTGGGTCGGGCATCGTCCCACCTGAGCCTGCCTTGAAGCCGGAGAGAGGGATGGCATGCGCATAAGAAAGGCCCCTCCTCTTTTGATGGCGGTTGCGGTGCTGTGTGCCGGTGCGATCAAAGCCCAGACCTCAGCGCCCACCGCCGCCTATGGCGCCCTCGCACCCGGTGCCGGGGTCGAGGTGGTGCAAAGCAAATGCACGGTCTGCCACCCCCCTGCCATGATCACCGCCAAGCGCCACACCCGCCAGCAATGGAGCGATGTCGTCGATCAGATGATCAACAAGGGCGCGCAGG
>Ga0116227_10011195_pt1 | contig 15201 bp, 21 predicted proteins | sample S1TSphgellanicum_FD_89693 | JGI IMG/M metagenome (GOLD analysis project Ga0116227, IMG submission 89693) | Host-associated microbial communities from peat moss isolated from Minnesota, USA - S1T2_Fb - Sphagnum magellanicum MG | ecosystem: Host-associated > Plants > Peat moss > Unclassified... | reverse complement strand
GCCAAAAAAAGATGAAAACTTCAATATTCATTTTTATTTATTCACTATGCCTTACCATTGAAAGGTTTCATCCAATATATCATAAATAAAATGCCATAGGTGTTCCAAAAGTGCCTTTTAAGCTCCTTGGAGAAGAAGATGTTGTTTGGATTAATGTGTAGTGTGACTTGTTAAATATCTCCAGTTATATGGAAACTATCCATCATCTTTTCTGATTTAAATGTCTTAAAATTTCGCGACTACATTACCAAGGTTTATGTACAAAGAATGGGTGAACCTCTGTGGATTATTTCTGAAGATATGGAAAGAAACGTTTTTATGTCAACAAAAGAAGCAAAAGTTTATGGTATTGTTGATCTTGTAGCTATAGAAATGCTCCAAATTCTTGAAGAATAAAAACAAATTTTGGATCTATGAAATGATATTGTATGTATCCCCACCAATAAATGAGCGATTGAAGTTGGGAACAAATGATTATTAGTTTGATTGGGCCCCACCTGAAATCAAAGGAAGTGGGAAAATAAATTATAGAAAGATTTTTTGAAATATTGCACTAATCTAACTTTCTCATTAGTAATGGATTTGTACAAAAGCAAAGTCTAATTGAAAATTTTATAATAATTTCTTATGGTTGGGACTAATCCAAATCGATAAATTTTGCATATGATAGAAAATGCCTACTATTCAACAATTAATCAAAAATTGAAGACAACCGATAAAAAATAGAACAAAATCTCCAACTCTTCAGGGATGTCCTTAGCGTAGAGGTGTATGTACAACTCGTTTGGATTAGAAACTTCAAAATAATAAATAGGGATCAATATGACATAAGAATTCTTTTGTTATGATAGAATCTTGATCTATCAATTACCTATACAGTGAATGAAATTCATGGTTCCCATCGGTGCAAATCCAATTATCTTGATGTGGGGTGAAAGAAACAATTTTTCAATGGTATGGGTGGGTCGTTGATCCGTTAAACAAGAAAAAAAAAGATGCAATGAAGTTTAGTAAGAAAAATGAGTTATATCAATGCAAAAATGGATTGATAGGGTCAATTGTCCAACAAACCCTCGAAATAATGTGTCATTACTAGTTGGAAAAGTCTTTTATTACATATAATAAGACCTTTTATTTGGTAGATAAAACATAATTATAAATTGGAAATTATACAATTAATTGATGACATTTTCAAGTTCCGACATATAGAGAGGACCTCACCATTGAGGTAGGAACCATAGAAACAATGGAATCCATTATTTTTTAAATTTAAAGTCCCATTCCTTATTGGAAGGGTTTCCAACCCATAAGAAATAATGGCTAAAAAGGTTGTAGAACCAAAAGCTAGTGGAATCCTTACTTTCTACATCAAAAAAATTAATTGGATCTTATTACTACTTATCAAATAGATCAAACTCTCTCTATCTATTATCTATCCATTTATACATAAATATATGGTTATGCCTCTTTCCTTCATTGAAGAAATAACAATGATTCAAACAATTTATTTTTTTACTTATTAAAACCCTATTATTCCGAATTATTATTCTAGAAGTAAATATAATAAAATGGATGTTATTATTATTATTATTATTCAATGACGAAATTTTAAAAAAAGAAAAAAATCTTGCATTTGTGGATAATCCCTACTTGGCTCAGAAGAGGAGGAAGGGAAAAAACATAGAATTATTTTTTAAATTAAAATTATTTAGTAATTTTCAAGAGTAGATACCAATGACTAGAATTAAACGTGGGTATGTAGTTCGGAAACGACAAAGATTTATTTTTACACTTACATCAAGATTTCGAGGAACCCATTTGAAATTATTTCGAATTGCTAATCAACAAGGAATGGAGGTTTTGGCTTCTTCTCATCAAAATAGAAGTAGGTGAAAAAGAAATTTTTGCCGTTTATGGATTGTTTGAATCAATGCGGCAGCTCAAGGTAGTGGAATCTCCTACAACAAATCAATTTGAGATCTGTATGAAAACCAAGTGCTTCTGAATCGCAAAATGCTTGCACAGATGGCTATATTAGATAATGATTACTTCTCTACAAATATGAAATGAACCAATAAATGAAGGTAAACTGGAAGTACAAAAATAATTTCCTCGAAATATAATCACTTCAAGGAAATCAAGTCAAAAAGGTTTTCCTTTTTTGAGATGAAAAATGTATGAAATTATTCTTACTTATTATTAACAATAAAAAAATAAAATAAAATCAATTTTCATTATTGAGAAAAGGTAGTAAGGCTAAGACCCAAGCTCGTTTAATAACAATAGTCATTAAACGTTGTTGTTTCGAAGTCAATCTATTCATTTGTTTAAATAGGATTCTTCCCTGTTCGTTAATAAATCTGCGAAGCAAATTTATATTTTTATAATCAATTATTTCACCCGATCTAATTGTTGGCAGACCTTTACGAAAAAATTGTTTAGATTTATTTATGGCTTGTTTCATAAACCTTTAAATGTTTTTTTTCTTTAAATTTCTTTTTGGATGGTATGCCTACCACAATAGGGGCAATATTTTTTCAATTTCAATCGAATGGGTGTATTACAACATTTTTTCCGAGTGGTATATATAGAAACACCTTTTTTTTTTCCTCACTATCTTGGGCACAATTAATACATTCCAAAGTAATTGTTATTTTTACATCTTTATTCTTAGCCATAATGCCATTTAAGATATTATATTTGTAAAACCTATAAGATTTCATGTTTAGAAAAAGAAAAACATAAGGTTCTAGCAAAGAAGATCAATCAACTAATTCCCGAATCTTTTAGCGAATTCTAGTATATATATATATAAATTACGATTGCAACCCATGCATATAATTTCGCAAATAGAGTCCTAGATTCAATCTTTGTATAAGATATTTCTTTTTTCTTCCTTTTTTTATTTGAATTAATGCCCCCCAATATTTCAATTTCATCTAATCATTCCATTGGTTAATTTAATCAGTTGGTCCATTAACTTCAGATAAAAATAAACAAAAAAAAATGTTATTTAAAAAATGGAAGAATTGCAGCATTTGGAAAAAAACGATTGATTTCTATCAATAATCAAGCCAAAAATTCAAACCATAACGTACCTAGTACGGGTGCTATATAAAGATATGTTTTTACATCTTGCATTGTGAGTTCCTCCTCTATATATATATATATTTAAATATAGTATTTTTGTTGTTCTTTACACACACACAAATGTGTAACGAAATTAAAAAATGAAATTTCAAAAGAAAAGATTAATTGAACATTTTCTAGTTTATCTTTTTTGAACCATTTAAATAATTAATTGGAAGGGATGTAGCACAGCTTGGCAGCGTGTTTGTTTTGGGTACAAAATGTCGTAGGTTCAAATCTTGTCATCCCTACCCTGAACTATATATATTGTAACAATACTTTGGAGTAAATAATCACAAATCATTTTTTCTCGCTAAATTCATAATATCTTTAAATTTCAATTTGATCCAAAATTATATTTATATTTTTTTGATGTAAAGAAGCACATTTAGTTTAGCTTGGGAGAACACAAGTCTAATGTCATAGCTTTAAGGTTTATAGGGCGTGATTATAAAAAGAAATGGGAGGGGAATGATAAATTTTTTAAAAATGGGGATTTATCTATTTTGGACCTCCCCCTTTTTTTTAGGGGGGCTTACAATAGTAATAATAAACATAACTTAATATTTGATTAGGGATCTAATTGATCACCACGATAATATTGTAAATAAATCATTATGAATAATCCAACTAGAGTTATTGGAATCAACCCCCGCACATTTCTAGACAACAAAACTTTAACCATTTTTTTTTAATTGGGAAAGACAAAGTTAGAAACTGACTAAGTTTGTTGTTAATCCCAATAGCCTTTAATTGGATTGAGAAATACAATGAGATTATTGGAACTTTTACGAGTTTTCCTTCTCCTATATGAGTCGTTTCTTATTCAAACCAATAAATAAAACTAAAGCTGAAATTGGAATGATAGTTAGAAGTATAAAATAGTTGATTATAGTAAGTATGAAAAAAATCCTAGTGTCAATATAACAAGTTTAATATACACCCTTACGAAGCAATTACGTATGGTTTTTATTGCAAAAAAAATGGATAGAAAAAATAAATGAGAAGTAACTATTGTTACAACATTTAAATATCCAATTTTTATATCTATATCTAGTATTATTGCTATTCGTCACCCCATCATACAAAAAGTATATTAGAAATAGTAGAAAATATTTTTGTTTACAATAATCAATAAATAAGAAGAAGGTAGAAGAAGAAACTATGCCATTTTTTTCTTCTTGAACCATTTGAAATATTTGTATTATTCCATTTGTTTCTGATTTAATGAAGTAACCCATATACAACACTAGCTCCTACTGTATGGCCCCCCTCACGAATTGTATAACGCATTTTCTTCTCAATAATTACAGGTTGAACTAATTTTACCACCATTTTTATATGGTCACTTCGCATAACCATTCGTGTTTTTTCACTTGAAGAAGCATATTGGAATGATTCAATTTTACTAATTACAATAATCGTTCGAATATAAAATTGGGGATGATATCCCAAAAAAAAAAGGAATGACGTTTTCCCTTTTCTTTTCAAAGATTATAAACCTATGCTTCAAATCGAATATGGGATTTTACATTTCCAGGCTTAGCAATTATCATTCCACATTGTATGTTTTTTCTTTGCACATCCCCGAGTAATATTCTCACATTATCTCCAGTAATATTTTCCTCAAGAGTTTTTTGGAACATTTCTAAACTTGTAACAATGGTACTATGATTTCCTCTTAATCCAACTATTTCTACAATTTATCCTACCCCAATAATTCCTCTTTCTATATGCCCTATAACTATAGTTCCATGGCCTTTAGTGGGAAAATCATCTTCTACAACCATAAGAAAGGGTTTATCTATTCTATGTTTGGGTATCGGAATATGAATATCTACTTGATCCATTAAGTCATAAATTTTTTCAACCCATTTATTAGTACCTCTTTTTAAATTAAGATTTTTAGTGAAACTTTCTAAAGCAATTAAAATAGAACTTGACACTACAAGAATCTTCTCTCCCAGAAATTCATAGTAACTTAAAATTTCACGTACTTCGAATTCTATTTATTTCAATGATTCCTCATTATCAATTTGATCTTCTTTGTTTTAAAAAATTATGATATTAAAAATATTTACTTGCTTGGCCAGGAGGATATGTTCCCTGGTTTGTGGCATAGGTCCATCGGCCCTTGATATTACTAAGATGGCACCATCCATTGGTGCAACACTGGTAATCATATTTCTTACGTAATCTATGTGACCAGGACAATCTATGTGAGCATAATGTTAGAAGGAGGTTTCATATTCTACATGAATGGTATTAATCGTAATACCCCTTGTTTTTTCTTCTAGAGCTATATTAATTCTACTGTATTTTTTTGCAGTATATCCACAGATAACAACTAAAGCCATTGTCATGGCTACTGTTAAAGTAGTTTTTCCATGATCTACATGCCTAATTGTTCCAATATTTACATGAGATTTTGTATGTTCAAACTTTTCTCGAGCCATACGAAACCATTTTCCTTTTAAGTCACTGGTTTCATTAAATATTGATTGGGTTAGCCAAACAAAGCTGACAGAAAGAAAATCGAGGTATTTAGCTTATCCCATTTATTTTTTATTTGTCTTGTTGCATCAAAAGAATGCCGAATATACTAGTCTAGTATGCTTTAGAAACACCTTCGGTATAACATTGATAATCTAACAAGGACTGAGAAAGATTTTGGTAGATTTTATATCCCCTGGCTTCTATCTCCTATGGGATTATTCCCCCTTGACCCCACCAAAATATATGGAGCTAACCATGTTTGGAAATTTGAGAGAGCGTCCCTTTGCTAACATTATTACGTGATCCACAATATCACTATACCTTCCTTGTTTATTGCAAGTTGGTTATTTGTTAGCATAGGTTTGGCTTACGATGTGTTTAACAAAAAGTTCTTTTAATTATTGGTCGTTTCAATTCATTGGGACAAGTTGATGAATTTACTACATCTTCTTAAGACGTACTAATGACTATAGATAAGATTTATCCAATTTTCACAATTAGGTGGTTGGCCGTTCTTGGCTTGGCCACACCTACAGTTTTCTTCTTTGGATCAATATCAGTAATGTAGTTTATCCAACGACAAACTCTATTTGGAGCGTAGAACTATGACACAACCAAACCCAAACAAACAAAGTGTGGAATTAAATTGTACCAACCTCTATTGGGGATTATTACTCATTTTCGTATTGGCTATTTTATTTTCTAGTTATTTTTTCAATTAATTATAGCAAGAGCTTCTTTGCCTCATTTGGAATAAATTCAAATCCTTAGTATTTGTGATTATCTGTGTCCCGAGTTGTAACTACCTAATAAAATTGAAAAGGGAGTGAAATAAATGGTTAATACCACTAGAAGGATTCCTTTGTGGTTAATAGGTATTATAGTTGGTATCCTTGTAATTGGTTTAGTAGGTATCTTCTTTTATGGTTCATATTCTGGATTAGGTTCATCCTTATAGTAAGTAATTGAGTAAGATTTGGATGTACAGAAAAATAACGTATGTAGAAATGGGAGATATATCAAATACTAAGATTGGATATAATTATTCGATCCTTCTCTCCTTCCACTCTTGGATGGGGAGGGGGGGGGGGCCAGGGAGTAAAATAAAAAGATGGGGAAAACATTATTAAATTTATGTGATAAATTTAATAATGTTTTCCCCATATGCTAAAACAAAATTAACAATTAAATCTTTAGGTTTCAAACTGTTCCTTTTTTTTTAATGAATAAATTTTTAAAATTTTTAAATTGACCAAAAAGAAATAATTACAATGGATTTCTAAAAAAATACATTCATTTAAGTTTTAAAAATGTAGGTCAAGAAAAAAAATATTTATTTTTTCAAAATAAGCCATTCCAAAACCATTCCGAAAGGAAAAATTATGATGAATTTTTGCAATAAGCAAAAGGAGCCATATGTATAATATATAATCCATTAGCTTTCCATTTTTTGGAAGTTAGACTTTTTTCGAAAAACATATATGAAAAACCTTTTTTTTGTGATTTATCAATAAAATAGGAAAAATCAAGAATATTCCCCATTTTCATTTGGTAAATACTCCCTATTCCTTATTGGGAGTTACAAAAAAAAATGGTGATACTTCTAATAATTACCTATGATAAATTTCCTCCAATTGGGAATATACCACCCATTTTTTTTTCTTTCTCTACATTGGAGAATGATAAATTATTATAATTATGATATATATGGAAGAGATAGGATCCTTTAACGGGTTGAAATATATGCATTAATGTATGTCGAACTAAATAGTGATTTCCGATGGGTATGCCCAATGATTCGAAATTTCTCTTAATACGGAGGAGAAATAAGAATACTTGAAATTTTTTGTTTCTGTAGGAACTATATGGTACATAAAAACCAAATTTGATTTCATTGCAATAACCATCAATGAGGGATAAATTTTATATTAATCAAATGTTTCGATTGAACCTTTTTTTTATCGATAAATTCGTAGAATTAAAAATTTATCTTAGTTAATTGAACTTTTTTGAATTGTTTATTCTTAAGTACTAGAGATATTTGTGCCAATATAACTAATGCAAGAAAGAGCAAAAGACCCTGAACACGTAAAAGATCTTGAAGTACTACTTCTGCATCTCCTTGACCAAAACCACCTACATTGGGATTACTAGTTAAAGGTTGATTTACCTTAATTCATTCACCTTTTGAAATAATAAGTTTTGGTCCTGGAGGTACAATATCAATCACTTGGTGACCATCTGATGCATTATTAATAGTTATTTCGTATCCACCTTTCTTTTTATGTATAATTTTATTGACTTTACATGTAATTGAAGCGTTATAGATGATATCATTACTCCTACTCCCATTGGGATACATTTGCCCTCTTCCTCTACCACCCAGATATATTGGATATTTCAAGAAATGAACTTCTTTATTAACCGAAAGATCTGGCAAAAGGAGAGGAAAACAATTTCACTATTCTTTTTACCAGGAACCGAACCTACCACAAGATGTTTTTTTTTATCATGACTATAGGATTGAAAATAAAGAGTACCTATTCTTTCTTTTATTTCGAGAGGAATACAATTAGGAGGGGCTAATTGAAATCCCTTGGGTAAAATAAGAATTGTTCCTATATTTAAGGCTTTGTTTTTACCATTAGCAAAAACTTGTTTTATTTGTGTATCATAAGGTATTTTAACGACGGCCTCAAAACTGTGTTTGGAAGCACAAATTATGGAACTTCGAAATCTACAGGTTTTTTGGCCAAATGACAATTAGCACATACAATACGACTAGTTGTTTTTCGAGGATCATAACCTTGTTGTGCAAAAATAAGATATGCCTCAGAAATGGACGGTCAAGATATTATTTTCGTTATGGTCAAGATTGAAATAGATTGAATCACCCATTCTTTTAGCTAGTGACTAATTTTTGTTTTGCATAGTTTGATTATTGTTTCAAAAATTTCCACAAGTAAGGTGCCTTCAACATCCCAATTATTGTAGCTACCCCCCATTTATGACTTTGCCCATTGTAGTAACAACAAAGGTAAGAAATCGGAAGTATTTTACTCTTTTTAGTGATTGGTACTCAAAATCAAATAAAAGAAGTAATGGTTAGAAAAACCACTTTGTTATTCCAAAATTATTTTTTCATTTATTCATCATATGATAAGCCACCACAATAGAAGGAGATATACGATTTAAATGACGAAAAATACAATATTTAAAAATTGTATCTAAAATAATTGGAAAAGTTGAAACAAAACAAGATATTATAAGTTTATTACAAGCAAATCCCAAATGTTTTAAAAACGAACCTATTACTATTTCCCAACCATGGGGGGAGTGGAATCCGATGCATAAATCAGTTAATAAAAGATTGAAAAAAGGATTTCCTTGTATCATTCAGGCTATAAAATAATTTTTGAATCCAAGAATTTAAAATAGCGAGTCTTTTTTTACCTCAGAGAAATGAAGCACCAAAAGTAACAAAGTAGATAGTATCTGTTAATAAATGTAGAATACTATGAATACTATGCTCATTGTATGTTTCTACCAATTGAATTGTTTTTGCATGAATCTCTATATCAAGATCTTGTGATTGTATCTCTGAGGAATTCGCCATTACTTTATCCAACCAAACAAATTCCTCTACTTCCTGAAGATGTTTCAGTGTTATTTCTTCTTGGAAAGAATTAATAAAAATATGGAATTGATCGGTATTCCACCATAATTTAACCCAAGGTTTTAGGAACCATTCTTTTATAAGAATGGAAAGTCCCCAAGGTTTCCTCCAGGGAATCCCCAACGAAAGAGATGAACCATCTCTTCTCATTTATCAAATTTATTATAACCACTACCTATATTCCACAAGATTGTACACCACAAATAAAAGTAGAGGAATAAACTGGCAATACCATAGAAGCACATTATGATTCCCTAAGGGACAAAAGTAATTTGTTGGGATGATCATAAAGGTATCAAATCTTGATCAAAGTAACAAAAAAAAAATCCTAAATCACCTAGTAAAATAATGCATGCCCAACAAAAATTACTTATTCTTCGAGATCCTATTATGGGCTCTACTTGAAGCCATTCATATTAGCAATTTATAACCATAACAAATGAAGTCTCCTATATTTTGCTAAAATTTAAACAATGGAACATCCAAAACATTTAGAATTTTTTTTTTCATTTGGAAATAAATGTCCGTATCAATTTACTAGAAATAAATATGTATTTCTTCATCCTTCTTAATACTTATTAGTTTTTTCATTGATACTAATCATATTCATTAAGGGAAGGGGGATGATAATATAATCAAGTCTGAATATATTTATCTTTAGAAAGAAGAAATATATTCAAACTCTAGATTTTACTCAATATACATATATTTTTCCTGCTTCATAATTTGGTGATTAAACCATACTTAGATCATTTTATTGCTTAGATAATTCCATTAGAATTTCCACTGTATTTAATATGTCATATATCAAACTATTTTGTCTCGTTTGATATATATAAACAGAGAAGCCATTGTAATTGTTGGAAAAACTAGACCTATTGAAAGCACAAAAATGGAAGGTAAGTAAGAAGCTGTCATTAAAAAAATACCTCTAGTGATATTATTTGTAATATATATAATAAAAAATGAGGAACTTGATTATACCTTCTTTATGGGAAATATGTGAATATACATTTCTTATGATTATCTAAATTCCTTATTTATTGATTTTTTCATTTTTTAGAAATGAATAGTCATGGAGTTATATTAAATGATGTATCGAATCATATTAATATGTAACTTTTTTCCAATATGCAAAAATTATAACATATAGAAAGAATGACCAAGAACTAGATTGGAATTTTTTTTTTCATTTTCATTAAGAAATTGAAACAAAAAATGAAGGTATTAAAAAAAAAGGGGGAAAATTTTATTTGGAAAAGGAATTGTTACATTCCCTATGGATATGGGGGGCTGAACCATAAAGTTCAAATATTTCACTTAGAACGACTTTTAGAAGGTTACGTGGAACAATCAAATCAAGTAAACCATGATTGAATAGAGATTCAACAACTTGAAAACTATCAGATATTTTTTGATGTAATGTCTGTTCGATCACTTTCTTACCTGCAAATGCAATATATGCTTTGGGTTCGGCAATGGTGATATCCCTTAACATACCAAAACTAATAGTAACTCCGTTTGTTGTAGGATATGTAAGAATAGTTATATATAATAAATTATTCTGAGCCTGATGAATATGTAAAACTGAAGAAATTTTAGCCATTTGCATTAAACTCAAAGTTCCTTCCTACATACGTGCTCCTCTAGAAGAACACACAATAATTAACGGCATAGATTTTTTGGTAACATATTCAACAAGACCACAAATTTTTTCACCTACTACAGAACCCATACTATTTCCCATAAATTGGAAATCCATAACTCCAAGAGCAATATGAGTCCCATTTAATTTTCCTATACATGTTTGAATAACATCAGTCAAACCCATTCTTTTTTGATAAAAAGTAATACAATTTTTGTACGAATCTTCATCAAAAAATTTGAGAACATTTCAAGCAATCATATTTTCATCCCTAGGATGCCAAGTCCCATGATCAATTAAAAGTTCGATTCATTTTGTACTATTCATTTGCAAATGATATCCACACTCTTCACAAATACATTTGTTTTGTTTCAAAAATCTAACATAAAACATGTTCTTGCAATTATCACATAGAGTCCATAATCCTTTAATAGTGTCAATTTTAATATGTTTGTCTATTTTTTTCTCACCAAGAATATAACCCTTAGTAGCTTTTTCAATGAGGGCTTCAATTAATCCACCAAATTGGCATTTGTCTTCAAACTAATTCATCAAAGACATAAACTTCTCCTCCTTATTTTTTTTTCATTTTCTTCCACAATCAACTACAAAATTTGGATATTTGAAGGATGAAGAAAAAGGAAGAAGACAAAATAGATTTTTTAATTTTTTACTTAAATAAAACTTGATTCTTAATTCCATTTGTCAAATCGGGATTAGTTCCTCCCATTGATTTTATAATAGAGGCTTCTTCTTTATTAGAAAAAAATGCAATTAAAAAGAAATGAATAGGATAAAAGGGACTTAGATAAAAAATCAAAATATATTCCATTGTTTTTTCGATGGTTCAGAAGGGATTCGAACCTTTGACTTCATGGTTCAAAACCATGGGCTCTAATCCATTAAGCTACAAAACCCTATTAGATGTAAAATCTATCAATTTTTTTTCTATTCTTTAGTACCTATTATTTAGTACCGAGGGTTGGCAAATTTTGGAAGAAATCAACAATATGTATGATTAGGAAATATAAAAACACATTCATTTTGGTGATTTTGTCCATCTCCCCCCCCAAGAGGGGGAGGGGGGGTAGACAGACGAAATCACTAAAATGAAATTACGAAATATAAGCTATGTCAAACAATATCAATTGTGTCAAACTCAAATTTGATTTCTTTCCATACTCCACAAGCAGCAATTAGTTCGGGATTCCACTTAGCAACTTCGTGAATATCATTACCTTGATGAGCAAGATCATGTCCCTCATTACGGACTTGTACATAGGCTTCTAAAGCAACTTGATTAGCAACTACACTAGGTGCATTCCCCCAAGGATGTCCCATAGTTCCTCCACCAAAATGTACTACAAAATCATCCCCAAAAAATTTAGTTAGAGCAGGCATATGCCAAACATGAATACCTTTCGAAGCTACAAGTAAAACATCTAGTATAAAAACCTAGTCTTGGGTGAAATAAATACCACGGTTTCGGTCTTTTTCGATATAGTCATCACAAAGTAGATCAACAAATCCTAGAGTTACTTGACGTTCCCTTTCAAGTTTACCCACTACAGTACCAAAATGGATATGATCCCCACCATATAAATGTAATGCTTTAACTAATACATGGAAGTGCATACCATGATTTTTTTGTTGGTCAATAACTGCATGCATTGTGTGATGAATATGAAGAAGTAGACCATTATTTCGGCAATAATGAGCCAAATTAGTATTTGTAATGAAACCACTTATCAAATAGTCATGGATGATGATTGGTGTTCCTAATTCTCTAGCAAATGTTGTTCTCTTCATCATTTCTGTGCATGTACCTGCAATAACATTCAAGTAATGACCTTTGATTTCACATGTTTTAACCTAGGATTTATAAATAGCTTCTGCCACAAATAGGAAACGATCTCTCCAACGCATGAAAGGTTGAGAACATCTTTTGTAAAATCAAGTCCACCACGAAGACACTCATATACTACTCTACCATAGTTTTTAGCAGATAAACCTAATTTTGGTTTAATAATACATCCCAATAAAGGACGACCATATTTGTTTAATTTATCTCTCTCAACTTGGATACCATGAGGTCGACCGTGGAAAGTTTTAAAATAAGCTGGGGAAATTCGTAAATCCTCTAAACATAGAGCTCGTAGAGCTTTGAATCCAAAAACATTACCTACAATAAAAATAAACAAGTTGGTAACAAAACCTTCTTTGAATAAATTTGTAGGATAAACAACATAAGCAATATATTGATTTTGTTCTTCGATTACATGCTCGATATCATAGCATCAACCCTTATAACAATCAAGATTGATATGTCCATTGGTCCAAATGGTAGTCCATGTATTGGTGGAAAATTCCACAGCTACTACAACTCCTACTTCCTTGGGTGGTACTCTAGGTTGAGGAGTCCTTCAAAATGCTGCCAAAATGTCAATTTCTTTGACAACATACCTCGGGGTGTAATAAGTCAACTTGTAATCTTTAACATTAGCTTTAAATCCACTATCTGTTTTAGTTTTTGTTTGTGGTGACATTGGTCCTCCCTACAACTAAATTAATAACTCTTGCAAGGATGGGGTCTGCTCAACAAATAAAATCTTCTATAGAAGTCTTTTATAAAAGAAAAAAAGTTGTTTGTTAATAGATTCTTGCCTATTGTTAGATGGAATTATCCTTTTAAAATATGATAAAATAATATTATTGTATATTATTTCTCCTATTTGATGCAACCCATTCTCCCATTTCCATTCCTTTTTTTCCTCACTTTCTTTGAAGCATTAACCGCATAACCTTTTGGATGTTAAATTAATTGATAAGGAGTTAAAAGACTCAGTATTGGTCTAGTCGGAGGGGAGAATAGTTGGAAACTCATTATGAAGCTATAGTTTTTGAGTCATTATAAAATTATTGAATCAATCAGAATAATTATGCTTATGCATCACTTTCCGCACATATATATGATTATGCAGGATCCCTTTTTCATTTGATTCAAAATCCTCCCATCATTTCATTTATCCATCTACTCGTATATATAATATGACTCCAAGGCGGTAGTTTCAATGAACGATCAAACGATCAACTTGATACTAAATATTTTTTCTAGTACAATCAGCAAATAATTCTACTATTTCTCAATTTTTATGAAAAAAAAACCTCTTGCTTTTGGCATTTCTACACTTGTTGCCAAGAATGTAGGACGTATCACTCAAATTATCGGTCCCATATTAGATGTAATTTTCTCCCTAGGTAAAACGTCTAATATTTATAATTCTTTAATAGTAAAGGGCCAAAATACGGCTAGTCAAGAAATTAATGTTACGTGTGAGATATAACAATTATTAAGAAATAATAAGGTTAGAGCCGTAACTATGAGTGCTACATATGGTTCAATGAAAGGAATGAGAATTATTGACACAAGAGCTCCTTTGGGTGTTCCAGTTGGTGAAGCCATTTTCGAACATATTTTTAATGTTCTTGGGGAACCTATCGATAATTTGTGTCATGTAAATGTTGCTACAACATTCCCTATTCATAGATCTGCTCTTGCATTTACATAATTAGATATTAAATTATCTATTTTTGAGATAGGAATCAAAATAATGGATCTTTTGGCTCCTTATCATTGTAGGGGAAAAATTGGATTATTTGGGGGAACCGGAGTAAGAAAAAAAGTAATGAACATCATGGATGCTTAACATCAAGGTTTGTTAGAGCATCTTTATGTTGATGATGGGGACAATCACATTTATCATAACTTCTTGTTTATGTTTGGCATTGATGTTGAAAATCAAATCCAACACATAATGAGTAGATGAAGCCAAAGAGACAATGTGCAAAAGGATGGACAAGGTGTTGAAGCACAATTGTGTACAATGATGAGGTGTTCCAATGTCATTATCAATTTATTAATCTTGAAGTTTCTTAAATTTGTTATCACCCATGATGTGTGTTTGTGCAAGGCAAGGATTCATTTGGCAAGATGGACCTACCTCTTCAAAAATGCATGGACTTCATTAAGATATTTGCATATGGAGTTTTAACTAATGCCATAGATGAATATTCTTTATGAGAAAGCAAAACCATGGAAAGTTTAAAGAAAATTGTCCATGCCATTTGATAGTTGCTTAAGCATGTGTACTTGAGACAAGTGAATTTGGAACACCAATTGTAAATTCATGCAATGTAAGGTTGACCTAGGTATGTTCACTTCTTTAGATCACATGCATAATTGTTGAAAAATTTG
>Ga0116227_10011194_pt1 | contig 15201 bp, 2 predicted proteins | sample S1TSphgellanicum_FD_89693 | JGI IMG/M metagenome (GOLD analysis project Ga0116227, IMG submission 89693) | Host-associated microbial communities from peat moss isolated from Minnesota, USA - S1T2_Fb - Sphagnum magellanicum MG | ecosystem: Host-associated > Plants > Peat moss > Unclassified... | reverse complement strand
GTGTTGGTTGTGGGCTGGTGTTGTTGGTGGGGGGGGGAGTCACAGAACACGTGAGTTGGTGTGGTGAGTTGTTGGTTCTGTTTTTTTTTTTTTGGGTTGTTTTTTTTTTTTTTTTTTTTTTTGGTGTGGGTCGGTTGCAGATTTTTGTTTGCAAATCACTTGAATTCAACAAATTTGGTTGCAAAATCTGTTTTGGCAGAAAAATTGGGGTTTCTTTTTTCTCTTTTTGCAAAATCTGTTTTTGGCAGAGAAATCAAGGTTTGGTTTTCTGGCAAAATTGGGATTGCAAGCAAGCGCCTGGCCACATCTCTTTTTTGTTTGTTTGTTTGTTTGTTTTGAACCTGTTTTTTGTGTGTGTGTGTTTTTTGAGTTTTTGGTTTTTATTGCTGATCTCTTGTTGCTGTTTTCTTGTTGCTGTTTGAGGTCGTTGTTTCTCAAAGGCGAATTGTTTTGTTTCTGAACCTTGTTTGGGAGTTGCGAAGAGGTGGGGGAGAGTTGCTTGGATCCCTGGAAATGCCGCAGCCAAAAAAAAAAAAAGCTTGGATGGAGATGAGGAGGATGTTTGAAGAAGAGCGGGAATTTGGAGAGAAGATGAGAAACTAGGTTTTGAGAATACAAAACAAAAGACGTGATGAGCGAGGCGCGAGAAGATTGAGATCGAGAGAGACACAGAAAGAGGGAGAGAGAAGAGAGGCAGAGAGAGTCGTCGGTCAGAGAAGACGGGGAACTTTGCAGGAAGAGAGGTATGCTTGCTTAAAGATAGGAAGATGCCTCATGCCAATCATGTGAAACGAAGGAGGCGGGAGGAGCTTCTCTCGCATTCTTCAGGTGTGCTCTATTATGCTTCTGATGTAGAGGATGAAGACGATGATGATGATGATGATGAGGAGGAGGAGGACGAGGCGGTGCATGTGTACAAAGCCAAGGGGAAAGAGAGGGTGAGAGACTCGGATGTGAGGGATGTGGTAGATGCGGGCGGGTATGATGTGGCTGGGGTTTCACCGGCACAAGAGAAAGTTGCTGGAGACCGGCAGCAGCAGCAGCAGCAGCAGATATGTGGAATTTGTTTGACAGAAGAAGCTGTGGAGAGGGGGGTACTTGATTGTTGTGATCATCCTTTTTGCTTCGGATGCATCATGGAATGGGCTAAGGTCGAATCTCGATGCCCCATGTGCAAGCAACGATTTGTTACCATTTTCAGACCTTCTCTGCCTGGTGTACCACGCAGTCGGCCTCGCACTTTTCGGATTCCTCACAGGGATCAGGTATCGCACCCCTCCTTCCTTACACATTCAATGCTTTCCATTTTTCCATAGCTTTCTTTCTGGCAGTTGATGCTCTTGAGAACCCTAATTTTGGAGCTCTGGAGATTGTCACACCTTTGAGGCTTCCCCTTTTCTTATATATTTTCCTCATCTTTAGGAATACTTGGTCTCTCAGTGATGTAATAAAAAATGCGGAAGCTTTTTGCAACATGGCCAACCCCTTGGTTTCACTGACTGGAACAATGAGTAACAGGAAATTGGTACTTGTTTGGGAAAGAGAGACCAGGTTTGCTGTCACAAGATAAATCACATGCACTACTAACTGATGTGTGTGTGTGATTTTGGCACAGGTTTATGAACCTTCAGAAGAAGAGATACTGAATCTGACCGATCCGTATCTTCAAACGGTGTGCTATGAATGCCAGGAGGCAGGAGATGAGGGGCTTCTGCTCCTATGTGATGGATGTGATGCAGCAGCACACACTTACTGTGTGGGGCTTGGTAGGATGGTCCCACATGGAGACTGGTTCTGTGTGGAGTGCACAAGATTGAATGACCCTGGTATGAGCAGTGATGAGGAGAATGAGGTGGAGCACATTGATGCAAGCTTTGGCCCACTTCACACCTTCCTTGTCACTGGAGTTCATCCAGTGCGCGGGCGGCGACAACTACAACGTGGACATCGACTTCCCTCATCTGCAACACCAGCTCCACTCTTCAGTCATGATGGTCTGCGGCGCACCCGGCGCCTTCCCCCTGCACCTTCACCTTCACAAGAAGCACAAGCTCTGATGCTTTCATCTGCAGAAGCAAACAGGAGTTCAGGATTGGAGGCCAGTCCTGCGGGAGGGGCAAGGACTCTATTTCAACAGCGGAGGCTGCGGCAAAGGATAAATCACATGCGCAACAACTGGCATCGAATTCGGAGTGGGGATGTTCAATTTCCTTCCTCGCACCTTGCATCTCCACCCAGAGCACACATCGCTCAATCCACACACACTGAAACCGACAGAGGCACCTTGCAAAGATTTTCAGGGGTTACTGATAGTGCTCCTACATCTGAGATAGCCCAGGCCTGGACCATGATGGAGCAGGCTAGAGCTTTAAGAGGGGACAGAGTAACTGTAGCTGCTGACCCAGATTTGGGCAACAGAGCCACAAAACCCAGGGAAAGCACTCATGGCCAGGCATCCAGACCTGTGACTAGAGCTGAAGGTTACTTGAGTGCTCAGAGAGGAAATCAAGCAAGAGATACAAATCGAAGGGGAGAAAATTTGAGAGAGAATGCTGCAGAAGTAGTGAGCCATCACCATGGAAGTACCCCCAGGCAAAACAAAAATGGCCAAAATGGTTACTACCTTCGAGAAGGCAGCCGGCAGCAAGTGAATACTTGTACAGATGCACAAATGATGTCAAGCAGTGCAAAGGAATCAAAAGTTTCTAGAGACACAAATGAGAGACAGAATGGGATTCATGCAAGTGCTGGACTTCAGGTGAGGACGCATGCGACAGCCAATGAACAACAAAGGTTGGTTGTGGAGCAAAGAAGCAGGGAAGAGGTTAGAGAAGGTGATGGAAATGTGCATCAGAATGCAAGCAGCTTGGCAAGGGACAGGAAGGACATGAAAGAGGAGGTTCTGAACATGGTGAAGGTAGAGCTCAAGCCTCTGTATCAGCTAAACCACATTGGTAATATTTCTGAACAAACATGTCTTTGCCTTTCCCCCTGCTTTCTATGTTGCAAGGAAGGGTGGACTGTTTCTCCATAAGCTCATTAGCACTTTGCAGTTCTGTTCCTGATGCTCATTTGTCACTCTCTGCATTGCAGATAAAAGACAATACAAAAAGATTGCTTGTTCAGCAACACAAATGCTACTAGGAACTACTGGATTGGAGCAGCAAGGCCGATCTGGAAGAGCATTGTGGGGTTTGACTTGTGCTCATGTTTCATCATCATCATCGTCATCCAACTCTCTCTTGCTACCTGGCTGTTGCAACCGATGCATACGTCGACATGTAAACAAAGTGGTAGGATCCATGGTCAAGAAGCCATAAGTCTGTCTCAAATAAGTCACCGTGGTCACATAAAAAGGCCCAGATTTTTTTCATGTTGACAAATGAATTTGAGTTGTAAATTTTTCTCAAAAGTGTCAAAACTTCCTTCCATGAGTTGTTTGCTATCATTCTCCACACCGTAACAACACAGAGCGGACATCAACTGGAAAAGAGAGGAGAAAACAGAAAGGTACCTATCATGTGAACCCCACTTTCAGAATTGAAAAAGGATATGCTTTGGGAGTACAAAAGGTCTATGCTGGTGCAGGTGGAATGTATTAGGGCTCAGGTGTTACTGCTCCATCTCTTGCTGAGCTCCGACCACCTCTGCACATGCTTAGGTTTGCCCCCATGGTCTGTCTTGCAGGTTTTTTTTTGCACAAATTTTTTTCTCTCTTTTGCTGAAGGAAAAATAGGCAGGATGCTGTCCCCTTCTCTTCAAAGGAAGATGAATCCCAAAGCTGGAAATTTTGCTATGGCCAGTGGGACTATTATACCGAAAGGATATTACTTTAGGGTGACCGAATGAGCCAAGAATAATGGCATCATGGCATAATGGCTCTGCCCCTTTGGCAAGTTTAAACCAGCCACAGACAAAATAGGAAATGTTCCATGAAGGTACCGAGGAATGAACTCATAGTTCACATGGTGGTGCATGACAAACTTGTGTACCAAGTTTGTACAAGTTTTGTCTGCAAAAAATTGCCCTGCACTTGGTACACAAGTTTTGACCATAGAGTCCATGAACTGACTGGTGTGTAGAGCCATGCACTGACACACTTCACAAGTTTTCAAAATTGAAAAATTTTCAACACTTCCATCCCTTTATGGAATCTCTCACTTGTGATTTGTTACACATTGTTGGTAGTAGTTGAGCTTTGATTTCAGTAGTCAGCCTTAAAGAGGACATCAGCCATGGCCTAGTTGCAGGGTTTTAAGATACTGTCCTTTTTGGCCTTGCCTAGCAAAGGCAAAGGATATTGTGGTTAAATTCATTATAGAGTATAGTAGCTTCATGGATTTTGGGCCCCTAGGTAATAATAAGAATAAGTCTATTTATTTTTATATGAGGATTTTTGAAAGATGATATTTTGGCTTGTGTTGAAACTCGAGATTAGTTATAGAGTTATAATATAATATCTTGAAGGATTTATTTTGCTTTCTTTTAGGGGATTTTTTTTGAAGATTATATGTTTGCATGCATTGTGAAATATTTGAGTTTCCATAATTCTTCTTTTGCCTTAAGATATATACTTTTAAATGTAAATGGCAAGGCCACGGTGCATGACACACACCCCTTGTTTAATGTAGTGTTCCATTGCAAAAAAGTTGGTTAGGTTAGGTTTTACATCACTTTGGTGCTGTTTTTTTCAGCTTATGCACTTTGTGTTTTGGATGATAATTTTTTTGGGGAAAAATAGAACCTTTTTTGTTTTTTTTTTTGGGGGGGGAAATTATTTTTTCCCTTTTTGTTAGTTGTCTTTTTGGGTGGTCATATAGTTTGTATTCATGACAAACAGCAGATATTTGGGTTTGTACAAATTTCTTTTTTCTTTTTTTATTGTCTTCTGTATAAGCATATTTCACCATGCAAAAATGTAATCTTCAAAAAGTCCTCTAAAAGAAACCAAAATAAATCCTTTAAGATATTATATTATAACTCTATAATAACTAATCTCAAGTTTCAACACAAGCCAAAAGATCATCTTTCAAAAATCCTCATATAAAAATAGACCTATTATTATTACCTAGGGGCCAAAATCCCTTAAGCTACCACACTCTATAATGAATCTAAACACAATATCCTTGCCTTGGTAGGCAATGCCAATAAAATGTTTCAACTCTAAATTCAGTTGGTTCAAAAGGAGAAACTGAAAGGTGATGAGGATCTAGAGCTTGGCAAAATGTTTGTTGTGCTTTGTTGACGAATTCTAATATGATCCAATTCTGATACATACGATCCACATGTTTCCAATTCCATCATCCTTTACTTCCCATGAATGTGTTTACAATTTCTTCTTCCTACAATGAAGGACCTTACCCTAAGGTCTGGTTTTGTTTTGTAATTAAACAATCTTTTAAAATATTGAAACAATTTTTTGGGTGAAAATTTTGAAACTGAAGTGTTTGAAAATCATCATAATTATTGCGGGCTTCAATTTGAATAAATTTTTTCACTATTCATTTGACAATATCATATTAGAAATTGTGATCATGAACAAAAAGAAATTTCATAATTTATAATGAATTAAATTTTTTTGAAGGTGGGAGTTCAAAGGAATAGCTTGCTATTATTTGTTGAAGGAATCTCCATCCTCATTTGCACCTAATTCTCATTCTTTCTAAGAACCTCAAAAAGCTCGAAGTTTTGAGGATTCAACTCCTCTGACAAGACTAGTACCCCAACCACATAATTTTAGTTGTAAGCATGTGCTTGACCTTGTCCTACAACATGAATGATTTCATGATACAAAAAGTGTATTAATGCATTTGGCCTAATGAACTAACTTGGCAAGTTCAAACTCCATTTGTAAGCATTTTATGTGATGTGGGTCCTATCAATTTTTAGATGAAACAAAGTAGATCTAAATGCAAGTACATTGATGTCTTCTAATGTCGATTACATATAGCCTCATTGGCAATTTCTAAGTCCATCCAAAAGCATTTTTGTCATGTGTTTTAATTTAGTTTCCTAGTTAGGTTTTAGTTAATTTAGTGGTAAACTAGGTGAATGTAGAAGAATTACTTTAATTTAAAGTTAGTTTGAAACTAGATCAATGTGAATGAAATTCTAATCATTTTGTGTTTGGGGATATTATTTTTTTGTGCGTGTTCTCAAATCGTTTTGCATGATTCAAAATGTGATTCACCTTCAAACCCATAAGAATCCAAGCCCAAAACACGTACATTTATAACAATCGGTACAATGAAACTTGCATAAAGTTCAAAAAATTATAAAGCTTGGATGTGATGCACATTTTATGAAGGTTTGTGATTGTTTGGTTTATGTGTGTGAACAACAATAGGTGTAAGTGTCAACATGGTTGTGCAAAAACATTTTACATGAAATGGGTCCTATCAATTTTTAGAGGAACAAAATTAAGTCTAAATATGAGGAAGTCCATATCTTCTAATGTCCATTGCATAGGGCTTTATTGGCAATTTAAAACTCCATTTGAAAGCATTTTATGTGATGAGGGTCCTATAAGGGAACATAATATAATTAAATGTGAGTAAGTCCATAACTTATGATGTCCATTGCATGGAGCTTCATCAATCTAAATTTCCCATTATTTTGAAGCATATTTTGATTGATTCAAAACAACCTGTATTTCATATTGTTCAAGGAAAGGATGTGCAAAAAACAACAAGATGTGTGCCTATGAGAGGTTGTTCCTTTCATATACAGTATATGGTTGGTTTGTAACATCTTTGAAAATTTTAGCCATGGTTGTAATTTTTCTCAACATTTTCAACAAATTTTGTTTGTTTTTTTATTAATCCTATTCATGAAGGAAAGGGTGGGGGAGTGGGGGTGGGGAGTAACAAAGAAATTGTGAAATGCATGTATTGGTTTATATAAGATTTGTAATTTTTTTGACTAATTGTATAGTTCTTGTGCAAAAATATCATGTTGTCAAATAACTTGTTATAAATCATTCAATGTTGACTATGCACACTTATGGTATTTACATTGAGTTACTTATATTTTTCACCTCATGCTAACCTTCTTATCCAATGTCCTTGTGTGCTTATAATTAACATTTACATGATGTAACAAAAAAATGTGTAATTTCTTGTGAAGCTTTGGAAACTAAAACTAAATTCATTATATCTTTAGCTTAGGAGATCAAAATGTTGCAAATTTGAAATGGATTTTGTTAGTGGTTCTAGTTTTCTTCTTTTGCCTTCCAACATAAAAAAAGGTGGTTTGTGATGTTTTGGATTTTTTCCTTTTTCATGAAACATAAAGAGAAAAATAAATTCATAACACGTTTTTCTTGATGTTGAATCTTAGGTTTAAAATTTTTTGTTTAACATCCTCATATATTGGCCATGAACAAGGTGTGTGCATTATTGAAGAATATGATAAAAAGTCCTTACATCTTATGTTTTTGAAATGTCATCATTTGCATCCCTTTATTGAATTTAAAAGTAACATTGCTAACTAAGGAGTTTGGCCCAATGTACATATGCACAAAGAATTGGTTCATTTTCCTTGTTTCTTAATCTTAATTGGATTCTCTTTTAGCTTATCATGTTGTATAATATGCATATCATGTGATCATATAAATAAATATTTATTGTATGAAAAAAATGGTTTTCTACAAAATTTTGAAATTATTTTCATAAGATTTTGATGATTTCAATCCAAGTTTGACTTATATGAAGCAATATGAAGGCATCAAATTACTTGTTGCACTTGTTCCAAGGCAAATTGACAAAGTTATGTAATATAATGGTCAAATTTTTGGAATTTAACAATCCTCACAAGATTTTGGGTCATACTTAATTTATATTTGTTACTAATAGTTCTTGTTTCATCATCCCAAATTTAAGTTGATAAACCATTCAAAAGTTAAATCTTTAAGCAAAACTATTGTCATAAATGAAGTTTACAACTTGCATTCTAACTCATCATTTGAATGTGCATTGCTAATATTGAATTCACTTTTCAACTCAGAATCATAATATAAACTAGCATACAAGTTTTTAGAAAAGTAATAACATATAGTGTTATGAAAACAAAACATTGAAAGATGAGTTGTATCAACATTCATACAATTTGAACTTGACCTGATATTTTTCCAAATGTTTGTCAAGGGCAATGAATAACGTGTGTTGGAACTCTTCTAGTGAATATTCTAACTAGAGTGATGGATATGGACTTCAAAACCATGTATGATGAAAATAGACCATCTTTACATCCACATTTCAATGTAAGGTGGTATTTCCAGTTATCTTTGTCACCTATTAACTCTAATCATCTTGCCAAGTAGGCTTCATCACAAATTTCCACCACTTCCTAGAATGAAAATGTGTGAACTATATAATCCAAAATAAGATCCAATTGTCACAAAAACATTTATTCACTTTTGAAAATGTAAATTTGTAACTTACCTAGCCTTCAAAAACACAATTGTTGGATCCTAAACTTTGGAAGTCTTGCTCTTACTAAGATTCCTTGGTAACATAATATATGGGTCACCTCTAGGAAAATCAATGGCATTTCCATCTATTGATTGGAATATTATTGTATGTCAAAGTAATTAAAAGCATTTCAAGATTGCAAAGGTTTAAAAATAATCGTTCAATACTTGAATCAATATGTTTGAAAATTCATACCACTAAAAAAATGACAACGCATTGGTCATATGAGTATTTCTTTTTTACCAACCTTGGCTCACATTCACATATCTTTGAGTTGATATGTTCACAACCCCATGCCACCCTAGTTGTTTCAATCTATTGGAAAGAAAATTGTGACCAATGTTAAAGTTGTCTACAATGTGAACTAAGGGAAATCAATTCCATTTTTTTCCAAAAAATATGCAGAAAAATATAGGGTGTAACTAATTGATAATTTAAGTAAAATTTATAATTTACTTAAATATAAATATGGTGTTTAATAATTATTATGAAATTTATTTCGAAAAAATTCAATTTGAGTAAAAAAAAATCTTTAATATTACATTATTTCATAACATACCAAAATTACCCCTTTTCACGCGTTCTTAAAAATATGCAAAGAGTGATTTTCTCAAGAATATGAATAAATTTGCAACTTTTATTTAAGTTAGGCTCAAGAAATTGAAGGAAATATTAATCTCCAAGTTTTTGCATTGTGGTTGTAGATGGTCCATTTGCACCATATCAAAATTTACAAGTAGAAAATGTATTTGAAGACAACACGCATCTAACCAATCATGCATTAGTATAATTGCAAATATGTGTAGTACTTACAATCAAACGCTTTGAATAATATCGTCATTTCACATGAAGTCTAATATCCTATCAAACAATAAGAACATTGACGACATGGAATAAAGTTCAGGTCATTTATTGTTAAAAGTACATCAATTATTAAGTTGTTAAAACAACATGGCACAAAATGAAAAATGTGGGATCATAATTGTGCACATGAACTAAATACCAATAGATGTTTTAATTGGATATCTTTAAGTTTAGAATTAAGTTCTCTTATGTTTTACGTCTCTAAAATGTATTTTTTTGTCATGGTTGACCTTAATCAAATCAATGTGAACTAAACACATAAATAACATGTGACATTCATTCATTGATAAGTTCATATTTCATCCGTCAACACATTTGTCAATACACGTCTGTAAAATGCATGATTTTCATTATTAATTCCTTGCATGCTACATTTGTGATGAACTTCACAGATGGAAACATAAGTCTTTTGAAATCTCATTGTTATATGAACAATGCAACAAATATTTCCTTTCTTTTCATAAATCAAAATTTTGACATCAAATGTTTGCAATACTTGGCCTTCAAGACATTAGGATAACTCTATTTGGTTGAATTGTCCATTATACAATAAAACCATAATGCAAGGTTGAAAAATTATCATATGAATATCCTAAATTGATATCATGCAAGTTGAAGGTAACTTTCAATTTTAAACCCACACGACATACACATAATACTTGAAAATAATGAACATAATTGCTCTTGCAACTAACTAGTTAATTTTTTTCAAATAAATTTGTGTACAAAGTCAAAATTTGGTTAGACAAGACAAGACCAAAATATTGAAAATATCATTGAAAATAATGTCATTTGCAAGATTTTAAAGATAGAAATTGAGGCAAAGAACTAGCTTAAGTAAGTGTTGGGTATATATGAGTGTTGTGTGGGTATATCATTTGGGTGCGAGTACAAAGATAGGAATCAAAAACCATGTTAGATAGTGGTGAAAACTATGAACTTTTTGACATTTTGTTTTTTTGGACATTTTCAAGTTATGTTAATCATTCCAAGTTATGCTAAATGACTAATATGAATGTTGAGGAATTCAAATTAAAAATTCATTAGATTAAATATTGGGTTTTGGTTTTACAAAAGGACATTTGAACTTAAATAGGTGTTGTGTTAGATTATGGTTAATTTTACAAAGGACTAGGTAAAGGGCTATTGTAATAACATAATTTTGATGGTAAAAAAATTTAAATGATAGTAACCTACTACTCAAGTTAAAAAAGCACTCACAATTAAAAAGATATGGAATTTTAAATTAAAAAAAAGATTCAAAGTATTTTTCAAAATAAAAAATTTCAAGAGTCCTTTATCACATGTAAATGGGGTGTGATGTGCATGACATACAAAACAAAGTTGTATTTTATGATTAAAAAACAAAAACCTAAAGTAGTTAACATATTTTGGTATGATTCAAAATTATGATAAATTTTCAAGATGAAACATTGAATCTCGCAAAATTTACACACTTTGAAAAATTCATATTTGTTCAACAATGATTAACACAAAACATATGATCTATTTGGGCAACTATATGTATTTTTAATAATAAGTTGTAGAATATTTCATTCAAAAAAAATTTCATACGAAAAAATGAAAAATCATCAAAAAAGATTCAGTCCTTTTGTAAAGTAATCCCATTGGTTCCTATCTACGTACTTGCACCCATTTACCTAGATATACCCACTAAGTACTAGTAGGGTATATTTTTTACCTTACCCTTTTTTTTCAAATTTAATATATTTTAATCAAATGGATATTCAATGCTATATAATTTTGTAAAAAAATACCCTTTTCATAACCTTGGATATAATTTTTAAAATATCCATACCCAAGCCCAAGTATGTTCTCAAATTTAGGTAAATATTATTAAAGTAAGTTTCACATAAACCTTAAAATTGCCACCACTATTCACATAAACCCTAAAACTACCACCACGATTTGACCTAAATTCTAACATTTTAGGGTGGTTGAGTTTTGTTTATAAGTAGGATTTAAAAAATTGAAGTATTTGAATGAAATTTTATTATTTTAATTTGGCATCACATTTGTGCATTATCTCATTCAATTTAAGCCTATGCCAATTGTTTAAATAAATTTCAAAGTGCGATTTTTTTTCAATTTTAATAAATAAGATAAAATTATTTACCTTTTCTTATCCTTTAAAAAACCCTAACCATGGGTATGTGATAGGGGTTACTTGGACCCTACCCATCTACCCAAAATTATAAATTTTTTTACCCATACCTTTCTTTAATGGAACAAACAAAAAAAAAACCTTTACCCTTGGGTGAATAAATTAAAAATTTGCATATACCCTTACCTTATGATATATATCAAAGAAAATATACCCACACAACATTGGTATATATGCACCCCTGATTAATGAGTTGCAATAATGCAAAGAATTCATGTTTTTTATATTTAATTAGGGTTCTCACAAGATTAAAAAAAACTAGTTTAATTTATAATTGCAATTCTCATAATGAAAGAATATGTCTAAGAACCTATTTGTTATTTGTTGGTTCTTTTATGTAAATTGCTACTTTTTGAAGGTTGTGAAAATTTAGAATTGGGCTTTTAGTGGACAATTTACACATTTGTGCCAAATTGTAGAAATGTAAACAATGATTTTATTTGCAATGAGGGATACCATTTTGGGATCAATTGCATGGGCATGCATGGTATTCGACCATGTCTTGGATGGAAATTGGACATCAAAATGTCTAGTGTAAATTGATTTATCAAACATTGTTCACTTCTATTGCACAAATAAAACTTTTCATGCAAGATAACTTTTTGTGTTGAATGAGGTCTATGGAACATAACATATTAGGCCCAATTCATTTGGTTGGAAGCATAATGAGATGGAAACAAAAATTGCCTTGTCAAAGTTGAATGTAAAGTAACAACAAAAAATCATAGGATTGTTATATGTTGAATGTTTTTATTGGATTAATTGAATACAAGATAGTTATTCATTATTATGCAATAATTTTCAATTTTCAAATTTTCTTAACAAAAAAATTACCTACTTTTTCAAAATGCAATTAGTTGTGAAGTCTATTTTTTGCAATGTAGTTACCTATGTTGTAACCAAAAAAACAATTCTATTTTTTGTTTGCTGGTGCTATTAAAAATAAAGTGATCTTTATATATATATATAGATATAGATATAGAATTAAATATTTTGAATGTTGAAGTAGCCCCCTAAAAACAAATTTATCATTCATTTTTGGGTTTATTTTTTGTCTACTTTTGAGATTCATTTGCTCTTAGATTTTTGGAAGTAAAGGCATGGAAGGGTTTTTAAAAATCATATTTCCATCCATTTTGATGCTATTTCATTGTTTTTATATGCATGATACATGATAAAAGTATAGACATTCATTTGTTGTGGTTCTTCACCATGCCTTCACCCCTTGGATGAGTGTCATGCATTGACCATCAACTAGATTGGGTGCATATATGGTGTTGAAGTTGGTGTTGAAGCTTTGGACTTTTTGAAAGGTTGCAAATATTTAAGTATGGGGATTATACATCAAGTATCATAATTAAAAATCTATTCCCTTCAATTTTCACAAGTATGAACAAATGAAATATTGTTGCTTACAAGTTATAAGTTTTATTCAAATTCTCGTTTGCCTCAATTTCATGATTCACATGACATCATTTGTTGATGAATTGGACAAGAAAACTTCAAGAATGTTATGAAAATGATGTTTTATAGTAAAAGACAATGTTTGCAAAAATTCATCATTGAATAGTGATATTTTCACTAAGCCTTTTGATATTATGACAATTGTGTTGTTCTAAACTAAGATAGTTGGTTGCCTTCAAACTTCAAAGAATTGTTCTAAAGCTTTGAAATTAGCTTCATATGAAAAGAAGGATATATTGATTCAAATGCTTGTATGTGCATGTGAATATGGTAAGTTGTAATATCATTTAAGTTCAATGATAAGAGGTAGTTGCTTAGTTTTGAAAATTATTTGATTTTTTTCAACAATGTTGAACAAGTGTGGCCCTGAGTCCTTGTTACCATGTGCATTTAAACATTGCATTTGAGCTATATATATTGTTTTGATACCATTCGAATTCAACCCATTTACATTAAACTTTTAAACCAATATTTGTTAAAAAAGTTGCAACACATATGTTAATGATCGCCTTTAAGAATCATTTACAAAGATTAGACAAGATTCAAATTAATTTATAAGATGATACAAATTCATCATCTAATAAGTTTTTTCTTTAATCTTATGTTGTTATTTCATCTTTATATACTTGTATGTTAATTTTGTGTTGTGATGTCATCATGTATTTTTAATTTCAAAATATTCTTAGCAAACCTCATTAAAGTTAAGAAATGGATTGAATTTTAGTGATGTGCATTTGGATGATGAGTTAGAATGCATGTTCTAACCTCTGAACTTCATTACTAAACAATTTTAATTAGGTTAACTTGCCAATGGTTTGTGATAGGTTTGGGAAAATAACAAAAATCATTTAAAGCTATTACTAGAAAATATATTTAGCAAGATCCAAAATCTTGTGAAGATTGTTAAATTACAAGAATTTTACTATTTTATTGGACAACCTTGTTAGCTTGCATCAAAACAACCACAACAAATGATTTGATGCCAAAAAATTTATTGACATTTGAAATCTTCATTATAACAAAAAATGTCCTCTTTAATCAAAAAAATAATGACTTGTAGGGTTTAACAATTTGAATTTTGCAACTTTGAAAATGATTATGTAATCAAAATGTAAATTGGAAAACCTAGATGGAAGTTATAAATCCCAACATGGAGACTTTACAAAATTCAAGTTCCTACATTAAACTTTTAAAAAAAAAACATTTTTTGTTGTAGGGAGGATGAAATAAGTGTCAAATTTGACAATAATCATGAAATTTTTCGGACTCACTTCAAAATAAATAAATTAATGCCATTTTTTTCCCAAATTACACACAACATATTTGACAAAGCAATACAAAAACCATTTTTGATATACCAAGTGAATTATTAATTGGTTGATTATTTGACACCCCTGGGGAAGTGAATATATGAAAACGACTTGAATATTCAAATTTGCAAATTACATTTAACATAAGAATTTTGGGCTTGAACCAAGTCACAATCTTGTTTAGTCTAGCTCCTCTCAATTAATCCAAAAAAAAGAGAGCAATATATCAACCAAGAACAAATCCTTCAAATTTTGTGATAAAGTTTACAAAGGAGCTTCAATATCTAAATTGTATTTACAAGAAAAGCACAATTGAACTTACATTTTGATAATTATTTTTGGCCCTTGGCCCAACTTTGTGCATCTACACATTGGATTACTTGTGCTAGACATGTGTGTAGATGTGCATGAATTTCAAAATGTAGTTGAAAGAACTAATAATTTAAGCTAATTTAAATTAAAAGTAAACACATAAGCATATATATATATATATATATATATGAAAAGTATAAATAATGGACATTGGTAGTAATATAAACCTTGATGTAAGAGACATGCTTGTTTTTGGTTGTACATATTGTTCATTGATGTAGATGATACCGTTACTATGGTAGTGGATACATGGGTTGATGTAGTTGATACCATTGTTGACATAGTGGATATGGGATATCATTGCAACAAAGCAAACCCTTTGATGTTAGGCAACTACTAGCCAACACTACTAGTCTCCACCAAGATCGAAACCATATTCAAAATAGTGTGCAAGCTATTTCCTCTTTCTCATCTATAAACATGGATTCTTGAACAATGTGAAGTGAGGATTAAATTAAATGAAATGTCATATAGGTCAATCATTGTGACGGGCCAATCAAAATTAATAATTTCCTTTTATTGGTTTTTTTTTTTT
>Ga0116227_10011193_pt1 | contig 15201 bp, 10 predicted proteins | sample S1TSphgellanicum_FD_89693 | JGI IMG/M metagenome (GOLD analysis project Ga0116227, IMG submission 89693) | Host-associated microbial communities from peat moss isolated from Minnesota, USA - S1T2_Fb - Sphagnum magellanicum MG | ecosystem: Host-associated > Plants > Peat moss > Unclassified... | reverse complement strand
TGCTCGGCAGCACAAGGCAGTCGCTCGCGGCGAGCACGCCTTCGATCTCCTGGACGACGCCCAAGAACGCGACTCGATCGCGCACGCCGTGTTTGGCGGCACACGCCTCACCCCGGCCGATTTCCTCGTTCGTGCCGCCGGCCACGAGCAAACGACAGCTCGCGTCGAGATATTTGAGCGACTCCACCGCTGCATACAGCCCCTTGCGCTCAAATTCGTGGCCGATGAACGCGATCACGAACGCATCGTGTGGCACTTCAAGCCTCTGCCGGAACTCCACCCGTCGGACGGGATCGGGTTTGAACCGGTCCAGATTCACGCCGTTGGGGATGATGCGCACCTTCATCTTCGTCTTCGGATAGTAGCGGATCAGCAAATTCTTTTCGGACTCCGAGAAGCAAACGTAATGGCTGTGCACGTCCAGCGAAAACCGAATCGCTTCGCGTGCCAGGACGAAAAGATGAACGGGATTGCGCACCAACATTCGCATTTTTCGACCCGACATGTCGAGCATGGCCCGATGCAGTCCATGATTGACGAAAATGCTGCCAAAAACGATGTCGTTGTGGCAAATGACCTTCTTGTAGTCGAGCTGCATCCGCGCCGCCAGCGTTCCCACCAACGAAAAATAGACGACGTCGAGCAAGTGGATCGCCTTCTTGAGAACCAAGGAACGACGCGCCGTGCCCGAGCGGGTCACCCCGACGTTCGCAAGGGTGAAGCTCTGCACGTCGATCCCCTTGCGGCTTAGGCAATGCTCCAAGGCGTGGGCCACGCCGGACACGCCGCCGCCGGACCCGATCTCGCGAATGCATTGCACGACTTGTGCGGATTGATAGGGGTTCACGAACGGGACCTGGCAGCTAAGCGACGCGCAATAACCGCCATGATTCCAGAAATACCTGACGATTATGCGGCACCAGGAGTCCGAGCGCGCCCCAGTAAAGGCCGAACAACAGCGGCGGAAACCAGAGCAAGTGGCCGATCCCGCCCGGCACCACGGCCCACAGGGCCATATAGCCCACGGTAAAGCCGATCAAGAGTTTGAGGTCGCGCGACAGCTCGCGCACGATGCCGAGACGATAGAGGACGGTGGCCCCGATGATGATGTTGTTCGCCGCCGAGGCGAAGCCCAGCGCTTCGACCCCGATCACGGGCGCGAGCGTCACGTTCATGACGATGTTGGTGATGACCGCAATCGCATAGATGACGACGACGGAGCGATTGCGGCCGCGCGCGCTCAGGAAGCGCGTACCCGAGTAGCCGACGAGCTGGGCCCACAGGCCCGCGCTCTGCCCTTGCAGGATCGCCGCCGTGACGGTGACCGACTCAGGCCCGAATGCACCGCGACCATAGGCGACCTGCACCACCCAGCGGGCGTTCAAGAAGAGCCCAATCGACAGCGGCACCCCGAGGTACAAGAGCAGCCGCGAGGCCATGTGGGCACCCACCCGAAAGCGCTCCTCCGATGCCCCCGCCATGGAGGCGAGGCCAGCCAGCCCGAAGGGCATGGCGAGCAACAGCACGGCCGTATCCGACACGAACCGCGCGTAATCGAGCGCCGCCACCGCATGCACGTTGACCACCGAGGCGATGCGCCGTTCGACGACGAAATGCACCTGCATGAGCGCCGGAATCCAGACCAGGAACTTGTACGCGGACCAGATCGAGCGCAGCGCCTTACCCGCGTCGGGCCATTGCCCGGCGTTCGGCCACAACGGCAACTCCTCGGCGAGCACGGCGCGCAGGCCCCACACGGTCAACGATAAGTAGGCCAGGACGAAGCCCGCGGGGATGAGCAATGGCTGACCTAAGAGCCAGGCGAGCGTGACGCCGGCGATGATACCGATGCTTTGCGCCGTCGCGCGCGCCGCCGACATGGCCGCGCGCCCCGCCGCCAGCTGCGCGGCGGCATACAGGGACGTGAGCGCATACAGCGGCATGGAGATGCTCAAGATTTGCACCATGCCCGTGGCGATTCGCGCGGTCTTGGCGTCGAATCCTGGTGCGAGCAACGCGACCCAGCGGCCGGCGAAGCAGGCCAGCAGGCCACCGATGACGAGCGAGAGGATCAAGACGGTCAGGTGCATGCCGGCAAACAACACCCGCGCGCGCGGCAGCTGCTCGCCGCGGTCGCGCGCATATTGCGGCGTGAATCCCGACGTCAACGCATCCGACAACAGGCCCTGGATGGGGATGAAGAACGCCGTCTGCGACAGGCGAAACGCGGTCGCGAACATGCCGGTGCCCAACAGGGCCGCGGAAATGACTTCCCGCAGCACGCCGAGCACCTTCCCCGTCACGCCCCCGAAGAGCAGCGCTCTAGCGGCACCAAACATGGCGATGCACCTCGCGGCGCGCAGGCTTAAGGGGCGGCCAGCAGCGATTCATAGTGGTCCTCGAGCAGGGACGTCTGGGTCGCCATGCTGAAATTCGTGCGCACGAAGGCGCGGCCGGCCGTGCCCATCCGGCGCCGCAGATCATAGGAGCCCAGCAACGAGTCCAAGCCTTCAGTGAGCCGCGCCGTGTCGCGTTCGGGCACGAGGTGGCCCGTCACGCCGTCCCGCACGCCCTCGGGAATGCCCGCATGCCACGTGGCGAGCGTCGGCAAGCCGGATGCGCCCGCTTCCAGCAGCGTGATGGGCAAGCCCTCCGAGTCGCCGGTGACCGCGGTGACGCTCGGCAGGCAGAAGATCGATGCCCGGCGCAGCCAATACTTGACGTAGGTATGGGGCAGCGCGCCCAGCCAGTCGACGCGCCCGCCGATGCCGAGCTCGCCGGCCCGCGCTTGCAAGCTGTCTTTGAGCGGCCCCTCGCCGATCACGACCAGCCGGGCCGTGGGATACCGCGCCGCAATGGCGGCAAAGGCCTCGAGCAAGTAGACCGTACCCTTCTTCTCGACCAGACGCGCCGCATGCAGCACCACGGGATGATCGGGATCTTCTTCGCTCTCGGCAAAGGCCGCGTCATCGACGCCGATGTAGTGCACGCGCGTCAAGCGTTCCGGAAACCCGAGCTCCAGCACGCGCTCGCGGATGAAGTTCGACACGCAGAGAAACAACTCGCCGCGACGGGTCAACTCCGCCCGCTTCAGCGCATAGAGGACCCACGACACCTTGCGCGAGGTCAAGAGTTTGGCGCGGCTCATGGTCGCGTCGTAGCCATGGAACGTGGTCACCAGCGGCACGCCGAGGCGTTTCGCCAGTTCCATGCCGTACACCGCTTCGACCCCGAAATGCGCATGGACGAGCGCCGGTCGCCGATCCGTCAACAGCGGTTCCAACAGGCCGGGATCGCGCAGCAATTGATACCGCAGCCGCGCCCACCCACTGGACCCACTCGGCACGCGATACTCGATGTTCTCCGTGGGCACGCCCGACAGTTCGCGGCCGACCAAGAGCGGACGAAAACGCCGCATGGCTCGAACTTGCTCAGAAATGAACGCCTCAGACGGCCGGAATAGCTGATGTCGGAGCACTACCACGCGTGGTTTCGGGGATGCGTTCATTGACAGTTTCCCTGGCATCGCAGCGCGCGCACAAATGACCCAATAGCACACCCATCATTGGCGTCAGATGGACCTCACCCAACAAGCCCATGTTCTCACCGAAGCCCTCACCCAGGTACCACGTAAACGCACCGGCGAGACACACGCCCAAGGCGCGCTCCCGATCCCCCAGACGAAAACCCCGGAACGCCGCGGCGTACACCGTGCTCATCCACCACAGTCCGGTGATGACAGCGGCGATACCGCTCTGCGACCACGCTATGAGCAATGAATTGTGCGGCGGGTAATTCTTGGAAATGCCGTGGTTCGCGGCATAGAACGGGAAGTGCAGATCCCAACCGCCGAATCCCAATCCCAACAGGGGATGCTCGTGCACCATGACAGCCGCAAAGTGCCAGATGATGAGATGCGTCGCCAGCGTGTCGGCCGAGGCATGCTGGTAGCGATTGAGCACGTCCCACAGCAAGACGAGGCCGACGGCGCCGATGCCGCATGACAGTGAGGCGGTGATGATGAACTGGTGGCTCAGGCGCCGCGTGCGGATGAGCGTCAAGGCCAACGGCACGGCCACCGCGAGCGCCGCGCCCGCCTTGGATCCCGTGAAGAACACGGCGACCCAATCGAAGATCGCGACGGCCTTCAACAGCGCGGACGCATGGTCTTTGCCACTCTGCCAGGCGACGATGGCGCACACGCCCAAAAACACCGACGCGATGTTGGCATTGACGAAGACGCCGCCGGCCTTGGCCGGATCGAGCACGTTATTTTTCGTGCCCTCGATGAACAACACGTCCAAAACGTTCCCGGAGATGAAAATTCTGGCGACGGCGCTGTGCAGAAAACGCGACTCCACGCTCGGCAATACGCGAAAGACGATGACCAAGAAGGCTTCCGCGGCGGATCCCACGACGAGCAACGCGATGCAGCGCTGCAGGAACGCGGGATCCTTGGCGCTGATCTGATAGGCGGCGGCACCGGCGAACAGAATGGGCACCGAATAGATAATGTCGCGAACCCCCAGCATCTTGTCCGGCGACCACGCAATGCTCAAGAATTCGACGCACAGCAACGCGAGCACCGCCTGGGGCCAGCGCCAGCGCCAGAATCCCGGGTTCGTGAAGATACTGCGCCACGTGCTCAGCCACGCGAGCATCGCGAGCGAGGGATAGAACCCGCCGACGGCGATCGCATAGCCCTGGAAGGTCGCGAGCGCACAGCCCACCTTGGCGCCCACGCGGTTCGAAATGCACATCGAGATGAGGAGCCCTACGGAGATCGCCACACCCAGCAGCAACCCCACCGTCAGCGGTCCGCCCAACATCAAGCTGGCGATCCCACCCTTGCTCATGGCGCATCACGCATCGGTCACGACGGCTCCCATCAACTTCGCCCCCGTGGAGGCGAGCAGCGCCTTGGCTTTGGCCAATTCGGTGATCTTCGTCTTGTTGACGCGCGCCGACAGCAAATAGGCACCGGCGCGCGTCGTCGCGATGAGCGCATCGGAGAAATCCAAGATGGGCGGCGTGTCGATGATGACGATGTCAAACGTCGTGGGTGCCGTCTCCATCAAGTAGGAAAAGGCGATTTGACTCAGCAATTCCTGGGGATTGGGCGGAATCGCGCCGGCGCACAACACCGACAGCGTGGCGAACGGCGGCACCGACACCATGACCTCTTCCAAGCTGCAGCGCCCGCTCAACAACTTCGACAGCCCGAGACCGGGATGCAGATCGAACAGATCATGCTGCATGGGTCTGCGGAAATTGGCGTCGACCAGCAGGGTTCTCTCGCCCAATTGGGCGAACGAAATCGCGAGGTTCGCGGCCAGCACGCTGGTGCCCTCCCCCCCATGGCTCGAGGTCACGACGAGGGACCGATATTTCTCGCCCAGGCTTGCGCACAGCAACTGCGTGCGCACCGTCCTGATGGCCTCGCTCCCCGCGCCGAACGGGTCGGTTGCCGCGTACAGCGCGGAGTCCCCGGCCGCGGGATGCGGCACCGCATAGGGGTAGCTATATTGGCTGGCCAGGGCCATCTGGATGTCATCCGTGGTCACCAGACTCAGATTGACGGCCGCTTCACCGAAGCGGATGTTTTGCTGGCGCTGCACGGCGACGATCCGGCTCACATCGTCTTCGGTGAGCTTGCCGGATTGCCGCAGCTTGTCGCCGATGCGCTCCTCGGCTCGATCCGTCTCGAGTTTGCGCACCTTACCCTTGCCGCGAACCGAGGTGTTCATATCTGGCCATCGCTCGATTGCGCCAGCATCACCGGCGGTGGTTTACGCACTGCCCGGCGTCGGCGCAGGGAGAAGCGCGAGCGCCGCGGTTGGCGTGGAATCACGGCGAGCAATCCCAAACCAAACAAGGCCTCGAGGTCCAACGGCGATCGCAAGCGCGGATCCCGCATCTCCTTGGCCACCGCGGCGGCAATGCCGAACGCCGTGCCTAAGATGATGGCGAGCAGCGTGTTCAACACCAATTTGGGCCGCGCCACCTTGCGCGGCGGCGTTGCGGGATTCAAGACGGCGATGTTGCTCTGATCGAGGCGGCTCTCCAAGCGCACCTGGGTCGCCCGCTGCACGCCGGCGTCATAGGCCGCTTGGGTGTCGCTCACTTCGCGGTTGAGGCTCTCGATCTGGTCCTGATCGCGCTTCAAGGCGAGCACGCGATCGCGCTGCTGGTCGAGCGCATGGCGCAGTTCGGCTTCCTTGCGCGCGCTGATGGCCGCCGATTGGGCAATGGCGCCGCGCGCGACGTCCACTTCGGCCAACAGCTTGCCGCGCAGTTCCTTGACCTGCGCTTCGGCACTGATGTAGTCGGGATGGTTCTTGCCGAAGCCCGACGAGGTTTGCGCGAGCTTGCCCTCGGCCACGGCCAGATTGGCCTTCATGGTCTGCAGCAACGTGTCGCCTTGAATATCCGGGATCTCCTCGAGTTCGCCGCGCTGGATGGCCTCGTTCATCTGGTTGAGGCGCGTACGCGCGTCGTACATCGCCGTTTGGGCGACGATCAGCTGGTCCGAGATCTCTTTGAGCCGCTCGTTCTCGACGTCGACATGGTTGTCCGTGCCCGTCACCGTGTGCGCACGCTGATACTCCGAGAGCTTGTTTTGGGCGGCCTCCACCGCCTTGTGCAATTCCGCGACCTGCTCGTTGAACCACTCGGCCTGGCGGCGTTCGGGTTGCAGCTTCAACTCCAGGTGAGTTTGGATATAGGCCTCGGCAAAGGCGTTGGCCAACCGGGCCGCGAACTCCTGGTCCTCGGCCGCCGCATCGATGCCGATGACGTTGCCCTCCTTCGGCGGCACCACCGTCAAGTGCTTCGACAACAACCGATCGGCAATCCATTCGCGAATGGGCGCGATGGTCCGGGGCTCGCCGAACAGGTCCTTACTCGCCGCGTCGTACTTTTCCTTGAAGAAGGCATTCTTCGTCAAGTTGAGGGCATCGACCACCTTGAGCGCCACATTGGCGCTCGCGATGACGTCGAGTTGGGTCGCGAGATTCGCGGGCAGCGCATCGGCCGGCATTTCCCGGCCCGATACGGGATCGGTCGTCACCGAATTGATGACCACATCGGCTTCGGCGACGTAGGTGTTCGGCAGCAGCAAGCTGACCGTGACCACCAAGAACACCATGCCGAACAGCACCCCGAACACCAGTCGGCGCCTCGCACGTAGAACCAGCAGCAACTCTGTCACGGTCATGCGTTGAATCCTTAAGTTCGAATCAACATTAGAACCAGCTTTCCTTCACCGTCAGCACATCGTCGGGCTGCAACAGATCGCGTCCCTTGACGGACAACTCGGTGATCTTGCCATCGGGGCCCGTGCGCCGGACCCGCAAGCGATGCTCACTGCCCTTGGGCGTGAGGCCACCCCCCTCGGAGATGGCCTGATACACGGTCATGTTCCGTTCCAACTTATACGAGCCGGGCTTCTGAACCTCACCGTATATGTAAAATACCGGCGCGCGCGGCACAAAAATCGTGTCGCCCCCGGCCACCGCCGGATTCTGGGACGGATCCCCTTCGAACAGCGCGTGTAGATTGATCTTGATCTTGGTGCCGTCCTTCTTGACGAGCACGGCCTCATCCCCCGCCAATGCATAGGCGAGCCCCCCGCCGCTACCATTGACCACGCCACCGGCCTGCGCCAAGAGATCCAATACCTTGTTGGACGTGGTCAGGGCATATTGGCCGGGCTTCGCGACCTGTCCCATCACGGCGACTTTCTGACTCTCGTAATCGGTGACGAGCACCGACACCTGAGCCTTCTGGACATAGGCACCGTCGGCCAAGCGGCGGCTCAGGAGTTCCTCGAGCTCACGCGTCGTGAGGCCCGAGACCTGAAGAACGCCCAAGAGCGGGTAGGTAATGTTGCCGGATTTACTGACCCGAACGGATACCGACAATTCGGGATGATCGAACACGCTCACCGAGATCAGATCTTCGGAGCCCAAGCGGTAATCGTTGGTTTGGGCGTGGGCCGGCCAACCGGCAAAGGTGAATACCCAGAAAAGGAAGCCGATGGCGAAGATTTTTGGCTTAGGCATTGCTACTGGCGTATGACCTTAGTCGTCCTGTAACCCACAGGTCCGACCGATCATACCGGATAAGCGCGCGTTACACAGCGCCGGCGGGTCCCCGCGGACCCACCCTACGGATGCCGCTCAGTGCGGCAGCGTCCTCAAGTCGATGAGCTGACTCTTCTGCGAGGGATTGGATGACAAGTAGGTCGTGACGTTGGCACTCGGATATTCCGACCACGCCACCACGCGCGCGGATGCCCCGCTGCCGATCAACACCGAATAGCTGCTGCCGTTCTGCGTCGCTTGAATCGAGGGATGCGTGCTCAACAAGCTCTCCAGCACCGTAAACATGCGCGCGCCCGGTTTCTCGGTCAGATCCGGCAACAACAAACCGAAATGGTGCTCCTTGTTCAAGGGTTCATTGCCTTGATCCTTGAGTCCGTACCACCACACGCCGCGGCAGTAATCGCGGCTCGCCGCGAGTAGTACGAATCGCGCGAGGTAGGCCGCACTCACCTCCGGTGAGGTGCCGCCCTTCCCGGCGAAGGTCGGATAACCCATCTCCGTGACATAAATGTTCTCGAGTTTGCCCGTGCTCTGCCGCGCGAGCTTCTCGATCCCGTCGAGCAAGCGTATGGCGGCTTCCGGCGTATCGTCGCCTTTCTTCAATTGGAAATCGTAAGTATGCACCGACACGGCATCGACGTAGGCCAAGCCACCCAGCTGGAAGAAATGCGCCAGCCACCCATTATTCAAGGTCTCGATGGTCAGATCCGAGATACCGCCCGACAGCACGACGGTGTCCGCGTTGGCGCGCTTGATCGCGGGATACGTCGCCTTGGCGAGCGCGAGATACGTCTCGGGCGTACCGGGCGTCGTGTGGCCGGTATGCGTTTCCCATTCGTTCTCGAGTTCGAAGTAGCGCACCTTGCCCTTGAAGTGGGACACGACGAACGCCGAGTAATTCGCGAACGCGGTGACCGCGGCCGCACTCGTGGGCTTGTCCCCACCGTACAGCGCATTGCCGTAATCCAAGATCACGACGGGAATGATATGCATGGCGAGCGCTTGGTCTACCGTCCCTTCTACCGCCTTCGGCATGGAATACTGACCCGGCGATTTCTCGATATCGCCCCACGGTGCATCGAGCCGCACGGACTCTACCCCCAAGGGCTTGACCATGTTGAAGGTCGGCTCGCCATCCTTCAACGACGTCTCGATGCCGAGTATGAAGTTCGGCGCGCCCGAGTTGCTCGAGGTCGAGGCGCCCGGCGCCGTGGATGCGGGCGGCGCGCTCGCCGCGGATGAGGTCGGCGCGGACGACGATGGGGTTGCGAGACCACCGCCGGCGTTCATGCAGGCTGCCGCAGCAGTGAGGCAGGACGCTATGCCCACCCAACGGCAGGCAAGAGTAATGCGATCGAAGGCGCTTGACATAATAAACTCCGCGAAGAAATCGACGTGGTTAACATATTCTTATAATCCCGTCGGAAAGTGAACCGCGCGCCTCAAGTCCCGGGCTGCCCCGCCAACGAGTGGCCATGCCCCGCGTCTACAGTCATGCTTCGAGAAACAGCTCACTGGTCAGCACCTCCTCCATGGCGGTCCGGGCGGCGCTGCGGTTGAAGTTGTGATCGCCGCCCGCGATGAGATGAATCTTGCAGCGATCGCCCAAGCGCGTGATCGCTGCGCCCGCTTCGAGCTTGAGCAAATCGATGCCGGGATCCCCATCCGCGAACACGAACACGATGTGCACACCGCGCGCCGCCATTTCCTCGAGGTCATGACCGATGTCGAGCGGCATGCGGATGCGCAGGCGGCGCGCAAGGTCACGCAGCGTCGATTCGACCGGCACGAGTGAATTGATGTAGACCCGTAATATGCGAGCGATGGCCACCCGGCCGGTGAACAGTTTTTTGAGGGCTCGCCACGAGAAGATTCTGTCGTAGTACACGCGCGGGTAGCGCACCACCTGGGCGAGCTGCACCTCGTGCAGGATCATGCCCGGCTTCCAGTGAAAGTTCACCGGATTGACGAGAAGGATGCGATCCACCGGCACCTGCGCCGCGGCGGCGCGCACGGCATGATAGGCGGCGGAACACAGTCCCCCCAAAGACACATGAACGATCCCATAGCGGTCGCGCACGAAGGCAATGGCCGCGCGAATGTCATCCAAGGCGTTCGCCGGAAAAGCCTCATCATCGGGGCTGCCCGGCCGCAAGGTGCTCTCGCCGAGTCCGGCCAAGTCGAGGCGCAGCGCGAGATACCCGCGCTGCGCCCAGCGCCGCGCGAAAGACACATGCATGCGGCTGCCGCCGATGTGATGGAACGCCCCTTGGTTCAACAGGATCACGGCCCGGCTCACCGCCTCGCCCGCGGGGGGCTCGGTGACGATTCCGAACAAGGTATCGTGGGATGAGATGAACACGGGTCGTTCGACCAGCGCATCCCCGCCGCGGGTTCCGGGCAGCATGAGTGCCGGCGCCACGCTGGTGCCCGAGCCGGTGTTGCCGGCGTTGGCGTTCCCCGTGTTGGTGTTTTCTGGCAATGCCCGCAGGGCCGACGCATTGACGGCAAAATGCGCCAACCACTCGCTCACCGCCGCAATCATCGGCATCGGCACGTTGATGGAATGCGGGGCGGTCATCGCCAACTGCAGCAATCCCCGCAGCAGCGCATAGGTGGTCGGCACGCCGCGCGCCTCGAGCGCCGCATTCCACTCGCGAGCCGTGGGCACCGTGATCTCGTCCAAGATGAGTAGATGCCGTGCGGGCGCCAGCGGCGCCAATTCGGTATCTTTAAGCACTTCGCGCGTCGCCGCAGACAGCTTGAAACCGCTGATTTCCATGTCGCCCGCGGCGCCGGCGACGATGGTGCGCGACACATAGGCCGTGGGCTCGACAGGCCCCGGGATGGATTGTGCCGACAGCTGTGCGACGCGCAGCTCCCGCAAGTAGCGTTCGCCGCTGATGATGGGCGCGATGAATATCAGCGCGTCGATCGGTTCGAAGTCGGAAGCCGCCAGCGCCGCGACCAAGGCACCGAGACGGATACCGAGCAAGCCGATCCGCGTGACGCCGGTGAGGCGCCGCAGTTCAAGTGCCGCTGCGCGCACATCCTGTGTCCACAGCTCGATCTGGTTCACATCGAATTCGATGTCACTCGAGTCGCCGGTCCCGGAGTAGTCAAAGCGCAGTGCCGGAAATCCAGCCGCCGCCGCCGCCTCGGCCAGCAGCCTTATCCCGCGATGGGAGCAGATGGCCTCGTGCCCAAAGGGATTACAGAGAACCAGCCCTAAGTCGCACGCGATGCGGTCCGGACGATGCAACCGCCCGAAGAGCTGGCGCCCGTCCGAAGCGAAGTAAAACGCTTCGAAAAGACCATCGGCAGGCCGATGCGGGTCGACTAGGCTGGCACTCATTGGCCATCATTGTCTCATCCCGCGTCGATCTGTACAGAGATGTAGTCCTACAGGGTAATTTCTACTACGGTCGACGCGTTACCGGTGACGCCCGAAGAGTTGTACGCGGCGACCGAGAAATACCAGGTCCCCGACGACAGCGTCGGAATCGAGTACGAATCCGCAGTGCCATCCGCAATGGACACCACCTGGGTCAGCGCGGATGCGCTCGTGCCATAGGAAACCCGGTAGCCGGCGAGATCACCCAACGTCGTGCCGTCCGCGTTCAGATTGGGCGGAGTCCACGACAGGGTGTTGCCGCTGATCGTGACCTGCGCCACCGTGATGGTGAACGCCGGCAGGTTCACGGTATGCGTGCCGTCGCTGACACTGATGACGATGTTCGCATAGGTGCCGACGTTCGCGGTGATCGGCGTGCCGGACAGCGTGCCGCTCGCGCTCGCAAAGGTCGCCCATTTGGGCGCATTTTGAATGCTGAACGTCAAAGGTGCACCACTGGGGTCGACCACGGTCGGCGCGAACAGATACGGCTTGCCGGCCACCGCGCTCACCGCCGGCGTCCCTGAGAGGGTCGGCGCCGCGGGAGCGACCGTGGGGGTCGAGGGCGTAGACGTCGTCGTCGCCGGCACCGCGACCGCAGCGACCGTGACAGCGGTGCCGTTGGACGCGAGTGTCGGCTGGGTGACATGGGAGCCGGTCGCCGTGCTCGCGCTCTGCGCGACCCCCGTGGAGGGTTCACGATTGATGGAGCCGGATACGCTTTGACTGGTGCCCGTCGTGCCGGCTGCGGAAGCCGACGTTATGTCTTGTGTGCTGGTCGCGCCAGATGCCGCACTCGACGTCGAGGCCTCGGTACCGGTCCCACCGGCTTGAATCGTGGCCATGGCCGGCGCACCGCTCGAGGCGTCAGAGGTCGAACCAGCCGTGGCGGTCACCTGGGCCGAGGGCGTCGCGACGGCCGCGATATGGGTTCCCGACACGGCGGCAGCGATATCGGAATCATCGCCGCCGCATCCGTACAAGGAAGAGCACGCCAACAAAGCGAGGTAGAATCGATGCATACCGAACCGTCCCGGAAGAAACCAAACCAAAAAAAAGGAATGCCCATCCGGAATCACTGGATTGACGACGGTCAGCATGTAGCGACCAACGGCAACCCCGCTATCTCAAGAGTGAAACGACTCTCAAGACCGGAGGCTTTGCGTCCCCGCCTCTCGACGGGTTTGCTCAAATCACAGCGGTAGTAGACCTTTCGGGGTCAGTAGCTTCAACTGTCGCTGGTACCAGACAGGGGTGGCGCCAGATTGAGTATAGAAATGGGAAACAGTTCCGGTATCTCAGCGTTAGATGCGTGCCGAGACGCTGACTATTCCATTCGCTAAGTGATTTGGCGCCATTGCCGCACCACTGCCGTTCAAGTCGTACGTTTTGTTATAGCTATCGGCGTTGATGCCATAGCCCATGATGGTCAAAGACTGACCGTTACCCGATACTTGAAAGGCGCCCTCGGAAGACGCGCCGTACTCGCCGCAAATGGCGTGATTGCCTCCCGCTACGGTCGTGCGCGTACGTGGGGAGCGCTACGAGCGTCGCAACGCTTGGCTATGCCGGAGCTCTGGGTCTGCCTGCTCGAGCGCCCCTATCCGTGGCGGCGCCAACTCTGGATCAAGGGGCGCAAGCTCCTCGCCTCGGCCGTGTGGCTGGAAGCACTGCCTAACGGAACCGGTGCCTGAGCGGCGTATTGATTAGTTGGGAAGGCCGTGTAGGTCGGATCGCAGCGGGTTATTCGCGAAGAAAGTTTTCCACAGTCGCGGCGTGAGCCCGGCTACTCGCGAGGCCGGGTGCAGCGCGACGCGTTAAAGTGTTCACGCGGGCAATTAGCACTCTGCGGCAACACCGACTCGATAGCCCTATAAGATCGCGGAGGCGGTACGCGCATGCAACGCCATGGAAATCAGCGCCGCCCCGCCAAACAGCATGTTGATGCCCACCAAAAGCCCGATCGCCCACGAGGATGTCGCGGGTAAACCGGCGATGATGATTCCTGCGAGCGCGAGATCGATGATTCCGCTCACGAGCAGCATGCCCCAGCGTCCCGAGAATCCACGACTGTGACTGAGCGCCATCATGATCGACGCGATTCCCTCGAAGAGCAAAAATACGGTGAGAATCACCGTGAGCGAGAACGCGCCCGACAGCGGCCACACTAGCAGGAGCGTACCGGCCACGATGCCGGCCACGGCAGAGAGGAGTGACCACCGGAACGCCGGCGCCCGCTGCATGCGCAATGTGGAGATCAACCCGACGATGCCGCCGATGAGTAATACCCAGCCGATGACTAGCTCAACCGCGAAAGTCGCGACGGCGGGCACGACGATCGCGCCTACGCCCAACAACACGAGTACGATGCCTTCGCCCAAGAAGAACTTCCAATGGTCACTGAGGGACGCGATGACCGTGGTTTGCAGACGCGCGGCGTCCATTCGATCGATCGCCATGGCTGGGGCCTTTTTCGCGGAAGTGATGATACTGTAGTGCGCCCGTCGCACGACGCGTAGTTCTGCGCCGCGCGAAGCCCTGTCAGTGTATGCCTACCCGAGCGCGTTGCGTGAGCTATAGGGTCTCACTCGTAGCAGCCTAGCCCGCTGGCATTGGCGCAAGGTGTGGCGCCAAGTGCGAAGATGAGCGCCCGCATCGCGAAGTCAGCCGACGGGTGTTGTCCCAAGGAGCCTTGCCATGGTCAAGCCGATTCCCTTTGTCCGATGCTTTCTGTGTTGCGGCGCGCTCATCGGTTCCGCAGCCGCGACCCCTCATCCCGATGACTCCGCCGCTCCTGCCGCAGCCCCTTTGTCGGCGTCGGCGCAGCAATGGTGGGCGGACATCTCGGTGCTCGCGGACGATTCCATGGAAGGTCGCCAGACGGGGTCGGCCGGCTACCTGCGTGCAGCGGACTACGTGGTGTCGCGCTTCAAGGCGGAGGGCCTGAAACCCGCGGGCGTCGACGGGTTCCTGCAGCCCGTGATGTTCGAGCAACAAGTGGTCGATCAGCGCGCATCGACGCTCGAATTGGCGGGCGCCGGGGATGCCCTGACGTCGCTGCAGCCCGGCGAGTACTCGAGAATCTCTGCCGGCGGCGCACCGCTCCCTGCAACCCTGGACGCGCCGCTCGTGTTCTTGGGGTACGGATTGCATCTGCCGCAGCAAGGCGCGGATGACTTCGCCGGTATGGACCTTAAGGGCAAGATCGCTGTGGTGCTGAGCGGGGGTCCCGCGGACATTTCCGGGCCGGTCAAGTCCAACGCGCGTTTCGCGCGGGCTGAACTCCTCGGCAAGCTTGGGGCAGTCGGCCTCATTTCCCTGACCACGCCGCACCAGGTGGAAATACCGTGGTCGCGTCAGCTGCTGCTGGCGGGTCAGCCGGGCATGTACCTCGCCGATCCGGCCATGCGCGAGACGCCGGATGGATTCGTCAGCATCGCGGTCGATCCGGACCAGTCGGAGCTCTTGTTCGCGGGCTCGGGCCACACCTTTGGTGAGCTGTGCGCCCTCGCCGATGCGTCCCAGCCCGTACCCCGGTTCGACCTGCCCGGGCGTTTGCGGGGTCGGATTGCCGTGACCCGCTCCTCGCTCACCTCGCCCAACATCGTGGCCCGGCTAGCCGGACGCGATCGCAAGCTCAACGGTCAGTATGTCGTCGTCTCGGCGCACCTCGATCATCTGGGCATCGGTGCGCCGATCAAC
>Ga0116227_10011190_pt1 | contig 15206 bp, 15 predicted proteins | sample S1TSphgellanicum_FD_89693 | JGI IMG/M metagenome (GOLD analysis project Ga0116227, IMG submission 89693) | Host-associated microbial communities from peat moss isolated from Minnesota, USA - S1T2_Fb - Sphagnum magellanicum MG | ecosystem: Host-associated > Plants > Peat moss > Unclassified... | reverse complement strand
TCGAGGCCGCGTGGATGGCATGGACCAGCATTTCCTTGCCGGTGCCGCTTTCGCCCTCGATCAGCACGGGGCCGTGGTTGCGGGCCGCCTTGGCCGCGATGGCCAGCGCCGTGCGGAAGGCGGGGGCCGCGCCGATCATCGCCTCGAAGGTGGCGGGGCCGTGCATCTTTTCGGTGAGCGGCTGGAGTTCGTCGCGCGGCGCCTCGCGGGTGGTGGCGGCGCGCAGGGCGTGCATCATGCGGTCGGGCGCGACCGGCTTGATGAGGTAATCGGTGGCCCCGGCGCGCATCGCCTCCACCGCCAGCAGCGGCGAGGCGCTGGTGGTCAGCATCAGGATCGGCAGGGCGGGGCGGCGGTTGCGCAATTCGGCGATCAGGCCGCAGGCGTCGTCTCCGGGCACCCACTGGTCGAGGATGATCGCGCCAAGCTGCATGCCCTGGCGTGTGCCGAGCATCGCGATTGCGGTTTCGGAGTCGCCGACAACGACGGTGCGCCAGCCTTCGCGCGCGGCCAAAGCGGTGATGAGGCGGCTCTGCGCGGGCTCATCGTCGATCAGCATCAGCAGGCGCGGTTCGGTATCTGACATGCTTGCGTGCAACCCATGGCGCCGCCGACAACAGACGGCCAATGGGAAGGGCCTACAGTCAAAGGTGTAAAATTCACCTTAAGCAGCGGATATGGCAGGCAAGGGTGATCAAGAAACTCTATCAAGACAGAGCATCAAAGATGGTTGTGAAGCGCGCGGGTGATGATAGGATCGCCCCAAGAACAACAGACGGGACAGGACTTCATGACACAGGCCCATGATCCTTCAACGCATGAGCATGGCGGTCAGGATGTGACCGCCGCCCACCAGACCTATGACGGCTTCATCAGGCTGGTGAAGGTTTCCACGCCGATCATTTTGCTTCTGGCGGCTTTTGTCGTCTTTCTGCTGACGCGCTGAGCATGGCAGGGGGGCTGATCATCGCCGTTCCGCGTGAGAGCGCGGAGGGGGAAACGCGCGTGGCCGCCACGCCCGAGACGGTGAAGAAATTCATCGCTCTGGGGGCTGAGGTCGCGGTGGAGACGGGCGCGGGGCTGAGTGCCTCGATAGCGGACGCCGACTATGCCGCTGTGGGCGCAAGGGTGAGCGATGCCGCCAGTGTGCTGGCGGGCGCTCAGATCGTGCTGGGGGTGCAGGGGCCCGATCCGGCGTCGCTTGCTGGCGTGGCGCCGGGGGCATGGGTTGTCGCGGGGCTCGATCCTTTCGGGCAGCGTGGGCGGATCGATGCCTATGCCGCCGCCGGGCTTGAGGCTTTGGCCATGGAATTTATGCCGCGCATCACGCGGGCGCAGTCGATGGATATTCTCTCCAGCCAGTCGAACCTTGCCGGCTATAAGGCTGTGGTCGATGCGGCGGGCGTCTATGGTCGGGCCTTCCCGATGATGATGACGGCGGCGGGCACGATCAGCGCGGCCAAGGCCTTTGTGATGGGCGTGGGCGTGGCGGGTTTGCAGGCCATCGCCACGGCGCGGCGTCTGGGGGCTCAGGTTTCGGCGACCGATGTGCGCTCTGCCACCAAGGAGCAGATCCAGTCGCTGGGCGCGAAACCCATCTTCGTGGAAAGCGTCGCGGGGATCGAGGGCGAGGGCAGCGGCGGCTATGCCACCGAAATGAGCGAGGACTACCAGAAGGCGCAGGCCGAACTGGTCTCCGGCCATATCGCGAAACAGGATATTGTGATCACCACCGCGCTGATCCCCGGACGGGCGGCGCCGCGCCTCATTTCCGATGCGCAGATCGCCAGCATGAAACCGGGCAGCGTGATCTTCGATCTGGCGGTGTCGCAGGGCGGCAATGTGGAAGGCTCCGTGGCCGACCAGATCGTCGAGCGGCATGGCGTGAAGATCATGGGCTGGACCAACACGGCCTCGCGGCTGCCGGCGGATGCTTCGGCGCTGTTTTCGCGCAATCTCTACAACTTCCTCTCGGCCTTCTGGGACAAGGAGAAGGGCGCTCCGGTGCTGGATGAGGAAATCGGCGGGGCAATCCGCCTCACGCAAGGCGGAGCGGTGGTGCATCCCCGCCTGCTGGGCTGAAGAAGAGGGGGAGGGGGCGATGGATTTTATCTCGATCCTGTCGATTTTCGTGATGGCCTGTTTTGTGGGCTATTACGTGGTGTGGTCGGTGACGCCCGCGCTGCACACGCCGCTGATGGCGGTGACCAATGCGATCTCCTCGGTGATCGTGGTGGGCGCGCTGATCGCGGCGGCGGCCAGCGGCATCGGCACTGGCGCTGGCGTGTCGAAATGGCTGGGGCTGGGGGCGGTGGTGCTGGCCAGCATCAACATCTTCGGCGGCTTTGCCGTGACCGCCCGCATGCTGGCGATGTATAAGAAGAAGGAGCGCCAGACCCCCGCTGCTTCCGCGAAGCGGGAGGAGCGGGCATGAACGCGATGGAACACAGCGCTACGCCTTCATGGGCCATGCTGGCCTATCTCATTGCTGGCGTGCTGTTTATTCTGGCGTTGCGGGGCTTATCCAGCCCGAGCAGCAGCCGGGCGGGCAACCGCTATGGCATGATCGGCATGACGATTGCCGTGTTGACCACACTGGTCACGCATTTCCCTTTGGCTCTCAATCCATTCGGGCAATCTCCCGCTGCTATCGAGCATGGCCTTGAGGTCGTTCCCGATTTTGGCGCCTTCGGGCTGATCCTTCTGGCCATCGCGCTTGGCGGCGGGATCGGCTGGGTCACCGCCCGCAAGATCGCCATGACGGATATGCCGCAACTGGTGGCGGCCTTCCACTCGCTGGTGGGCCTTGCGGCGGTGCTGGTGGGCTGGGCCGCCTATCTCAATCCAGAGGCTTTCGGCATTGTCGAGGTGGTGAATGATGTCGCCACCGCTCTGGCGCGGACCGGGCCGGAAGGCACGGTGCTGCCCACCCATATCCACCCGCAAAGCCTGATCGAAATGGCGCTGGGCATCGCCATCGGCGCGATCACCTTCAGCGGCTCGGTCATCGCCTTCCTGAAACTGGCGGGCAAGATGAGCGGCGCGCCGATCATGCTGCCCGCGCGCCATGCCATCAACATCGTGCTGCTGCTGGCCATCGCCTTCTTCATCTTCGGCTTCTTTATGTCGCAGTCGATGGTGGATATCGCGCTGATCACCGTGCTCAGCTTTGTGATCGGCTTCCTGCTCATCATCCCCATCGGCGGGGCGGATATGCCGGTGGTGGTCTCGATGCTGAACTCCTATTCCGGCTGGGCCGCCGCCGCGATGGGCTTCACGCTGCACAATACGGCGATGATCATCACCGGGGCGCTGGTCGGCTCCTCGGGCGCGATCCTCTCCTACATCATGTGCAAGGCGATGAACCGCAGCTTCGTCAGCGTGATCGCGGGCGGCTTCGGCGCAGCGGCAGAAACCGGAGGCGGCGCCGCCAAGGAACAGCGTCCGTGGAAGCGCGGCAGCGCCGAGGATGCGGCTTTCCTGCTCAAGGAAGCCGAGAATGTCATCATCATCCCCGGCTATGGCATGGCGGTGGCGCAGGCCCAGCATGTGCTGCGCGAAATGGCCGACACGCTCAAGAAAGAGGGCGTGAACGTCAAATATGCCATCCATCCCGTCGCGGGCCGCATGCCCGGCCATATGAATGTGCTGCTGGCCGAGGCGAATGTACCCTATGATGAGGTCTTCGAACTGGAGGACATCAATGGCGAGTTCGCTCAGGCCGATGTCGCCTTCATCATCGGCGCCAACGATGTGGTCAACCCCGCCGCCAAGACCGACAAGAGCAGCCCGATCTATGGCATGCCGGTCTTCGACGTGGACAAGGCCAAGACTGTGATGTTCATCAAACGCTCGATGAGCGGGGTGGGCTATTCAGGTGTTGATAATGACGTGTTTTATATGGACCAGACCATGATGCTGCTGGCAGACGCCAAGAAGATGGTGGAGGAGATCGTCAAATCCCTCCAGCACTGAGCGTTTTTTGAAAATCCGGCGGAAGAGCCGGATTTTGCGGCACCGGCCCGCTCCCCCGCCCGGCCGCCCATAGCATACCGCCGTGGGGTGGCCGGGCGAGGAAACGAGCCGGTGCCGCGTTTGGTTTTGAAGGAATGGACATGCGCGGGTTTGCAATCGCGGTGCTGGGTGCATCGCTGGCCTTGGGTGGATGCGTGCAGGGTATAGCCCGCAGCCGGGTCGAGGGCGCGCTGACCCGCGCGGGCCTTTCCCAGCCGATGGCGCAATGCATGGCCCAGCGCATGGTTGACCACCTGACGATCTCGCAATTGCGCAAGCTGGAGGCGCTGCAGGGCCCCAACCGCTCGGCCATGGATTACGTCGCCGCCGTGCAGCGCATCAACGATCCGCAGGTGATCCAGGTGACGGCCTCGGCGGCGGGGGCCTGTGTCGCTCAGGTCGGGCCCTCGGGCTTGGGGAGCTTGCTGCAATAGGGGCGGTGAGCTAGGCGGGCCCCATGGATAGTGCCGAAGCCCTGATCACCCGCTCCCCGCTGGCTTGCGATCCCCTGCGTTCTCGCGGGCGTGAGTTTCCCATGGAGGGCGGCATCGCGCGCGGTCCGCGCAGCGAATACCAGCGCGACCGCGACCGGATCATCCATTCGATCAGCTTCCGCCGTCTGCGCCACAAGACGCAGGTGTTTATCGCGCCCGACGGCGATCATTACCGCGTCCGTCTGACGCACTCGTTGGAAGTGGCGCAGATCGGCCGCGTCATCGCGCGCCAGTTGGGTCTGGACGAGGATCTGACTGAAGCCCTTTGCCTTGCCCATGATATCGGCCACCCGCCCTTCGGCCACAGCGGCGAGGATGCGCTGCAGGAAGCGCTGAAAGAGCAGGGCGGCTGGGATCATAATGCGCAGGCGCTGCGCACGCTGATGCGTCTGGAAAGCCCCTATTGCGGGCATGATGGGCTGAACCTCACCTGGGAATTGCTGGAGGGCCTCGCCAAGCACAATGGCCCGGTGCGCAATCCCGGCTGGGCCCTGCGGGAGCTGGATGCGGCCTTCCCGCTCGATCTGGCGGGCTATTCCTGCCTTGAGGCGCAGGTCGCGGCGATTGCCGACGATATCGCCTATGACAATCACGATATCGACGATGGTCTGCGCGCCGGTTTCCTCACGCTGGAGCAATTGACCGAACAGCCCTTCGTTGCGGAACAATGGTATGCCGTGGAGCAGCGCTATCAGGGCGCCCCGCGTGACCGGCAGTTGCGCGAGTTGGTGCGCAGCCAGATCGGCATCATGGTCAACGATGTGATCGCCGAGACGCGGCGCCGCATCGCCGGGCTGACCAGCGTGGACGATGTGCGCAAGGCTGGCCGCGCCTGCGTCGCCTTCTCGCCCGCGATGGAGGAGGAAGAGCGCCGCCTGAAGCGCTTCATGTATCAGCGCCTCTACTACCACCCCGATCAGCTCGAAACCGCAGGCAAGGCCAAGCTGGTCACCGCTGGCCTGTTCTCCGCCCTGCGCGCCGACCCTTCGCTGATGGGCGAGGACTGGCTTGCCCGCATGCCTGACGCCGAACCGGGCCGCAGCCGCCACATCGCCGACTATATCGCGGGTATGACCGACCGCTTCGCCATCGCCCGCTATGCCCAGATCCACGGCAGCGCGCCCGAAGGCCTCAGCAACGTCTGACCCATTTCCGGAGCGTTCTGGGGAAAGGGGGTGAAATGCCCTTTGACTCGGGAAGCGCAACAGTGAATGGCGATTTCAGTCACTAATCCATGCGGGAGAGTTTCTCGCGATTCGCTCGAAAGGGCGACTTTGTGGGACGCCGAAGGAGCAACCGCCCCGGAATCTCTCAGGCACAAGGGACCGTGTGGATTGACAGTGGCGCTCTGGAAAGTGCGCTTCCGCCTTGTTGCGGGAGAGCCGCCGAAGGGGTAAATCCGGCGTGCGTTGGTCGCAAACGCGCTGGGCTAAGCTCTCAGGTTTCCGTGACAGAGGGGGCACCAGATCTGGTGCAATCTGTAGGGAAGCCCGAGTTGTGAGCGATTCAAACCAACATGACGAATCCGTCGATGTCGATGGCGATGAGATCCCCGCGATCCTGACCCTGCCGCTGGATGCCTGGCACCGTGAGCGCGGGGCGCGCATGGTGGAATTCGCCGGTTACATGATGCCGGTGCAGTATGAAGGCATCATGGCCGAGCATCTCTGGACGCGTGAAAGCGCGGGCCTGTTCGATGTCAGCCATATGGGCCAGCTGGTGGTCAGCGTTGAGGGCGACGATCAGTCGGCGGTGGAAGCCGCGCTGGAAGCCCTGCTGCCCGCCGATCTCTCGATCCTGAAGATCGGCCGCATCCGCTATTCGCTGCTGCTCGATGAAAACGGCGGCATTCTGGACGACCTGATGGTCACCCGCTGGAAGAACGGCTTCTTCGTGGTGGTGAATGGCGCGACCAAATGGGACGATATTGCCCATCTGCGCGAAAACCTGCCCGACGACATCACCCTCACGCATCGCGACGAGCATGGCCTGCTGGCCCTGCAGGGGCCCAAGGCTGCTGCCGCTCTGGCCTCGCTCGGCCTCAAGCCTGCGCTGCCGCAGATCGTGCCGGTGGAGGAATTGTCCTTCATGCAGGCCGGCCCCTATGAGTGGAACGGCATCGAACTGGGCGTCAGCCGCTCGGGCTACAGCGGTGAAGATGGCTATGAAATCAGCGTGCCTTATGAAGGCATCGTGGAGTTCGCCACCGCTCTCGCCGCCCACGCGGATGTGAAGCCCATCGGCCTTGGCGCGCGTGACAGCCTGCGTCTGGAAGCCGGTCTGCCGCTTTATGGCCATGACCTGTCGCCCGAAACCGACCCCGTCAGCGCCAACCTGACCTTCGCGCTCTCCAAGCGCCGCCGCGAACAGGGCGGCTTTATGGGCAGCGACCATGTGCTCAAGGTGCTGGCCGAAGGCCCCGCCACGCTGCGCATCGGCCTGAAGCTGGAAGGCCGCCAGGCCGCCCGCGAAGGCGCCGAAGTCTTCGCTGGTGACGTCAAGGTCGGCACGGTCTGCTCGGGCGGTTTCGCGCCCAGCCTGGGCCATCCCATCGCCATGGCCTATGTCGATGCCGCGCACACTGCCGAGGGCACTGCTCTTTCCATCGACGTGCGCGGCAAGAAGCTGCCCGCGACCGTCGTGCCCATGCCTTTCCAACCCACCCGTTACTACCGCAAGGGAGCCGCCAAATGACTCGCTATTTCACCAAGGAACACGAGTGGATCCAGGTCGACGGCGATACCGCCACCGTCGGCATCACCGATTTCGCGCAGGAATCGCTGGGTGACATCACCTTCGTCGAACTGCCCGAAGCGGGCCGCGCCGTCACGGCGGGCGAAGCTGTTGCCGTGGTGGAATCGGTGAAGGCCGCCAGCGATGTCTACGCCCCGCTGGCCGGCACCATCGCCGAAGGCAATGCAGCCCTCGATGCCGAGCCCGAGCTGGTCAACACCGCCGCCGAAACCGACGGCTGGCTGTTCAAGCTGACCCTGACCGACGCGGCTGCTCTGGGCGACCTGCTCGATGAAGCCGCCTACAAGGCCTATATCGCGGAGCTTTGATTTCACGATGCGTTATCTTCCCCTGACCCCGGCGGATCGCACCGCCATGCTCGCGTCGGTCGGCGCTGGCACCATCGACGATCTCTTCGCCGATGTGCCCGCCGATGCGCTGCTCTCCGGCCCCGTCGAAGGCCTTGCCCCGCACGCCAGCGAAATGGCGGTGGAGCGCCATATGGCGCGTCTGGCGGGCAAGAACCTGTCGGCGGGCGCGGCGCCTTTCTTCCTGGGGGCAGGGGCTTACAAGCACCATATCCCGGCCAGCGTCGACCATCTGATCCAGCGCGGCGAGTTCCTCACCGCCTACACGCCCTATCAGCCGGAAATCGCGCAGGGCACGCTTCAGGTGCTCTTCGAATTCCAGACGCAGGTCGCGCGCCTGTTCGGCGTGGATGTGGCCAATGCGTCCATGTATGACGGCTCGACCGCATGCTGGGAAGCCATCGCCATGGCGGGCCGCGTCACGCGCCGCAAGAAGGCGGTGCTCTCGGGCGGTCTGCATCCCCATTACGTGGGCACGGCCGAGACCATGGCCAAGTTCACCGGCGATGTGATCGAGGCGCGCTCTCCGGTTTTGTCGGCGCAGCCCGACGATGCCGAAGTGATCGCCGCCATCGACGACCAGACCGGCGCTGTCGTGGTGCAGTACCCCGATATTCTGGGCCGCATCCCCGATCTGGCCGCGATTGCCGCTGCCGCCCATGCCAAGGGCGCGCTGCTGGTGGTTGTGGTCACCGAGCCGGTCGCGCTGGGCCTGATCGAGGCGCCGGGCCATCTGGGCGCGGACATCGTTGTGGGTGAGGGGCAGTCGCTGGGCGTCGGCCTTAACTTCGGCGGGCCTTATCTGGGTCTGTTTGGTGCTAGCGAAAAATTCCTGCGCCAGATGCCGGGCCGTCTGTGCGGCGAAACGGTGGACGCCGAGGGCAAGCGCGGTTTCGTGCTGACGCTCTCCACCCGCGAACAGCATATCCGCCGCGAGAAGGCCACCAGCAACATCTGCACCAATGCGGGTCTCTGCGCGCTGGCCTTCAGCATCCATATGAGCCTGCTGGGCGGCGAAGGCCTCAGGCAGCTGGCGGCGGTCAACCATGACCGTGCGCGCCAGACGGCGGAGCGTCTCGCCCAGATTCCGGGCGTGACCGTTCTCAACGATGTGTTCGTGAACGAGTTCACCGTGGTGCTGCCTGCTGACGCCCGCGAAGCCGTGCGCTCGCTGGCGGACAAGGGCGTGCTGGGCGGTGTCGCTCTGGGCCGCCTCTATCCGCAGGACAAGGCGCTGCATGCCGGCCTGCTGGTGACCGCGACCGAATGCACCACCGATGACGACATTGAAACGCTGGCTCTCACGCTGGCCGACGTTCTGAAGAAGGGGGCCTGAGATGAACGCTCCGAATGCATCCGGCTGGAAGCCTGAAATGGTGGCCGATGACGGCTCCGTGCAGCCCATGACCGTCTCCGGCGACAAGGGTCTTCAGCTTGAAGAGCCCTTGATCTTCGAACTCAACCGCGCTGGCCAGACCGGTGTGGACATCGATGCGCCCAAGCGTGGCCCGGTTGCGGGTCTGTCGAAGTTCCTGCGCAAGGCGCCCGCTGCCCTGCCGGGCCTGACCGAGCCGGAGGTGGTGCGCCACTACACCCGCCTGTCGCGCCAGAACTATGCCATCGATCTGGGGCCGTTCCCGCTGGGAAGCTGCACCATGAAGCACAATCCGCGCCTCAACGAGAAGGTCGCGCGGATGCCCGGCTTTGCGGATATCCACCCGCTGCAGCCCAAGCACACCGTGGCGGGCGCCTTTGAAGCCATCGCCGAACTGTCGGACTGGCTGATCGGCCTGACCGGCATGGCCGCCGTGGCCCTGTCGCCCAAGGCTGGCGCGCATGGCGAGCTGTGCGGTCTGCTCTGCATCCGCGCCGCGATCGAGGCCAAGGGTGAAAAGCGCCATATCGTGCTGGTCCCCGAAAGCGCGCATGGCACCAACCCCGCCACCGCCGCCTTCGCCGGTTTCCGCGTGGAGAGCATCCCCGCGACCGAGGATGGCCGCGTGGATATGGCAGCGCTGATCAGCCGCTTGGGCCCCGATGTGGCCGGCGTGATGATCACCAACCCCAACACCTGCGGCCTGTTCGAGCGGGATCTGAAAAAGATCTCCGACGCGGTGCATGCCTCGGGTGGTTACGTCTATTGCGATGGCGCGAATTTCAACGCCATCGTCGGCAAGGTGCGCCCGGGCGATCTGGGCGTGGATGCCATGCACATCAACCTGCACAAGACCTTCTCCACCCCGCATGGCGGTGGCGGTCCGGGTTCGGGTCCGGTGGTGCTGTCCGAAGCGCTGGCGCCTTTCGCGCCCTTGCCCTTCGTGCAGCGTGAGGCCGATGGCCGCGTGCATCTGGTGGAAGAGGAAGAAATCGCCTCGACCGGCCATGCGCAGAGCTTTGGCCGTATGGCGGCTTTCCACGGCCAGATGGGCATGTTCACCCGCGCGCTGACCTATATCCTTTCGCATGGCAATGATGGCCTGCGTCAGGTGTCGGAAGATGCCGTGCTGAACGCCAATTACATCCTGCGCGCGCTGGAAGATGTGCTGGAAGCCCCCTTCGCCAAGGCTGGCCCCTGCATGCATGAGGCGCTGTTCAGCGATGCCGGTCTGGCTTCGGGCTTCTCGACGCTGGACATCGCCAAGGGGCTGATCGACGAGGGCTTCCACCCGATGACGGTCTATTTCCCGCTGGTTGTGCATGGCGCGATGTTGATCGAGCCGACCGAAACGGAAAGCCGCATGGGCCTCGACCGCTTCATCGCCTCGATGCGCTCGCTGGCCGAACGGGCCCGCGCGGGTGACGAACGCCTGAAGACGGCGCCGCACTTCACCCCGCGCCGCCGCCTCGACGAAACGCTGGCCGCGCGCAAGCCGGTGCTGGTGTGGAAGGGCGACGCTGCCTGACAGGCGCAAGGTAGACATTAATGGGAGCGCGAGGGTGTAACACCCTCGCATTCTCTTTTTAATTCCTGAAACTTGTATCTTGGCATCCCCTGTGGCCGTGTTATCATTCTAACACAGTCACAGGGGTTCCTTGTTTATGCAAAGCGCCAATCCGTACAGTCAGTGGATTCCCATCGCGGTGATCGTGGTGGTTCTGGCGCTGCGCAGCCGCCAGATCGGGCGGGAGCGCCCCTTCCGTCCAGGCCTCTCGCTGATCCTGCCGGTGATCGCTCTGGTCGGCATCACCGCGCTGCTCATCACCCGCCCGCCCGAGCCGCTGGGCTGGGCCGCGCTGGTCGGAGGGCTGGTGCTGGGCGTGCCGCTGGGCTGGCAGCGGGCGAAATTCACGCATATTGGCCGCGACCCCGTCACGGGCGCGCTGTTTATCCGCCAGTCGGCAGCGGCGATGATGTTGCTGATCGGCGTGATCGTGCTGCGCCAATTTGCCCGCTATGAAATGATCGAGGCGGGCGCAGCCCATGCCGCATGGCTGGCGCTGGCCAGCGATGCGCTGATCGGCTTTGCGGTGGGCAGCATCTGCACCTTCCGCGGCGAGCTTTACCTGCGGGCGCGCTCTATTTTGGCGGCGTAAGCGCGGCCTTGGCCCGCACCCGCTCGCGCCACAGGATCACCAGACCGGCGCAAGCCACCAGAGGCGCCCCCAGCCAGGTGCTGGCGGGCGGCATCTGGTCGAAGATCAGCCAGCCATAGAGCGTCGTCCAGATCAGCGACGAATAGTCCATCACCACAACCGTCGACACCGGCCCATAGCGCACAGAGGCCGTCACCAGCAGCTGTGCCAGCGTGCCCACCGCGCCCATGCCCAGAATGGCCGCCCATTGCAGACCCGTGTGATGCGTCATGGTGAAGGGCAGCGTGGGCAGCATCAGCGCCGTGCCGATCAGCGAGAAATAGAACACCACCGACAGCGGTGTTTCCGTGCGGCCCATGTCGCGCAGCTGGATCGCCACCAGCGCCACCATAAAGCCCGAGGCCAGCCCGACAAAAGCCCCCAGCGGCGAAATCGCCATCGCGCCGGGCCGGGCAATCACCAGCACGCCCACAAAGCCCAGCGCCACCGCCAGCCAGCGCCAAGGCCCGATCTTTTCCTTGAGCAGCAAGGCCGACAGCACCACCGCGAACATCGGCGTCGTGAAGCCCAGCACCGTCGCCACCGCCAGCGGCAGCAGGATCGTTGCGCCGAAATTGGCCAGCATGCCCACCATGCCCATCAGCGAGCGCGTGGCATGGCTCTTCAGGCGCGTGGTCCGCAATTGCCACCACTGCCCGCGCACCACCACCCAGCCCAGCAGCAGCGGCAAGGCCCCCGCCTGGCGCCAGAACATGATCTCGGCCAGCGAGACGCCCATCTGATGCACCAGCTTGACCAGCATATACAGGCTGGACAAAGCAAGCGCCGCGCAAAGCCGCAGGCCCAGCGCCAGAAAGGGACGTTGATGAACAGGCATAGCTTTCCGTTTACCCACGCCCGGCGTTGAGGCAAGGGCAGGCGATGGAATTGGACTTTACCATATGCGCATCGGTTGCGGTTTTTAGCGCATCGCTGGCTGTGCTGGGCTGGCTGGCCGATCGCCGCCGGATGCGCCGCGCCGATCCCGACGCCGTGGGCTGGGTGCCTTGGCGGGGGCTGTCCTTCTGGGCGACGATGGTGGGGGTGCTGGCGGCTGCCGGGGCTTTGAAGTTCTGGATTGCGGGATGAAGGGGGTTTGAAGGGATAGATGCGAGGGCCATCGCCCTCGCGCTCCCTTTACTGTCGGCCTTGGCGCTACGGGTTCGGCCATGCGCTTGCTTTGCCGCGCCGCAGGCATGAAAATTGGGACATTGCCTGCGGCGCTTTGCGTCGCGCAGGTGGAGAGCCGGGGCACACCCGATCGGGAACGACTGCCCCATCGCCGGAAGACGTAACGGGGGTGCAGGGGGCGTAACGCCCCCTGCTTCATCTCTTCTTACAGACAAGCCTCAAGATAAGCCTGATCGAACCCGAACTGCCGCGCCTTTTCCAGAGTGTAGGGCCGCAGCCCCGAAGGCCGGTACTCACCGATAATCTTGCCTTCTTCGGTTTCGTCAAGATATTCGAACTTGAACAGTTCCTGCGTGACGATCACGTCGCCTTCCATGCCGATCACCTCGGTGATGTTGGTGACGCGGCGCGAGCCGTCGCGCAGGCGCTTGACCTGCACGATGATGTCCACCGATTCGGCGATCTGGCGGCTGATGGCTTCCTTGGGGATCTTGATGTCGCCCATCAGGATCATGTTTTCCATACGGCCCAAGCATTCGCGCGGGCTGTTGGCGTGAAGCGTACACATCGAGCCATCGTGGCCGGTGTTCATTGCGGCAAGCAGGTCGAAGCACTCCGCGCCACGAATTTCGCCCAGGATGATGCGGTCGGGGCGCATACGCAGGGCGTTCTTCACAAGGTCGCCGATGGTGATGGCGCCCTGGCCTTCGAGGTTGGGCGGGCGCGTTTCCAGCGGCAGCCAGTGCGGCTGCTGCAGGCGAAGTTCGGCGGCGTCTTCGATGGTCAGCACGCGCTCGCCCGGGTCGATCATCTTCGACAGGGCGTTGAGCATGGTGGTTTTACCCGAGCCCGTACCGCCCGAGATGACGATGTTCATGCGGCAGGCGCCCGCGATCTTCAGCGCGGTGCACATCTGCTCCGACATGGCGCCGAAGTCGCGCAGCATGTCCAGCGTGATAGGCTTTTCGGAGAATTTACGAATCGAGATCGCCGTGCCGCGCAGCGACAGCGGCGGCACGATGACGTTGACGCGGCTGCCGTCCTTCAAGCGGGCGTCGGCCAGCGGCGTGGTCTGGTCGACGCGGCGGCCGACCTGGTTGACGATGCGCTGGGCGATCTGGAACAGATGCTGCTCATCGCGGAAATGGATCGGGGCCAGCACCAGCTTGCCCTTCTTTTCGATGTAGGTCTGGTCGGGCCCGTTGACCATGATGTCGGTGATCTCGGGGTCGCCCAGCAGCTCCTCCAGCGGGCCGAAGCCGAGCAGCTCGTCGATCAGCACCTTTTCCAGCGCGAACTGCTCACGCCGGTTGAGCGTGATCTTCAGTTCGGCCAGCACCTCCATGATGATGGGGCGGAATTCCTCGGCCAGCTCGTCCTTGGTCAGGGTCGCGGCGGCTTCGGGGTCCACACGCTCCAGCAGGCGCGGCAGCACCTCTTCCTTGATCTTGTGGACGCTGGCCTCGAACCCCTCGGCCTTGTGCATGTTGTCCACGGTGGTGTTCATACGCTCGTCGAGGCGTGCCATGGCCTCGCTGCGCATCGGCTGCGGGGCGGCAGGCGAAGGCGCCGGAGCAGGCGAGGGCGCAGCGGATTCGGCAGGCAGCGGCGGGAATTGCTGCCCACCGGCAGGCGGCTGCTGCGGCTGAGCCGGGGCCGGCATGCCGCCCTGCATGGGCCGCGCGACGCCGAATTGCGGGCGCGCACCTTGCCCGAAGCTGGTGGGCCCGTTCCGTCGCCCGAATGCGCTCATAAGTCTCAATCCCCGAATTCACGACCCGCCCTATCCCGCATGGGTATGGCGTATGGTGGTGGTGAATAAGACGGAAACTTTGAGGATTTGCTAATGAGTAAGCACGGGTGAGGGGGATTACGGGTTGGCAGGGGAAGAAAAGAGAAAAGCGAGGGCCATCGCCCTCGCGCTCCCTTTACGTCTCCCGGCGATGCGGCAGCGGCACCCGATCATTGTGCGCGACCTATCCACTCGCGCAACATGGGGCGCCGCAGGCCGGTGATTTCAAGCCTGCGGCGCGGCAAACTGGGCGCAAGGCTGAACCCGGTGCGCAACGTGGACATTCATGGGAGCGCGAGGGGGTAACCCCCTCGCATCTTCCCTTCTACACCCCTTGAACAAAAAAACCGGGCAACGGAACCCCGCCACCCGGTCTTTCTAATCACGTAAGGGCTAACGAAATCAGCCCTCGACATGCTCCGCCAGCACGGTGAGGCCGCTGGCGCTCACCTCGGCGAAGCCGCCCGAGACGACGATGTCTTCGGGGGCACCGTTCTCCGAACGATACACCTTCAGCACGCCGTCGCGCACGGTGGACATGAAGGGCGCGTGGCCCTCAAGCACGCCGAACTCGCCTTCCGTGCCGGGAACGACCACCATGTGGACGCTCTCGGACCGGACCAGACGCGCAGGCGTGACGAGCTCGAAATGCAGTGACATGGATCAGGCCTCCGCAGCCAGCTTCTTGCCCTTTTCAACGGCTTCGTCGATGCCGCCGACCATGTAGAAGGCGTTCTCGGGCAGATGGTCGTATTCGCCATCGACCACAGCCTTGAACGAGCGGACGGTGTCCTCGATCTGCACGAACTTGCCCGAGATGCCGGTGAAGACCTCGGCCACGTGGAAGGGCTGCGACAGGAACTTCTGGATCTTGCGGGCGCGGGCCACGGTGAGCTTATCTTCTTCCGACAGCTCGTCCATGCCCAGGATCGCGATGATGTCCTGAAGCGACTTGTACTTCTGCAGCGTTTCCTGAACGCGGCGGGCGGTCTCGTAGTGCTCCTGACCGACGACGGCGGGCGACAGCACGCGCGAGGTCGAGTCGAGCGGATCGACTGCCGGGTAGATGCCCAGCTCCGAGATGGCGCGGTTCAGCGTGGT
>Ga0116227_10011189_pt1 | contig 15208 bp, 11 predicted proteins | sample S1TSphgellanicum_FD_89693 | JGI IMG/M metagenome (GOLD analysis project Ga0116227, IMG submission 89693) | Host-associated microbial communities from peat moss isolated from Minnesota, USA - S1T2_Fb - Sphagnum magellanicum MG | ecosystem: Host-associated > Plants > Peat moss > Unclassified... | reverse complement strand
GATTTAAAGAAGTGGTCTAGTTTGTGGGCAAATCATAAATACTTGCAAAATCGGTGCAAATTGAAATGGGCAAAACTTGAAAAATTGTAAACATTGATTTTATTTTTAGAGTTCAATCATAGATCTTTCCCATTTTTTAATTTAATTTTGAAACATGTTCAAAATTTAACTCTTGATTTCAAATTCTACATCAAAGATTGATTTAATAAAAATATTAAATCAAACATGCATCACATGTACTATCATTATGTATCACACCAAGGTTTTAAAAACTTTGAGATTCTTTTTTGCATGTTGTTATTTAATAATGCATGATTCACATTCAAGTGCATTTTTGTTTTATCTTCTCATTCAACAATTACATTTTGAAGTTTAGTGTTACATTAAACCCTATTAAATATTACATTATTTTTGTTTGAAATATGAATGTTAAATTATAATTAAAGTTTTCAACCTCTACATCATGATTGCAAATTGTCTCAGATGTTTTTAATTTCAACATTTTTTTCAATTGAAATGATTAACATGTCTTGGTATATTTCATACCACTAAACCACATTCTATGTCCATAAGTTTTTAATTAGATTTGATATTCATTAATCTTCATAATTTTCATAATTCCAATTAACAAATGGTAATAATAAAATTTAACATGTTGGTAGCTTTTGGTTTGTATTGAAAATCAAATTTACAAATAAATCAATATGAAATTTCATTATAATTTAAAAACTGATTTATCAAGATTTTTTAATAACTATTTTTTTGGTATTTTTAATTTAATAATTATTTATATCAAAATTTGTAATAATATAATAACTTTACATTAATTATTTTTATTTATTAATCACATATGAAAATAGAAAAACATTAAATTTCAACTTTTTTAGTCAACATTAATTTGTAATATTTTAGTTGACATTTTTTAATCGAAATTAAAAATATATTCAACTCAACATTGAAAATGATATATCCATCAAAACATTTTTATCAAAGTTGACAAGTTTACATTATTTTTATCAATGTCATCTTTATGAAATTAGTTAGATTTAATAAACTCATTATAAACATCAAATTCATTAATATTTAGTGGGAAGTGGCATTTGACAATCTTTTAATATCACCTCCACATAAGACTTGGCAACTAAACATTTTATTTTCTCCTTTTAACTACCCTTTCATTAAAACGGGTAAACATTTTTCTCCTAATTATTTTCTCTTTCCACATCAACTGAATAGATTGTCATTTTCAACTTTGATCACATTTTAAATTAATGAAAATTTGACCCATCAATTCAAAGTTTTTTCAGCTTTTAAAAGACTATGCTTGTTTTTAGGCCAAATGAAAAAAGAAAAGGCAAGTCCGAATTCGACCTTTCAAGTTCCTTTATCCAAGGCTTCCCCCATGCTTTGTGAACCTCCCAACCTACTAAACTTAATAGGTTAAATGGAGGCTTGGGTGAAGTTGAAACTCACGATAATGGCACCGCAGAGCTCCACACTCTCATTGTTGCCATCCCCTACCTTCATTTTTTGTTCTTCCCTTCTTTTTCCCTTTTTTCTTGATTCTTCTTTTTCTATTGTTGTTGCCACCGTGCTATGACAACAACAATGACAAAAACAATGGGGAAAACAACTCCTCACCCCTCCTTTTCTTCAATTAAAGTTACATCATTGGTGATGACAATGATTAAGGGGTAGAAGGCACCTTTTCTCCATGTTGAGTTGGTGTTGAAAGTTAAGCAACTAAGAGCTTGAGCTCCTAGCAATGGCAATAGTGGCTCTACTCTTGCTAACTATTGCCAGCAATTGTTGCACCTACCAAAAAGAGAAAGAAAGGGAAAGAAAAAAATAAAAAAAAGAAATGGAAAGAGGAAATAAAATAAACAAGGGGGCCCCTACCACTATAAAAGGGTCATCCTTAAGCTTTCGATAGTTCTTTTTTTTTCCATTCAAGCTCCAAGGTATTCATGCCTTGTTTTGCATTCAACTCCCAAAGAAGTTTGACAATAAAAACAAATCAAAAAACATTATTTTTACCAACACCCCCTCGATTGCAACTCCTTCCAGTTGTAACAAAAATTCTTATGCACTAACACACAAAACTAAATTTTTGTGTGCAAAACACAAAACCTAATGTTAAACTTATTAAATATAATTACAACATTAAACAAACTAGACCTTTCTTTGATAATTCAAAATGAATTCAACTATAACAATGTAAAAATCCAAGCCCAAAATATAGAAACAACATAAACATGATGTACCATGAAAAATTACATAAATACCAAAAAACTTGCAAAACATAAATACATTGTGTTTTGGAATTTCAAATCATCCAAGAGAAATTTGAAATCACAAAATTTAAATTTTATACTGAATTCACAAATTAGTTTGAATATGTTCATACTAGAATTGGTTCATAGCTTAACTACACATTAAACTAGATTAGCCTAACTAAGCTAGATTATGCATAATTAATCTAAATTTAATTATATAGTTAATCATAACCACTTGAGATATTTGTCACATGTGTTAAATAATTTACTTTTAAACAAGATAACAACTTCAAAAATCAACATTTCCTTTGATTGTTAAAATAACTTATGGAATTAATTGTTCATGGTTAACAGTTTAAATGTTAACATATTTTGTTTGAATATCTCTTCACCACGCTAATAGGTATATTTTATAACCTAACATACATTGCCCTCAAAATTAAACCAAAAATACAATCATACATAATTTTAATCATGCATGCATAACATGTGTTAATTATTACAAATTAATACAAATCTCCAATGAAATATCGACAAACAAGAATCACCCATATGGAATGTGCAAATTTGAACTTTGTGTTAATAAAGACATGCCCTTGTGTTATATTTGAATTGAAGTTTTTCATATTTTGTAATTATCAAGGTTACAAATGTATGTGTCAAAATGTAATACATAATTTTTTTTCATGGAAATCATGAGTACAAAAAAAACTTTCAACAAAACAACATAGATATTTAAAGGTGCATGTTTAAACATTTTAATCTCCATAACACTTGCCAAACCATCTTCTAAGCTAAACAATAAGTATTCACATGTAATGCAATGGATTGTAATTCATATGTCAAGCATGAATTTGTTTCCAAAACATCTTCAAGGTTTGAATCTTGGGTACCTACATGTTATGTTGCAATAATTTGGTTGGTTATAATTTGTAACATTTAGAATGGGTTAACGTTGTAATATAATTTGTTCACAATAAGTCTTGCATTAGCACCATTTTGGTCATCAACTTGGTGGAAGCATTGCAATGGATCAAGTCTTAATGTTATTAACTATATTGTATTGCTTTAAGGAAATGCCTTCCTAAATGGAACGTGTTGAGTTGATATTGACAATGTGAATGTTCATCAAAGTTGAATTTATGAATGAAGACAAGTTTCAAAGAAAAACTTTCAAGAATCATGTTTCATGGACAATTTTATAAAAAAAACACACACACACATTTTTAATGAATTTTTGGTTTGCGATTACGTACCAACATTTTCATGCATGTGTCGTTTAAGGGGAAGTAGTGTTTACACACAATTTTTTGTTGCACTGCATTATTGGAGATGATTTCTTATTGAAAAAAGGTTCAAATTATGTATATTTGCTTGGGTGTTGGTTTAAATTTTGTGTCATTGAACCCAATGATGATGATTTTATATATATTTATACATGGCTTGTCATCTCATGTATTGTATTTCTTCATTCCATGAAGAAGTAAATCATTGCATCACAAGTATGATATGTGAAACCTCTTCGACTTTATGGTAGTGGTGACCCACCATAGAAAGTGTAAATTTGTCATGGTAAATATAAAGGCTCACTTTAGTAAAGTGCACTTAACAAGTCAACTATTGATAAGGTTTATGGTTTTGAAGGGTTTTGGGGTAGAATCACCCATCACCAAACATATATTTGTCGTCAAACATTTTTTAATATTTTCTTCATTCGTCATCGAAATTGAGCAATTTTTGTGTTACTGAATGTGCAAAACTAGAGGACTACAAATGTAAAGGAGCAATGCAGAAAACACAAGAAGAGCATGAGTGATAGTTTGTTATAAGTATTTTTTTAAATAGCTTTAAACACCTCTTTGATTCCAACCTCTTATCTTTCTCATTTTTAGTCCATTTTGAGTGATTTAAAACTTGATGGTTGCATCAACTAAAGCTTTACAAAATGTCTTTGTATTCCAGAGGCAAAGATGCAACCATTACAAAGTTTAAGCTTGAAAGCCTAATTTGTTTTAATTCACCCATCACAAAATACTGAACTGCCTTAAACCAAACACTCAATACACCCAATATCTTCCCCATTCATTTACCAGATTGAGAATTTTTTGCAGTGTTGGAAGCACTAGGTTGCAAGGCACAAATGTTCTTTGAACTTCAGAACCAGAGGAAAAATGTGAGGATTGGGCCTCCTTTAAGTTCTTAAGTGTTTGCTCACCAGTCCACCTAACCTAGGGCGTTTCTGGATTTAAGGGAATATGGTCTTTTGATTGTTCACTATGGGCTGTTCTCTGAATCTTAAGAAGATTTGTCAAGTATTAGAATTTAGCAAAAGAACTCAAAATGACTACACAAGTCTCCTAGGAATTCAATGGTTCCAAGATAAGGTGACACTCCCCAAGTCTCTTGAGAATTCAATGGTTCTGGAATATTGTCAAACTTGTAGCTTTCTGTACAATTTCCATCTGTTGTAGACTTGTCAAGTTTCCCCCATGACCCTGCTACATAGCTTGGCTAACAAAATGCAACTGAGGGCTTCACCAGTTCCCCACTATGGATGCAGGCTAATATCAAACATTAACCAAGGGACTGAGTTTCTGTCAAAAGAACGGCAGCAACAGGCAAACTCAGCCATGGTAATGGCTAGCTTGAAAACAAAAAAGAATATCGAAAGACCTCAAAAATCAAGACAAACAGAGAAAGGGAGAAAAACTGGAAAAAGAAACTCCAAAAAAAACCAAAACAGAGAGAAGAGACAAGCAGGACATTGGGACGATCATTAGAGGACATGGACCTTGCTGAAACAAGCTTCATGTAGTCCTGTGAATCTTGTGTGAAAGTCATGGATCCAGTTCTGCGGTAGTCTTCCCAATTAAACAAAGTAAACTCAGGCAACTGCAAATGGATGTTGTAAGACCATACAATGACGGTATAACTGCCACATTCAATTGCTGCAAAGTCAGCCATCTCAAATTATATTTTCCAGATTTTTCCATCACATCTCAATTCACATCAGATATTCTGAGACGTGTAATATTCACAAGGACAATGCCACGTGCTCTAGAGATACAAGGCATAGATGCTGCACAAAAGGGCACCTAATCTTAGTCCTTGTAACTGACCACGGCATTTATCTGCCAGCAGCATCCCCCACATACAACCTAGACAAATTTCAAGAAAATAAGTTTGCTCGATAGGGCCTTGAAAAAATGTTAAACCCTCTGCAGCACAGAGAATGTGTCCTGTAAGGTGTGATACACCCATTGTGTAACAACATTTACCTCCCAGAGAGCAGGCCACTTGCAGCAGCATCCAGCAGTAAGTTCTCCCAACACCCCAACTTATTTACAGTAAATGCTGCGATCTATCTGTGGTGGAATTGATTTTATCTCAGTGCCCAGCTCCTGCTCAATTCGGTACCTGTGCACAACACCAAATTGCTTCAATAATTTCTTCAAAAGTACACAGAAATTTCCCACAATTGCAATTTCAGTGAATATGCTCCATTAAGTACAGAACATAGCAGATATATGTACAAGAGCTTAGAACTTGAGGGAGAGCCAACCAAGCCTGCAATAGTAAAATGATAGGGGGACCTCAAAACTCATCATTTTCACATGGTATGACCTGACCAGAAAGATGTGCACTTCTATGCACCAATAGATCAGATTCCAGGAATTCATGACTGGTAAAGCATTGCACAGAAAAACCTGTCAACTAGGCAACATGTTCCACACTGTATTAGCCACCCAGGGCTACCAAAGGGCTCCAAACTCATCAAGATAAGTTAGAGAAAATACAGGTTAAATCGGTCTTCATAAGTGATCAGATTCACTGCCAGTCCAAGATGGCCAAACCTTCCAGACCGCCCTACCTGTGATCAGAAAGAATCGGGTGTAAGAAGCAGGACAAGATCTGTTTTATCTTTTGCAATCTCAGAACCTTCCAAAGAACGGCTCAAGAACATTGCCAACTAGCGCAAAATAGGTTGCAAAGGTTCCAGAGGATCTCCACTTTAATTTGAGAAAGTACTGCAATTCAAAGCACTCTAGAACATACTCTGTGAAGGTACGTCTCTGAGTTCTTTGGGAAGTCAAAATTGATCACCACATTCACAGCTTGAATGTCAATTCCCCTTGTAAATAGATCTGCAATCCATATGAAGAATCCTCTATTGTTAGAGAGGGTTGGTTGCCTTACATTCTCACACAGTAGAAATTGACAATCACAACCTAATTCTGTCTAGATAAAGTTAAGGATAGAGCTTGCTGTGTCCCCATTGACTTGTGATGGTATGCTAGCTTACTGAGGCCTTGGAATGCATATTAAAAGCATACAGCAAGCTTCTAGACAACTTTCCTCCCTTGGAAACAAAGAGGCCTCCTTTCCAGTCACCTTTTGAATAAGACACAGGGTGGTTTTGGATTCATGCAGGCACACAATATGCTGAATACCTCCTGTACAAAGTTACAGGGAAATTGATGAATCCAGTGAATACCTGAAGAGACCAGGTTTCGGCAGGCTCCATTTCTGAAGTCATGAAATACTCTGTTCCGATGCGACTGCAGCATCTTTGCATGGATGTAGAAACATGAGTACCCAAGCTCAGTGATCTTCTTTGCTAGCAGCTCAACTCGATTGACTGAATTGCAGAAGATAATGGACTGGTTGATTTGGAGCTGCCAACACAACCCTCCCTTTGCATGTCAAGCTTGAACTTCTGTTCAACTATCGCAGCATAGACTTCAATAGACTCTGAAATGCAACTATGACAAACATCAGGACACATTTTCCTACCTAGCCTAAACAGCATGTCACCAGCATTAGAAGGCCATGATGACTGTCATACCTTTGAAAACAGGGTATTGAGGCAATGAACCTTCTGTCTCTCTTCCACAAATGCATAATATTGGGTAATTCCTTTCAGTGTCAACTCATCCATGAGATTGATGACATATGGTTTCCGCAAAAATCTGTCTTTAAAAGACTTCACTGTAACTGGAAAGGTAGCAGAGTAGAGCAGTATTTGCCGATTTTCGGGCAGATACCCAATGAGCTGCTCCACAAGTGGCTGGAACTCTGGTGACAAAAGCTTATCAGCCTGCAGACAGAAAAGCAAAGATCAGCACAGAGTTCCAGACAAGGATGGCGCACATTTGCACTTGACACACAGGCTGCTCCAAGGTTAGTAAAGACTGTGCAATCTGAATGTCACAACCTTCGAGCGTGAAACTTCAACCTAGATGATAACTACAACCCAGAGCTTCAATAAATAAGAGGACCAGCTCTGACCTCGTCCATCACCAACATGGTACACTCCCGAAGATTGCAGACCCCCTTGTTGGCTAGGTCAAGGACACGACCGGGAGTTCCCACGAGCAGGTGCACTGGTTGATATAACCGCATGATGTCATCTCGCAAGCTGGTGCCACCAGTGGTGACCATGATCTGAATATTCAAATGCTTTGCCAACTCTTTGCAGACCTGTGATGTTTGCAGTGCAAGTTCCCTTGTTGGCACGAGCAAAAGAACTGTACATCACAGAAGTAGTGTATTGACACAATCAGTACCTCCAATGACTTGTAAATGTAGTGTTCACTCCCCACAAAAGTATCTTTTTAAAGGACAGTGCAATAAAGCCAAAGATGCCATGGCCTTCGTTAAGTGATTGTACAGAAAATATCAAGTGTCCAGCATCATGCTAAGCACCTTGTATCATATTCTTATTTGAGTCAATCTTCTCAATTGCAGGGATACTGAAGGCTGCAGTCTTCCCAGTGCCATTCTTTGCACGTGCAATTATATCACTGCCGGTCAAAGCAATTGGTATACTCTCCTCTTGAATTGGAGATGGGCGTTCAAAACCCTTCTCATATATACCCATCAGGAGCTCCCGCTTTAAGAAGTAGTCCTCAAACTCATTCCCCTTTGTGGCTGTGACATCCTGTGCAGTGTCAACAGATCATACTCACTAAACTGTCTTTAACAAAAGAGAACATTATGCAACCTGTCCTTGCAATACAGAACAAATTACCCTCATAAGTATGGAGAACCCTCAATTCTTACGATAATGTATTAAACTTGATCAAAATTGTTAGTGTAAGATGACCTAACCAAAGTTTATAGAATATCCAGCCCAAATTACAAGAGACATTAAAAATGGAATGAGGATGAGGAGAGAAACACCAACTAAAAGAGCATAATAGAACAAAAATGTGGTGTTAAGAATAGGAATGGTCTTTAAGATGTTTGGTGACTGTTAAGAGCGATATAGACTGTGGCAACTGACAACTATAGTTTGCTCAAATACTGCTTTAGCTGCTGACAGCAGGTATAGGAAGATGTAGAAGATCAACCTACATACTACATTCCTGTTCAAAATTTGGAGATTACACCCAGACTCGGACCTACTGCTGGTTCACACACAAACATTAAAGCAACAAAAATCCCCCAAAAAGAAAGAGAAAAAGACAACACATCACAAACTAGAAGAGGGAAAACACAAAGAACAAAAAAAGGATAAGGAAGGAAAAAGTGAACAAAGCAGAAACTGAAGTCTATTTGTGATCAGACAACATTGAGATCTAAGTTGATTCTCAAAGGCTTCCAGACATGAAAATATCTGCGTACATACATCTGGAGAATTTCTCCAAAACTATGATTTCAGTCAACCTGGATAGAATTGAGAGATGACCAAAGAATAGAGTTATAGCAATTTCAGATCTGACAACATGTCAACAAACAGGAAAAAGAAAACAGGGAAGGTGTTTGAACAACAGCAATCGTCACCCATGTGTTGAGAGATCCTTAACAACAACAGCAATTATGTTGTTGACAAGCTACCATAACATCCCCACTAACTTCCTGGGAGCACACAGAAGTCAGTGTCATACCCCACTGTACTGAGTTTTGGTCACAGGACCAAGTAGTAACATGAAGACTCGGATATTGTGCTGGCTAGCTTAACAAAACCTAAAATAGAAGAAGAAGAAGAAGAAAGAGAAACACAAAAGAGAGGAAAAAAACAAGCCCAACAAGATGAGAGTGAAAAAAAGGGAGAGAGAAACAAGCCCAAGAATTTCAAGAGGATGATCTTTTGAGGACAACATATTTAGGATTAAGAAGCCTTAGAAACAATCATTCCTGCAAGGTCTCTGAGAAACAGACAGAGCTCTTTGATTCAGTTTCACATACCTCAGTCTTGAAGCGGGTATCTGCAGCTGGCAACTTGAGTTGCGCTTTCCAATCCTGAGAGCTGCAAAGTTCAGACATAGTTAAACGGATCAGCAAATAATTTTCTTTCAGATCAAATGCTCTCCACACATAACTTGGTAGAAGAGAGGATCAAATTGATCCAGAAACCACTCAGCAATATTCTATCAGATCAAACACCCCAAACACATGATTCAGTAGAAAAGAGGACCAAACTGATGCCAGAAAGCATATGATCAAGTGATTCATCTGTCGCACTCAAGCACATACAGCACACATCTTCTATCTCCATAGTAACATGAGAACAGCACCCATTACCATGGAACAATGCTACACCTGACTCAATCAACTGAAGCACTTCAGTTTTGCATAATCTGATGAGCATCAGAATATCTTTCATAAGAATAGAGAAATCTCCATTCTCTCGATGAAGAAAAAACCCACAGCAAGGTTAACACTTCTGATGAGCATCAGAAATATGTCTCTAGGATTCTACCTGCCAGAAGAAAGGAGATTGACATCTAGAGAAGCAATTCCAGAGCGGCCAGAGCCAGACAAAAGAACCGATCCAACTGAAAGTGGTCATGACGAGAGAGAGGAGAGAAGCAGAGAGATACCTTAAGTGGACATGAACCTAGTGGAAAATGGAAACGGAAAATGCTTCGCAGGCATCGACAACCAAGCTTTGTACTCAGACGGAGCGTCAAACGGAGAAGGCAAACGAGAAGGAGAAACCCTTAAGATAGTAGCTGCGACGACAGAAACACGTGATGGAGTTTCCGCAAGGAGAGCTGGGAGCAAGAAAAACGAGGGAAGAGAAAAGGACAAGAGACGGAGCAGGAGAAACAGAGAGATCATGTATGTACCTGTTGCGATTGACAGTAGTAGCGAGCGCGCCCTTGGCAGGCTGAGACGCTGGACCAGCTCCTCCTCGGGACGAAGCCATGTGTATTCCCACCCCTCTCCAAATCTTTTCTTCCCCCCTCCGCTTCTCTCCTCCTCCTCCTCCTCCTTGCTCGCTCCCCTCTTCCGCTGACACTTCCGAGACACTTCTTGTGCACTGCTTGCTCTTTCTCCGGCCTCAATCCTTCGATCTCACCATCGCTACAAACAAAAGCTCACAACAGAAAAAAAACCAAACATATTCTCTCTCTCTCTCTCTCTCGATGTGCTGCACTACCACTGTTGCCCTACTTCTTCCCTCGACTGCGCCATCAGAACCTCGCAGCCTTAGCCCTCGCTCGCTCGCTCGCTTGCTTGCAAGGTGACGCTTCCTATTACCGTACCCTAAATGTCTTCGTGCATGTTCTGTCGTGTGTCTTTGGGTTTGCCAAGTTGTAGTTCCTTCTTTGTTTTGTCGAAGTCATTTCTCTAGGTTAAGCTTGTCTTTTAAGCGTTTGAGAAGATTCTTGCTCTTTTTTTCGTTGAATTTTGTGTGTTTTTGTTATGTTTTGACTCTCTGCTATCATTAATGATAGGTACTTCTGTAGCACACAAATGGCTTAGAGCTCTTAGAGCTTTTCTCCTCTTAGAGCTTTTGTGTGTCTGGGATGCCTAGTTATACAGGCTCTGGCTATATACGACTCCTTTGAGACAGAGTCATTCCATTCCTAACATGTCTCTTTCCAATGTCTCTTCTGATTTCAGGTAATCTCTAAGACTCATATCATTTTCAAGATTCCCGGTTTTCTTTCCGAGCAACATATGATCCCAATAAGCTCCAAGGTTGTGGTGATGGAAATACTGTTGGGTTTTCTTTCAGAAATCTTGCTGATCAGCAGTCCGTTCTCTATTTTCTGAGAAGTAAATTCTCTGAAGACGATTAGAAGGTTTTTTGGGGCAAAAGCACCTCAAAGTTTTTGCCAATCTCTGTCCTGTTTCGGATAGAGATCTTATCTAGGTGTAATGTTGATTCCAGTCAGATGCTTTCTGTTGCTCAAACCTCTATAATAAGTCAGCCTTCTCAAGGTTCCAACAACATTAAAGAGAAAGCAAAAGAATGTCTAAGCTCACTGAGTCTTTTTCATGTTGAATGCTAATGTTTGTATAGACATTTTGGGCTGAATTGCTAACTGAAGTCATTGGGTAGTAGTCATGGCAGATTGTGACTACAATTCATGATGAAGGTGATATGGTTTGATGCCTTCGAAGCAACATGCATGAGGTAATGACTGCACTCATTGTTTTGTTTCCTCCTAAGTGGTGGTATGGAGTTTTTTTTCTACAATCTCATAGATACTAATTCTCCCTTTCGTATCATGGCAGATTGTGACTACAATTCATGATGAAGGTGATATGGTTTGACGCCTTTGGAGCAACATGCATGAGGTAATGACTGCACTCATTGTTTTGTTTCCTCCTAAGTGTTGATATGGAGTTTTTCTTCTACAATCTCATAGATACAAATTCTTGCTTTTGAGTTTATATCTTTGTATGCCACCAATTGCCAAAATAAGTTTCTTCACTCCTTCCAGGTCTTCTTCATTGAAAGAGCTGTTGGAGGTTTTATGGGTTCAAATGAGAAAACAGATGGTAGAAAGTTCCATCTCACAATCACTTCAGTGGAAAGAAAATGGATGATCCTCCTTCATTCTTTCTTTCCTAGAGGAAAAACTTAGGAGCCAAGTATCATAGGAGGAAGTGTTTGAGAGTTCCTAAACCTACTCCCATTTAATGAAGTAAAGCTTCAAAACCTTCAGTTTCTTCATCCTAAACACAAGGTTTGGAAACCAAAGTTTAGTCCCCTCATCGGCATTGGGCTCTTCAATCCATTCATACATCAAAGGTGTTTTTTTCATTTAATTGAAACTTTGCTTCATGAAAATATGCATAGTAGATGGGATCTTTGACCTCATAACACATATGTTATAGCCATGGTTGATGGGTGCATGCATGGCCTTGGAAGTATCTTATGAATTTGATCATTTGTGGCTTTATGAGCTTTGCTCAAGCCTTTCAACAAGTCCAAGATGGAGATGTCAATTTAGCAATTAAATGATGTATAGATTATAAACTCATCAAGTAGAAGTTGGAATTGAAATGTTTTGGATGAAGAAAGAAAAAAGAGACTTGATTACCTTCCACTTTCCTTTTTCCCCCAACTAGGTAAGTACACAAGTTTTGCACGTAAATTGGAAATCAACAAAGTTCATGGAGAAAAGAATGCCCACTTCTATAAGTGAATGGGCGAGGTTAGTTTGAAGGTTTAAATAACCAAGTTGCCCCAAATGAATCTCTTGACATTGTATCAAAGTCACTTCAAAAAACAAATAATGTACCCAAAATACACAAACCTAAAGAGGTGACTTAAGCATTTTAGTCTCATTTATTCCAATAGTCGAATGTTAATATTTCATTATACTTAGTACTCATGATGTCACTCACACATCGGGTCAAGTTCGAGCCAAAACTTTATGCCCAATCTCAAAAACGATTGAATCATTTGTGACATAATCCAATGGCAAGTTCAAGGCTTAGGCATGGTTGGTGACATAACTAATGGGGAGTTCAAGCCTCTATCGTTGTCAACTTCAAAGTTGTCAAAGTAGATCACCATTATGACTTGCTCAAGAATCCATAACCTTATGGTTGCAGTGCATTTGGGGAGGATTCCAAACATCTTCCACTCCCTTCTAAGAAGAAATGATCAAGGAAAACACACTTCAAAAATCCTACCACAACGGATTGAATCACACATCTTTCAAACAAAGACATGAAGAGGTCATTGACAACTCCTTCCTTTCAGCCATCTCTCCCTCCTTCCCAAGAGGCACCCAATGAATTGTGGCCTTTGGACTCTTTTCCATCCCATATCATTAGGCAACTTTCCAAATCAAAACTTGGAGCTGGTTCACTAGTTCCTTCAAGCTCACATCACCCCTACTAAACTTTGTGATTACATCAAATTGCTTTTAAGTAAGTCTAGCTTGGTCTCCAAGTTTTTACTTTGTTTGTACCCTAGATGTTTTGAGTTGGGTGAAGCCCTAGGAATGAGGATAACTCTTCATAACAAATGAGGCAAGCCCCTACATGTCATATATGGTCACATTGCATGGGGCCTTTTTAGGCATGAAATAACTAGCCCTTGGGGTTATTATGATTATACCCAATGTTTGATTTTTGATAGGGCAATAAGGTCCAAGCATGATTAAGGTATCCCATTTGAAACGCCAAAAGGATTTTAAAGATTTTTCAAAGTTATTTTTTCTTTCACAAAATCTATGGCCCATTTTAAATTTATTTTTCATGTCAAATGAAATAAATTCTTCATTTTCAATTTTGTACATGCATCTAAATGTACTATTATTTTCACCTATTGAAAATAAAAATAGTAAAATTTATTCAATGTGGATCATGTTTTATCAATGATTATTTATTTATTTTCATTTTTTGAAGCCTTGTACATTACAATAGGACATTTGATTATTGTCACACTTGAATGTTATATACACATTAATGCCTAAGCTATGTGTGGTATAAATTTTAAGAAAAAAATATTTTAAAATATTTTCTTAACAAGTCCTTGAATCATTTGTCACTAAAATAAATAATTTTTTGAATTTTTTTAAGACTTGCTGAAAATTCTTAAACTTGTTCAAATTAGAATTTGTATGCATAAAATAATACTATATATATATATATAGAACAAAAAAAATTCCAATATCAATGTTACACTAATCTATAAAAGATCCTCCAATTGAATGGTACAATGGATATTTGGTGAATTTTTTTTTTCAATACCTCAATTATGTTTTGACCCCATAACATGTCTTTTTATGACATGTTAACTTGTATTTTGACTTGGCCTTTCAAAAATTAATTAACATTCAACAAAAGTGATTAGTTCACAAAGTTCATACTCACATGTTGCAAATGTATGATGGATGAAAAATATTTATTCATACCTATGTCTTTTGAAAATGTTAAATAAGGGCCATTTTCATTGAACTTTACTAAAAATGATAAAGCCTATACATTATTATTTGGATGATTACCATTATATGTAGTACATGCATTACTATTTACCAATGTTTGGGTAGATTTTAGGGAAAATGCACAAATTGGGCAAGGTTTCAAGCCAATTTTCACCTTGAATATTTGAAATTTTAGTTGAAACTTAATTATAGGTTCTCATTAGATTGAGAACCAATAACTTGGAAATTGGTTTGTTTGTTTGTTTTTCTTTTGATACATGTCAAGGTATTAATAAAAAAGAAAGGTCAAGGTATTATTATAATTAATAATAGTCAGTCTAAATGTAGTAGGTAAAGTTTAAAGTTTTTTTTTAAAAATTAGGGTTTGAAGAAAAAACAACATTGTAAACTCTTGAGATGTTATGGGAAGGGAAGCTTCTTTTTCAAAATACTCTCTATATATATATATATATATATATATAATTTTTATTTTATTTTTTTTAAATATATTTTTTCTCATTGGTCATTGCATGTTGTGCATTGTTGCATTGTTGTTAACAACTTCATATCAGTATCATCTTTTTAGCTTACTTTGTGTAGGTATAGGAAAAGTTATTACTTCAAATTTATGATAAACTTTTGGGGCAAATTTTAAAAACATTCCTTTTCGTTACAATGAACTTGTCTAACCACATTCAAAAGGTTTTTTTTTTTTTTTTTTTTTTTTTTTTTTTTTTTTTTTTTTTTTTTTTTTTTTTTTTTTTTTTTTTTTTTTTTCTTTTTTTTTTTTTTTTTTTTTTTTTTTTTTTT
>Ga0116227_10011186_pt1 | contig 15211 bp, 8 predicted proteins | sample S1TSphgellanicum_FD_89693 | JGI IMG/M metagenome (GOLD analysis project Ga0116227, IMG submission 89693) | Host-associated microbial communities from peat moss isolated from Minnesota, USA - S1T2_Fb - Sphagnum magellanicum MG | ecosystem: Host-associated > Plants > Peat moss > Unclassified... | reverse complement strand
TCCACCGGGACTCCATCTCCCAAAGTGGGAGTTGCCTTGGGAGTGTGAGGGTTCATTCCCTCATACTCCCTCACACTTTCTTACACTCCCGGGAGTATGTGATGTGACTCCCGGGCTTCTTCTTGGCCCGCACCTTTGTGACCTCTTTGCTTTGACTCCCGGGCTTCCTTTTGGCCAGCAACCTTGCAACTCTTTTGCCTTGGTCGCGAGCCCAAAGCTAGGGTTGCGACATGTAGTCTACATAAAAGAAAAATATGTTCCCCAACAAAAAAGGTCTCAACTTATGTAGAGCATAAACCATTACTAAAGCTATTCTATCTATAATAGTATAATTTTGCTTTGTTTTATTTAGTAGTCTAGAGGCATATACTTACCAGTTGGGTTATGTGCTAACATTGCACCTATTACCAATAAAGATGCATATGTGTGTACATGGAATTCTAGCTGCCAATTTGAAGGTATTAAAATAGGTGTTTCCATATATCTCTACTTGATCTAATCCAATGTTTTTTGACACTATATGGTCCAGATAAAGGGTTATGTTTTCTTCATCAACTTTGTGATTGGTGTCATAATAAAAGCAAAGTTCTTGATGAAACATTTATAAAATTAAGCCATACCATTAAAGACCTAAATCTGTTGTGGGTTTGTAGGTACTAGCATATAAACTATCGCTTGAACCTTTTTAGGTCTTGTATTTTTCCTTCCTTGGAAACTATGACCCCTAAAATTAATCCTGAAAATACCATAAAGGCACATTTTTTAGGTTAAGACTAATTTTGTATTATCTACATTTTTGAAAGCAAAATGTGAATTTCATCAAATGACTCTCCATATCACTATAGGCCATGAAGTCATTTGAAAACATCTTCATGAATTGGTTTAAGTACTCTCTGAAAGTTTTGGTAATTGTTCATTGGAATGTTGGTGGCCCATTTTTGACACCAAATGGCATCACCATCCAAACAAAAGATCCCAAGTTTGTGACAAAAGTTGTTTTGTATTTATCTTTAGGGGCTATAGAAATCTAATGGTGTCCTAAATATCCATCTAAGAAATGAATAAGTTTCATACCCTGTTACAATGTTTAATACTTCATCAAAAAATGGCAAAGGATAAGGATTTTTTTTGGTTGCCTTATTCAACTTCTTGAAATCTACACAAATTTTCAGTCTTCCATTCTTCTTAAGTACTACTGCTATAGGTGATAAGCATGTAGCCTCCTCTACTGGTTGAATGAATTTTGTTGCTAATAATTTGTCAATATCTTGTTTGACAATTGCAACGTAGTTGGGGTTTAATCTATACCTTGTTTAATGTGTTAGTGGGATTGAGGTGTCTAATTCAATTTTGTGTTGAGCCAGCTCTAGAGGTATGCCTTTCAAATCTTTATAAATACAAACAAACACATATTTGAACTCCTTCAGGTTTGAAGCTCCTTAATTGTCTCCTTTGTTAATTGTGCATTAGCTTTGATGCACTATCGATTTGCCTCTATGCCAAGATTCAACTTAACAAAATGTTCTTTAGTCAAGGTCCAATTCGCTATCTGAAGGTTTTGTACTTGAATTTTGTTGGTGTTTCATCCACTTCAATATTAGCTTGGTTATGATGATAATAAATTTCTAGATAGACCTTATCTTCCATTGATGTTTTTGGTTTGACATTAAATTTTGTTATTTTTGTTGTTAAAGCCATTACTTCTGTTGTTTTTTTATCTGATATCCTTTCTTTTGGTTCAGATTCTCCATTGATTTTGATTTTTGTAACTCCAACACTCAACAGTGAAATTGTCTCATCTGAGATAGTGATTGTGCCAATTGAAAATAATTCTAGTTATGTTTCAAAGATCAAATCTTCCTCCTCGTCTATTAGACCTTCCATCATGTCATAACAAACAAGTATTTGGGGCCTTTTGGTTTCTACTCCCAAGTTTTTGTTGACTAATATTATTCTGATTGTTCCATTGCATTGAATAGTAATCACATTGTTCCCTAGTCATGTGTAATCTAATTTGCATCTTTGAGCTAAGGTCTTCCCAACAACATGGAATAATTAGAATTTACCACATTATTTTGCAAAATAAAAAATGTGGCTATATATGGTATGTAATGTATTTAAATCTTCAAATTTCTAATGATTCCTAAAGGTCTGGTCATATTTTGATTTGGCATTTTGAGGTGGTATGAGGCTGGTTTTGGTTTGGGTAAACTTGATTTTGTTTTGAGGTTTTTCTGGCATTAGTTTTTGCCACATATATTTCTTAAAATCTAGTGCTATTTTTAGCAATTGACCTAATCTTAGGATATAGGTGGTTTTTAACATCTATTTATTGAAATCTTGGAATATCTATTTCATAGACATAACTTTGTTGTTAGGAATAACGAACATATTTTGTGGATACCTCAGTTTCTAATAATCTTACCCAACTTGTATTCCATTGTGCTTTCTCCTTTTGATTTAGACTTTTTGGTGGGTTTTTTGCTTGCATCTCTTATATAATCTTGACAAAAGATTACTGTAGTTTATGTTCCTCTTTGTCATGCCTGTACATGGCCTCATACATGACGGCCAGTTATGGGCATGCCCATGTGCGCTTTTAGGGTTAATGTACGGTTTTAGGCGACTGTACGTTATTAGGTACTTAGGGTTTCAGTTTGTTGGCAGCGATATAAAAGGCCCAGCCCTTTCTTTCTCCCTTTAGTTTTTCTAGAATTCCTTTGTTAGGAGAATTTCCTCCATAATAAGCTAGGATTTCTAGATGCTCACGGCGGCCATTGCACGGCCACCGTCTACATACATTTCATTTTCTTCTTTCTTTGCAATTCAATATACATGAGAATTTCATCTTAGCCTCCCTTGTGCATTGTATATATATGTGTGCATGCATATCTTTTTAGTTGATTAGTTTATACCTTTGACTGGTTTTAGTCTTTTTGTTTAATAGAATTTACTACGTATTTACATCCTTACGACATTGTACGTCACGACATCTTCCTAGTTAGTAGTAAACTTCTTGATTGGCTTTCTATCCTTGAACACTTGTTCTTTAGTAACCTTGTTATTGGTGATGGCCATGTTGACATCGATTACATGAACTGAATGATTAACAACCTTGGGTTCCACCACATATGGTTTCCTTGCAGTCTTCATTCCTTTGTTTTTAAACATGTTCTACATGTCATTGAACTTAGGATAATCTGTAATTCTATGTCTAATTTCATCACATATATGACATGAATACCCCATAGGTCTTTGTATTTTGATCTGCTGAGTGGTAACTTTAAAAACTACAAGAATAATTTTTTTTTAATTTTTTGACTTTACATGTTTCAAATTATGATTTGTCTTATGACAATTTGTATAATGCATTCCTGTTTTCTTTATAAATGTATAAGGTTTCTGATTTAATATTGTCTTACTATTTTGTGGTACTAACAAATTGTTTATTGATTCAACTTTAAAAATTCCTTTTTCACAAACCAAAGCTGCTTCCTTATGCTACTGTAGGGTTTCTTTCTTCATGCTTGTTGTTGCCATATGTAGATATGGTTGTAATTTAGATTTGAAAACAATAATTAGGAAACTATTTATTGTCATGTGTTGAAGACTATTGGCTAACTTCAATAATCTCTCATAATAAACCTCCACCTTTTCATTCTTCTCTTGCTTCATGTTCTTTAACTACAAATAAACTTGCTCATCATTCTGAACTGTTTTGAATCGTTTACAAAAAGCTAATTGCAATTTTGCGAAAATACAATCTGGGTAGTCTCCCATGTAATTATTAAACTAGTTAGATACAATGTTTCCGAGGGTAAAACTAAACATATTAACAATTTCTTCTATTTCACCAATTGTTCTAATGGCAGCCTTAAAATCTCTAACATGAACATTTGGATCAAAATCCTTCACATGCCCAAGATAGTTAAGTGGTTGATGATAAAGCTTATTTGGTGGTAATGGTGGTCTACTTGGATTCACCATTGGTAATCCAAAATATCTTGAAGGTCCTAGAAGTCTTGGTGGTCCTAATGGTCTTGATCCTCCTCTTGGATCTGATGGATGTTTAACAAGAATCTTATCCACCTTTCTGGTTATCTTTGCATGCATATTCACAAGGTTTGTTCCCCTTGGAGTCTATGGTTTGGACCTCATACCAACAATGGTATGGGCTAGTGCTATTCTAAATGGAGTTTGAATAACTATAACCATCGAGTGGGGCATTGCCATAGAATTTGTACAAATCTTATTGGTTCCACTATGAAATTAAAAGTTCCTACATACATATTTCCAACATTGTTGTGATGGAACAAATTTGGTGTAGGAGCTATAGAAATGGGTGCTACATCTACCATAGTTTGTATTCTCATTTCTATTCTGTTGTTTTTTCAAATTTGTTCTTTGAGTTTATCTGGAATTATGACCTTCTTATGGTATAGATCCTTTAGTTCAAAATCTCCATGGTCCTTTGTTCTTGTAAGTTCTAGATTCAAAATTTGGAAATGTTCAACAAATCCTTACCTTACATTATTTTCAATAAATGGACATTCATTGATCTATTGTCTAATTTGATGGTAATATATGTAACGTGGAGGGTTAGGTCTTGGAACTTTGTTCACACTATGAATTCTTTTGTTCCAATCCCTTGGGACTCTTCTAACAATGCTTTTGCTCTACTAATTAAGTCTAGGTTCATTATCCCTTACTTTGACACCCATAGGTACACCTTTTACTACTATTAGTTCTATTCTTAGTAAGACACAATTTCTTGTTTAATTACAAGTACTGGCTCAACTCCTTTGGACATTATAATACCTTGGGTTGTGGCTTCTTGCTCAACCACATAATGAATTCAAGGTTGAAAATTTTGAACTCTTTTTTTCAAGCTCTTCGTCCTCATGTTCTTCTTGATAGTAAGGTGGTGAAGTAGATTTGTACCTTGGTACTACTTCCTCCTTTTCTAACATGTTGAGTCTTTGTTCTTCTCCATGAATTGGATCATCAAAATCATGTTGCATCAGACCTACTAACTTCAATGCAATTTTCTATCGAGGTTCATATTCCCAACTTCTTCGTCTAAATTCAACCTATGAATCTACATTTTCAATTTAACATTTTTCTTTCTTGGAATTTTGTTCTAGATTGTTGGTATGCCTTTATGCTTCACCACTTTGCACTTCACGAGAAATTATTGATGCTGCTTGAGGGGTTTTGTGGCTTATAGGTCTCTTTTTTGTTCATGAATGTCTTCGTTCTGATTGAGAAACTCTTGTCGATGTTGTAAATTGTTAATCACTACTAAAAATCTTGTCATTTGCAATTAATCACTATGCAATTGGCATGCAATTAGCTATTGTTTACAATTATCTTAGTCATGTTTGCAATTACAAATTTGGTATTGTATAATTTTTGGGCCATATGGTTGTGTGTGTAATTAATGTGCAATTAAATGTGCACAACATGGACACATGTCATAAAAATAATGGCCAAAATTTATAATACTTAAATTAATATATTTAATATATCTACATAGGTTATGTATAATAATATTATGTACCTCTAGTATTAAGGTTAAACTCATGTTAACTTAGGCTAGCCTAAACTAACCTAGGTTAAATAAACTAAAAAGTCAAATTAATCACGGCTAAATTAAGTTAGGCTAAACTAATTATGGCTAATCTAAATTAAGCTAAATGAAATCAAGTTAAACTAACCATAGCTAAATTAAGCCCAATTAAATTAATTATCGCCAAATTAAATTAAATTAGGCTAAATTAACCATAGTTAAATTAAGTTAGGCTAAAATAATTATGGTTAAAATTAACCATGGTTAAATTTATTAAGCTAAAATAATTATGGCTAAATTAAATTATGTTAAATTAACTATGGCTAAATTAAATTAGGCTAAACTAAGTTACGCTAAATTATTTATGGCTAAAATAAATTAGGATATATTAATTATGGCTATACTAAATTAAGTTAAAATAAATTAGCAAAAAATAACCATGGTTAAATTCAGTTAAGCCAAACTAGTTATGGCTAGATTAAGTTAGGCTAAATTATTAATGGTTAGATTAAATTAGGCTATATTAATTATGGCAAAATTAAATTAAAAAAAAGGTTAAATTATGTTAGGCAAAAATAATTATGGCTAAATTAAGTTAGACCAAACTATTTATGGCTAAATTAAGTTAGGTTAAACTATTTATGGCTAAATTAAATTAAGCTAAATTAAACCAAACCATGGTTTAAATATGTATTGCAAGTTTTCAAATTTGATTTGTCAAATATATTTAAATATTTCTTTGGCAAGTAAAGTTTTTTATTTTAATTTATTTGGATTTTTTTTCAGAAAATGTAAATTTGATGAAACAAAAAATTATTCGGAATTAATTAATATGATAATATTATAAATTATTATAAATAATCATAATTATTAATTAGAAATTTATTATAATTATAATGATAATCAATTATATATATATATTCAATAAGTACCATATATATATATATATATTTATTACTTATGTTCAAATATTTATGGTAAATAGGCTACACTAATTAATTAACCTACAAGTACACAAACATCCTAAGCTAATTACTAGTTTAAGTTAGATAATAATATTGAAATATTATTTTCATAAATTAATCATAATTATTAAAAAAATCCTACAATCATCTTTGAAGTGCAAAGGAAAAGGAGTAATAATTTCTTATTCATTTTAAACAATTTAAAGTGTTATAGAAGCACCACTTGAAGTTTTACAAATCATGTTTCAACTTTAATAGCAAAAAAAAACATAAAATGAACTTTTTGGGTGTTTAAGAACTAGCCTTTGTAGTGTTCAATGGTTTGTTTTTTTGAGTTCTTGACCCCCTTTACTTTGGGGGCCCATAATTTTCTCATTTTTAATCCATTTTCAACAATTCTTAATGTGTTAGATGCACTAAGAGGAAGGCTTCACGTTTTGTTTGGACACTAAAAGCAACATACCCCTCCCCTGGCTGGTATACTCTAATACAAAAGTTCTATCTAATGTGTAACTAAATTGGTTCATGAGGTTTGCAATGGAATTTTTTATCCAATATCCTTTGGCTTCCAATTCAATTTGGCACATTATATAAGTAGGGGCAATAGTTATGTTGTAACCAAAGACGAAGTGCCATTGGATTATTCTTAACCTACCATATAGCTTAAGCCTAGTTACTTTTCAACCTATTTACATATTTAATTAAACCTACCTATCTAGTACGGTTTAATAATTACCTACCTACCTAAGCACCACATGTCAACATCTTATTAACTTTAAATTGGACGACTTATATTTCATTAATTAATATTAAAAAATAGAAGGGCCTGAATTGGCATGTGTCAACATGTAACTAGTGTTTAAAAGTGGACACGTGCCAAATGACAAGAACGTTCCATGGTGTGCCACATGTCATCATCCTAGTGGTAAAAACTTTAACGATTAAAATTAATCCAATGAATTTTTAATTTTGAAAACAAAAAATAATTACATAGTGACACATGTCCACAAACAAGTTGTCCAATTTTTAAACACATGTCATGTTTTGATTAATTGCACTATAGTTGCAAGAAGAGTTGCACATAAGGTGCAACTACATTTGGATTGGTATGTATGGATGAACATGTATATTAACACTGTATATACATGTTGCATATGTAGTGTCAAATGCAACTAAATGTCATGTGTAACTTGTCTTAGGCAACTACACAAATTTGAAGTTGCATGTGTCGCATGCAATTGAATTTTAGTTATAGATGACAATTGCAAAACCCAAAATTTCTAATAGTGAATATATATGATTTGCATTCAAATTCCTATTTATGGTAGCACCATTTTCCACTTATTCGTGTATTATAACTTGACCTAATTATTTCTTCAAACTTTTAGTTACAATTGTATTTGTCATTTTTCCAAGTTATAACTCAAATCTGAATAAACTTTTGCATTATAACAAAATCATCATAATTAGCTACTATGTTTATATTTGCTTCCTGAACAAAAATTTATGATCAAGATTTGGGAAAAATGCAAGAAATGAAAATTGAACTTCACTATCAATTTTTAGAAATAAATTTTTTAGCAATAAGACATAAACAACACTTTGAATTCCATTATGAATTCAAGCCTTGCAATGGTGCCAAATGGTAGATACATAATTCCTATTCTATATTTTGGTCAAAATTTGGATTAAATCATATCATGAAATTAATACTAATAAATTCTGGTCAATTAAATTTACTCATATCTAAGTTTAAAACTTCATTCTTGCCATGCAAAATATGGAAAAAACATCAAAACAATAAAACTAGCTATGGAGTTGAAGCTTTTCCAAAAAACATGTTCTTCTTCCATACTTTCCAAAAATCTAGTGTCTTGTCAAAATGATCACTTTAAAACAATCTTATGATCAATTCAAATTCAAATGATGATGAAAACTATGTAAACTAACTAGTAAATCCTAGGAAAGTAACTAGGTAAGTAAATATTTACTAATTAATTATTTACAATAAGTAAGTACTCCCTTAACAAATATATGTTTTAATAATTTAATATTAATAAAAAATATAGTTTCCTTTGAAAATTGCATTATTTGGCAATTGAATTACCTTATTATGAGTATAATTTATGAAAACCTCTTTCAATATTGAAAGTTGTGGACATTGAAAGTTGTAAAATTTCAAAAAATATATTCGTGACAACATTTTTTGGGCATCATAGTTTGTTTTCACCTTGTGGTCTAGTATGATGCTTAGCTTTGGTAGGGTTGATTGTAGAACCCAAATAATAATTCTTAGTCTTCCAAAAGCAACCAAAGTACATGGTGTAATGTCGAGCTATGTGGAGCCAAATTCAATTTAGGTAAGTGGGTTATCCAACCTCCTTGCATAATATATAAATGCACAAAAATTAGATTTTTATGTGGTTGAATTTGTCAAACCTTTTTTAGGTCCATGTTGTAAAACTTTGCCTTTTAGATGGATTAAAAAAAAAAGTTAGATGATCCCATTTCGGTGGATTTTCTTTTAAAACCATGTAACAGGTTACAATGTTAATGCACCATATTGAACATCTTGATTAGTTAGTGCAACTTCACATTGACATTGAAAATATGCTAATTAATGTAATTGTTAACCAAAAAGTTATAATGGTAGTAACAAAAATATGTGGGAGTAAGGTTGGTAGGAAGGAAATTTTTATTAATTATGTGGTTATCGAAGTTTGGGAGGTGTTTATGTCAATTAACACAATGGTATTTGATTTTAACAATAGTTCAATAAATCCTTGCTAATCACGACTTATGTTTGAAGATTTCAATTTAGGTTAATCCTTAATCAACATTATTTATGGTTGAAACTAAAATAATATCCGATTATTTTCAAGCCCTCAACTTTTAGTTTTGATTAATGAAAACATCTTTGGAAAATGCTTTCATAGAAGTTAGTCTACCATTTGTTGGTTGTCCAAAAGCAAGTTTTTCAAGGTTGTTCATGATGCACATGGTAACCATGTATGAAGTTACCTTATGTCGCAACCCTACCTTGGGAGAGTGTGAGGATGAAACTCACATTCCCAAAGTTGGGACTTGGGAGTCCTCTTAGACTCTTGAAGGTTCAGAGTTCAATTGCAGGGGTCAAAACACCTTGCATTGAGGTGTTCCTTATATTATTGGAAAGTTATTGAAGTCTAGATGTCGAAAATGGCCTTGTATTGGCCATTTGGACATCTTCAGCATAAGTTATGGCAAAAAGAAAGGCCGGGAGTCAAACTGGCAATTTGACTTTTGACCACTAAAAGTCGGGAATCGACCCGACCTTGGTGCGTGCAGGTGGAGTGCAACACACCATTGCAAAACTCTTAGGATAGCTACAACTTTGCTTTAGACTTCATCCCAATTGGAGGTCTGAGCAAAAAGTTATGATCGCTCAAATTTCGAAGAGTCCAAACCAAGACAGTTTCGGGACTTCTCCTTGGGAGTCCCAGGACAAAAGCCATTTTGATGTGGGTGCCGCAGAGAGGCACATAGTATACTATATGGGGGAAGGTGGTGGCTTCCCCCAAGTCCGGGTCGTGGTGAGTCGAGTGAGTCCAGAGTTGCCCATGGCTTGTCCTAGCACCAAGGGTGTTCCAGAATGTGAACTAACCAACTTGTTGGTTGGTTTGATGCAGGTTCGAGTAAGTGAATAGCTTGTCACTCTTCCTAGTCCCATCCCGGAGCTTCAGCACGCCCCTCTACCCCTTTTAGTGTTGAGAGGTGGGAGTGTGCCCCAAGTCCCCCACAATTCCACAACTTGAGTAACTTAGTCCTGACTTGGGACTAACCAGGGACTAACCAGTGACTTGGGACTAACTAGGGATTAACCAGGGACTTGGGAGCGCGTCACCTTATAATTACTACGTGGAACATTCAATTAAAGTAATTTAGTACAATGTTGTTTGGTAAGCATAATTTAAAAACTTGGACTTATAGAACCCAATTTGTTTTTGTTCAACACTTATAAACTTCTTGTTTTGGCCAACTTTTTGTAGGCATACATGTTCATTGTAAGTGTTTATAATCCTTTTTCCACAAGATAAATTAAATAAAGGATAACTGTGGTGAAACTTATAATATGTAGAAAGAAAACAAAAAACCATAAATCACCTTACCCAAAACCCTGAATCTAACATGTTTTAACCCAAATTTGAACCAAACATAAACTTCAACCTAAAAACCCCTATACCAAATATGGACCTAATTTGACTTTAATCTAAATTTAACTTAACAATACCCTAACCTTCACTTAATACAACCCTTACCCTACCCTAGATCTAGCCTAACTCATATTTAACAAAAACCCAAACCTAACATAACATCCTTAACTTGACCTTAATTGTACCCAAGCTTAGCCCAAACCTTAACCAATCTTGAACCAAGCCTAGCCCTAGTCCACCCCAATCCTAAAACAAACCTACATTGAACCTATCCCAAACTTCATTTGAATATGAACTAAACCTCTACCAAACCAATCTTGAACTTGAATTGAATTTTTCGCAAACTAATTTCAAATTTGAACCAAGCTTTTCCCCAACCAATCTTGAACTTGAACCATGCCTTTTTCAAACCTATTTCAAACTTGAACTAAACCTTTCCCAAACCTTACCCTAGACTTAGCCCCAACCTTATCGAAGCCTAATCCCAAGCCTTCATAATTTATAAACCCAAACCTATAGCTAGTATTAATCAAATCACACAATATTTACTTGATGTGTGGCAACACCTGATGTTGACATGTATCAATTTGTCCATCTAGACCTAATCCTCATTACATTTTCAAAAACATGTGGTAGTGTCAACATGAAACATTCCATTTTTTGATTTGTCAAAATAATTCTCACAACCTATGACATGTGGATGAAAACCTTAATCCTACTTCACCCTAAACCCACTTAAATTTCAACACATGGCATCAAATCAATTGGACATGTGTCATTAAACAAATTGTTGGAAATATTGAAAACACATTATATATTGAAAATTTTAATATAATAATCCAATAGGAAAGGATGAATGATCATTTGTTAAATATGACTATAGGCAACACACCAAGAATAACATTTATGAACAAGGAAAAAAAGTGACTAAAAGTCAAAATAATGTGTTTGATTGAACTATATAATCATGTAATTAAATATGTCACTTACAATTGGAAATCTAGTCATAGATGTAGTCATATTTGCCATGTTTTGGCATAATTACCTAATGGCCTTGTTCAATTCTAATTTTTCTAGGTCATGTATAACAATTTGGTTACAAACCATTTTAGATTCAAAAAGATCATGGAGTTAGTATTTCAAGACTACTAATGACCACAACTTTGGAAGTATGTGAAGGAATTTGTAAGAATTTGTGATGTTTGTGCCCAAACAAACAATTTTTATCATCATTTTCATGGACTCCTTCAACCACAACTAATCCTTGTATTGTCATGGTTTTCAATCTCCATGGATTTCATCATAAATCTTCCACCTTCCAATTCATATGACTTCATTTTGGTGGTGGTGGATCATTTGGCGAAGATGGTTCATTTTTTAAAAGTAAACATGGTATATTTGTCAGCAAACCATAATATAAAAAGAAGAATGTTTTAGTATTATAATATGTTCATATTTCTAATTAATATGTGTTTAATATACGTTGAATATAGGTTAAATATGTTAAATAAGCTTAATATATGCTTAATATACCTTGATTACAAGTTAAATATACTTTTAATGTAGTTCAAAATGCCCTAGTGTACATAAAATGTATAGGCACATCACAAGAAGTAATCAAATTACAACTAATTTTGTGATTAAATGAACACAAGGGTTTATTCTTGGATGAAAAACCCGAAAGTTGTTCAATATCAAAGGATATACAATTTAGTATTCGTTTTATAGTCACAAAAATAATAATAGAATTAAGAAGATGGTTACTAATTGTAAAAATGATAAACGATAGTTACAAATGATGAATAGTCACATGTAATTGCAAATTGAATGGTTACATAATACAATATTTCTAAAAGTGCTTGTATCAAAATAATAACTAACAAAAAAACACCCAAATTATTTTTGAATCATGTTTTTTGGATATTTTGCTCCCATAAAGATATAATTCTAATCATGGACTTTAATTTACATCCAAGTTTTTTGAGGTTTTTTGATCTTTTAAGCATGAAAACGAAGTTGTTATTAGTTTTCCACCTTAGATGGATAGGCAAATAGAATGGGTCAACCAAGTTTTAGAGCAGTATTCGCAATTTATAAGCAATTATCATCAAAATGATTAGTTAGACCTCTTGTCCATGGTGAAATTTGCTTATAATAATATGGTGCAATCATTGACATAACATATGCCTATGTTTGCAAATCATGGTTTGCACTTTAAATTTGATATTTAGGGTGTGAACAAAATAATGTTCATATTGTAATTAAAGATCACATCATGTGGTTGATGGACATTTGGGCACAACTTGTGTTTAACCTTGAAGAAATGTGAAGTATAAAAAAAATGTTTGAGAACATCATAAGGAAAAACCAAGCTTCAAGGTTAGAGACCAAATTTGACTTCAATAAAAAAAATCAAGAAAACATGACCTTCAAAAAAATTGGATTATTAAAGACTTAGTCCATTCATCATTGTGAAACAAATCAATGTAATAGCTCTCCAATTCAAATTTCTTGATTCCATGAAAATCCATTTTGTATTTGGTGTTTCATTAATGTTGGAACCCTATCATGTGTTCACTATTCTGAATTCAAGGTTAGAGACCAAATTTGACTTCAATAAAAAAAATCAAGAAAACATGACCTTCAAAAAAATTGGATTATTAAAGACTTAGTCCATTCATCATTGTGAAGCAAATCAATGTAATGGCTCTCCAATTCAAATTTCTTGAATGCATGAAAATCCATTTTGTATTTGGTGTTTCATTAATGTTGGAACCCTATCATGTGTTCACTATTCCGAAAAGAGTCCCTAAGCCACCTCCATTTATGGAAATCAATGATGAACAAAAATATGAAGTACAAGAGATTTTCTATTCTAGGATACCAAACTATTACTTGCAATATTTCATCCATTGGTGACCTTATGATGTTAATCAATGAACATGGGAGCTAGCTTGATATCTTTCAAATGCCTTTGAAAAGGTGAAAAAATTTCATTGATGATATCCAAGTAAGCCTAAGGTCACTTTTTGTAAAATTCATTACTAAAGGAGGAAGTGATGTCATGGATGTTAGCATTGATGGGCATCACCATCATTAACATAACTTTTAGTTCGGTTAGAGTTCATTTGTAATTTATTTGTAATTTATTCATAGTTGACTTTTAGTTCATTCATAATTCACTCTTAGTTCATTCATAGTTCACTCCTAATTAAAAACATTTTCACAAATGTTTTTTGAACAATGGGTAAATGGAAGCTTTTTCAAACAAAGCCCTCAAACGGGTATAAATAGAAATGAGACCCCCATTACTCACAATATGTTCAACACTAGTTTCAAGTATGATCTTACACCATAGCCTTATTAATTTCATTCCATATTTATAATTTCATTGGTTATCAAAATTTTCTTTGCACTTTTATCTTCTGTAGTCATGTTATTATCTTCTTTGATGTTTATGTTTCTATTTGAAATTAGATTTTAGCTTGTTTTTGCCACAATTTGTTTACTTTTTGTTTACTTTGAAAAACCTTATGTTTTCATAATCTTTGTGTTCATAACAACAATGTATTGAAAAAATGAAAAAATGTTCCAAAAATGATTAAGATGATTTTTAAATTTTATGAAATTTGTAGCTATTACTAAACATTGTGATTCTATATGATGAGATTAAGTTTGTGAACCATGTGATAATTATGACATATAATATCACAAATGAATCTTTTTTCAAGGCATGAATTGTAAGTATGCAATAGATTAAAAATTTAACAAACAATCACTTTCAAATGGAAGATGACAAAAAATATGAGATGAAATTAAAAAAAAAATTTCATTTCAAAATTTTCTGGAATGATTAATTCAAACCAAAGCCTATTGCAATATAAAACAAGAAATTAGCTTTTTTATAATATGTATACCATAAAATTTATATCTTTTTTCAAATAATATTAAAGATAATTAAATTTGTGAAAATCCAAACATAAAAAAAAAATCCAAAATTAAATGCAACACATTTTTAAAAGGTGTATATTATTGTACTTGTTGTGAAAATGTCCAAATTGACTCCCCGTAGTGTGTTTTCACCTAAAATGAACTTGTTAGAGTGTAACCAAAAAGGAAGGCTCATAGAACACCCTCACAACTTCTATTGAATTTCCCTTCAGATCAATGAAGATGACTCCTCTTGTCTGTATAGATAGACTTACAATTTCCTAATCAAAGTCCATAGCTTCTGCACCCTTAGCTCTGCTAATTCCCAAATGTAGGTGCACATCCAATGCTTCCAAATACACATTACCATAATTCCTACTAACCTCACTTTGACGCATGACTCTACAGACTCAGATCACCTTCTGTCCCTTTCCTTCTTCCATACCTAACCTTCCTTTGTCCTCCTCCCCTCAGATCAAGGAGCTGCCTTCCTGTAGTTGCTAACGCAGCGGAAGATAATCAGCAACCAGCAATCCTCCAGGCTCTCCTGAATT
>Ga0116227_10011184_pt1 | contig 15215 bp, 17 predicted proteins | sample S1TSphgellanicum_FD_89693 | JGI IMG/M metagenome (GOLD analysis project Ga0116227, IMG submission 89693) | Host-associated microbial communities from peat moss isolated from Minnesota, USA - S1T2_Fb - Sphagnum magellanicum MG | ecosystem: Host-associated > Plants > Peat moss > Unclassified... | reverse complement strand
TGGATCGCGCTATTGGCGGGGACAATGAGGCCGCTGCCGGCTCCATGGAAACGCCAGACGTTGATCACCTTTAAAGGCGAACCGGCGGCCAGACCGAACGTGATTGTCGAGGCGCCGACATAGCCAAAGTCCACAGCCCCGTCTTTGAGCGCTTCGACCAGGGGGGCGCCCACAGGAAAAGTGTCCCAATCGATCCGATAGGGGACATGGTCCAGCTCGCCGGCGGCCTGCAGAAGGGAATGAACGGCGCCGCGCTGATCGCCCACGTGCAGAACCTGAGGCGGCGGCGCAGGGGCGCGGCACCCGGCAGGAATCATGGCGGCGACGCTGAACATGGCGCTGACGCCGACGGCGGTCCAACGGCGCCGCGCGCCGGAATTGAGGTCGGTCAAGGGACTTCCTAATCGTGAGACAGCCCGAAACCTAAGGGATCGGGCTGGCCCCAACTATGGAATCTTCCTCAAGCGCATGATTGACGGCGATCAAGTCTTAAGCCCCCGTTCTCCGCTCATACCGGCAGTTTGACCGTGCGCAGGTAAGGCTTCACCTCGGTCCAGCCCTGAGGGAACAGGTCCTTGGCCGCCTCATTGGTGACAGCGGGGACGATGATCACATCCTCGCCGTGCTTCCAGTTCGCCGGGGTCGCGACCTTGAAGCGGTCGGTCAGTTGCAAGCTATCGATCACCCGCAGCAACTCGTCGAAATTGCGCCCAGTCGAGGCCGGATAGGTCAAGGACAGGCGCACCTTCTTGTTCGGGTTGATCACGAAAACAGAGCGCACCGTCAGCGTATCCGAGGCATTGGGGTGGATCATGCCATAGAGCGATGCGACCGAGCGGTCATGGTCGGCGAGCAGCGGGAAGTTCAGCGCCGCCCCTTGGGTCTCGGCGATATCCTTGGCCCAGCTGGCGTGGCTGTCGATGGGATCGACCGATAGGCCGATCACCTTGACGCCGCGCTTATCGAATTCCGGCTTCAGCTTGGCCACGGCGCCCAGCTCCGTGGTGCAGACCGGCGTGAAATCCTTAGGGTGGGAGAACAGCACAACCCACGAACCCTTAGCCCAATCATGGAAATGAAGCGGCCCCTCGGTGGAGTCCTGCGTGAAGTCCGGCGCAATATCGCCCAGTTGCAAGGCCATGACGTCCAATCTCCTAATGCGCCGCAAGTCGGCGAGGACGGCTCTGGCCCAGCAGACAAACGCTGTGAGCCCACGAGGTCAAGCCTCGCCAAAGGGCTTAGGTTTCACCTGAGTTTGGCCTTTTACGGCAGGCTTGAACACCGCGCCAATCAAGCCTGCCAATGTCGCCTATGAGAACCCCTCGTTATTCCAAACGCCTGAGCCATTCTAAGGAACGATCCTACGATAGGCCCAACTAGGAACTGACCCGCCCCCATGAGCGCGCTGGATCTTGAAACCGATGTCCTGATCATCGGCGGCGGCATGGCTGCGGCTTGGGCGGCCATCGCGGCGGCGCAGGCCGGCGTCGAGGTCGTGCTGGTCGACAAGGGCTTTGTCGGCTCCAGCGGCGTGACCGCCACGGCCGGCCCCGGTCACTGGTGGGCGCCGCCGGACCCCAAGCTGCGGGCGGCCGCCATCGACAAGCGGGAGCCAAGCACCTTCGGCCTGGCGGAAAGGGTCTGGGCCGAGCGGGTGATTGACACCACCTGGCGCACCCTGCCCCAGTTGGCCGCCTATTACCCCTTCAGCAAGGACGGTAACGGCGAGACCTATTACTCCGGCGTGCGGGGGCCGGAATATCTGCGGGCCCTGCGGCGCTACGCGGTCGATCTGGGCGTACAGGTGCTGGATCACCATCCTGCGCTGGAGGTGTTGACCCATCGCGACGGGTCCGTCGCCGGCGCTGCGGGCTATGCGCGGCTTGAGCGCCGGCCCTGGACCATACGGTCTGCGGCGACCGTGCTAGCGACCGGCGGCTGCGCCTTCCGGTCCGGCCTGATCGGCAGCCACACCAATACCGGCGACGGCTACCTCATGGGGGCCGAGGCCGGGGCTGAGCTCTCGGGCATGGAGTTCTCCGCCATCTACACCCTGTCGCCGGCCTGGTGCTCGACCCGCACCCTGCCCTACAGCGCCGCGCGCTTTTTCGACGCGGCCGGCGCCGAGCTCGATATTCCCCCGATGCGGAGCGACCGTACGCACTTTCAGGCCTTGGCCAAGGCCATGCTGGAAGGGCCGGTGTTCGCCGATCTGAGCGAGGCCCCCGAGGCGCTGAAGCCTATTCTGCGCCGCATTCAGCCCGCCACCATCGCCCCCTTCGAGCGCCGCGGCGTGCGGCTGTTTGAGGAACGGTTTGAGGTCAAGCTGTTTGGCGAGGGCACGATCCGCGGCACGGGCGGTCTTCGGATCGTCGATGACGACTGCCAGACCACGGTGCGGGGTCTATTCGCCGCCGGCGACGCGGCGACCCGGGAACTGGTCGTGGGCGCCAGCAGCGGCGGCGGCTCGCCAAACTCAGCCTGGGCGCTCACCTCGGGCCAGCTCGGCGGCGCCGCGGCGGCGCGGTTGGCGCGCACTCAAGGCCGACGAGCGGGCGAGCGGGCTCATAGCCGGGGACAGACGGGTCTGCGCCCCACATCAGCGGCGCGCCCTGTAGACGAGCGGGCGGCGATTGAGGCGGTGAAGGACGAAATGCTGTCTTACGACAAGGCCCTATGGCGCCGCCGAACCAGCCTGGAGCGCGCGGAGGCGCGGCTCGACGGCATCTGGACCGAGCTTGGCCAACATCGTCGCGCCGAGGGCCTGGACCAGGTGGCGGCGCGCGAGACCGCAGCCCTCGTCGCTACCGCCCGCTGGTCCACCCGCGCGGCCCTGGCGCGTAACGAGACCCGCGGCCTGCATTACCGGGCCGACGCGCCCGACCTGTCGCCCGACAGCGCCCACCGCCTATTGGTCGGCGGTCTCGACACCCTGTGGACCCGGTTCGACATACCGGCCGCAAAGGTCCTCGAGGCGGAGGTTGCGGCATGATCAACCATATCTTCGACGACCTCTGCGACAGCTGCGGCGCCTGCGTCGCCGCCTGCCCGACCCATGTGCTGGACATCGGTCAAGCCGGGGCGCCGCCGGTGATCGCGCGCCTGGATCAGTGCCAGACCTGTTTCATGTGCGAGCTCTATTGCCCCCAGGACGCCATCTTCGTCGGCGCCGATCAGACCGGTCCCGAAACCGTCGATCTCGCGGCGATAAGAGCCTCAGGTCTGCTCGGGCAAATGCGCCGCGACCACATCTGGGATGCGCCCCCTGGCGACCTCGCGCCCTTGAGCGAGTACTGGCGGCTAGGCCCCTATCTGATGGGCGGCGCCCAGATCGCGGCGGAGCGTTATGCGCGCCGTCATGGGCCGGGCGCCGCCGACGAAGGCTGACGTCCGCCATGGATTTGAAAAGCGAACCTTAGCAATTCTGATACGCTAGCCATCCAATCTGGATTGCGCCGAGCCCGTCGTTTCGCCATGCCCGCTTCCATGAGTTTGAAAATCCTCGGATCGGGGCGCCGTCGCGTCGGCTGGCTGATCGGACTGGGGGTCTTAGCTGTGATCGCGGCCCTCGTCGTGCGTGGACACGTGGTCGAGGCGCATCTGCTGCGGGCCGACCCAGACGCCATCGCCGCCAACGCCGGCCTGAACCGGTTTGCGATCCACCACGGCGCGCCGATCTTTCGCGCCCGCTGCGCCAGCTGCCACGGCGATCAAGGTCGTGGCGACCCGGCGCGGGGCGTCCCCAACCTGACCGACCAGGACTGGCTCTATGGCGCCGGCGCCGTCAGCGACATCGAACGGGTAGTCGATTACGGCATACGCGCCCACACCCCTAAGACCTGGAATATGGCGGTGATGCCGGCCCTGGCCACGCCCAATCCCGGCGGCGAAAAGGGTCTACAGCCCCTGTCGCCCGGCGATATCAACGACGTGATCGACTTTTTGCTGCAGGTCGAGCATCGCCCCTACGATCCGGCCGCCGCCGCGCGCGGCCAGGTGATCTATTCCACCCGCGGCGCCTGCTATGACTGCCACAGTGCGGACGCGGCCGGCGACGCGGCCATCGGGGCGCCCAATCTCGCGGACCATATCTGGCTCTATGGCGACGGCAGCCGTGCGTCCATCTTCCAATCCATCGCCCATGGCCATCAGGGCGTCTGCCCCGCGTGGCTCAAAATCCTGAGCCCGGCCAAGATTCGAGAGGTGGCGGTCTATGTCCATTCCCTTTCTGCGGGCCGCGCCCTGCGGCCAAGGTTCGGTGACTGATGGCGATTGAAACCGTAGCCGCCGCCTCGGACTGGCGCGATATCCGCAAGGTCAGCCCCCGGCGCTCGCTGGTCTTGATGGCGCTTGGCGCGATCATAGGCTTAGGCGTCGCGGGCTATGCCCTGTTCACCGCCAAGGGCACCTCGACGCTCGTGGTCCCGCCCGAGGATGTGGCGCTGGTCAATCAGCAGCCGATCTCGCGCAGCGATTTCCTGATCCAGCTCCAGACCCTGTTCACCGTCGATCTGGCCCATTCGACCGCGGCCGAGCGCCAGAAGGTGCTGAACGATATGATCCGTGAGGAGCTGTTCGTGCAGCGCGCCAAGGAGTTGGACGTGGCCGGGATCGACCCCGATGTCCGCGCCGCCATGGTCAACGCCGTCGAACAGGAGATCGCCGCCGACGCCATCACCTCCCGGCCCAGTGAAGACAAACTGCGCGCCTTCTACAAGGCCAACGTCGCCCGCTACGCCAGCGAAGGGACCATCACCGTGCGCGACCTGGTGTTCCCGGCAGGCCAAGCGGCCCAGGCGGCCAGCGCGCTGAAAACCGGCGCGTCCCCGGACTCGGTCCTGACCCGCTTCGGCGGCCATGACTCCCAGAGGACCAAAGATGAGGAATTCTATTTCGCCGCCAAGATTCACCTGGGCGACCGGGATTTCGCGGTGGCGCGCGCCCTGATCGACGGCGGCGTCTCCGCCCCCCTGGCGGAGGCCGACGGAACTCATCTTCTCTATGTGATCAAGAATAAACCGCCGGTTCCAATGGACTTCGCCCAGGCGCGCGAACAGGTCCTGACCGACTATCGCGACGACGCCGTGCGGCGCCTGCGCATCGGCGATGAAGCCTTCTTCCGCAAACGGGCCAATATCCTGATCGCTAAGGACCTGAAGCCGTGAGGCGGATGGCCCATGGTCGCTGAGATCAACCCTGTGACGCCCACCTCCGTCCGTCTTGCCCGGACTTGTTCCGGGCGCCCATGGCGCGACGTTTCAACCGCCGAATGGCTGTCAGACGCCGCGGGACAGCACTCTCGTGACGCCTGCCGCCTAACCGGGCAAGGACATGGCGAGCGGTTTGACGCCCATTTGGAGGTTGAACCGTCGCGCCATGGCCCCCCGGAACAAGTCCGGGGGAAGCGGAAGAAAGAGAGCGTAGCTTCCAGACTGATCGCGCTGATCTTAACCTGCCTAACACTATCCTCCCCCGCCCAGGCGCACACCCGAAGCGAGTCCCATTCCGTCTGGGAGATCAACGGCCCCAATATCGATCTGGTCATGACCATTCCAGAGCTGGAGGTGCGGCGGCTGTCGCCCGCTGGGCCGGCGCCCAGCGACGACCAGGTCAAGGCCTATCTGACGGCCAGAGTCTATCCGACCGCCGGGGGTAAGCGCTGCGCGCTGGAGCCGCCGGTGGAGACGCTGTCGGCCACGCCGGGCTTTCGCAAATACGACTTCACCTTTCGCTGCGGCGCCGGCGACATCGCCATCACCTCGGGCGCCTTCTTCGACCTGGTCCCCAGCCACACCAATTTCGCCCAGATTCAGAACGCCGCCACCGGCGAGTTCACCGAACAACTGATCACCCGAGACCGCCAGACCGTCCAGGTGACCGGCGGCGAGAGCGGTAAGCTGCAAAGCGCCAGCTTCTTCGATTTCATCGGCATGGGGATCATGCACATCTTCACTGGCGTCGATCACATGTCGTTCCTCTTGGGGCTGGTGTTGATCTCGCGACGGCTGAAGGATCTGGTGTTCGTCGTCACCGGCTTCACCATCGGCCACAGCCTGACTCTGGCGCTCGCCGTCACCGGCGTGATCCGGCCCCATGCGGAATATATCGACGCCCTGGTGGCCCTGACCATCGCCCTGATCGGGGCGGAGAACATCGCCGTTCAGACCCAAAAGCCCCTGGCGGGCGCCGCGGGCCTGGGCGTCTTCCTGCTCGGCATGGCGGCGCTAAAGCTGTTGGGCCTGGGCGGTCTACCCAGCCTATTGTTACTCGGCGCCGCGCTCTTCGCCTGCAATTACCTGATGGTGTCCGGCCAGTTACAGGACGCGGGCCGTCTGCGGATGGTGATCACCCTGGTGTTCGGCCTGATCCACGGCTTTGGTTTCGCCGCCGACCTGTTGCAGATGCAGATTCCGACCCTGCGCCTGGCGGAGCTGTTGGTTGGGTTCAACGTGGGTGTCGAGATCGGTCAGTTGAGCCTGGTTTTGGCGGCGACCTTGCTCGTCGTAGCCCTGTCGCGCCTCAAGCTCGCCCTGCCCCGCCCTATCGTCGTCGATGTCTCCGCGGCGTTCCTCGTCGGGCTCGGCGTCTTCTGGTTTGTGAGCCGCAGCTACGCCTAGCCTATTAGCCCAGCTCATAGGGCGCCTGAGGATAATCCGTTTGATTTGAAGGCTCAGCTTGAGGCCTTTCTCGGCCCCGTCCATCAGCTTTGGCCGATCCCTCGCATGACCCGTTTGCTCGACCTGCTCCTCGTCCGAAGCCGCCTGGCCTTGCAGCACGCCAGGTTAGCTGGCGCCCTGGCGCTTTCTATAGCCGTGGCGACGGCCCCCAACCTGGCCCAGGCGCACCACTCGTTCGCCATGTACGATCAGACCAAGATCGTGACCCTGAACGGGACGGTGAAAGAGTTTCAGTGGACCAATCCCCACGCCGTCGTCTGGCTGCTCGTGCCCGCCGCCTCGGGTGATCCGGCCCTGTGGTCGATTGAGCTGCCCAGGCCCCGGCAACCTGGCCCGCATGGGCTGGTCCAAGCATTCGCTGAGCGCCGGCGATAAGGTGGCGCTGGATATCAATCCGCTCCGCGACGGCCGCAGCGGCGGCTCCTTGAAGAAGGCGCGACTTGTCGATAGCGGGAAGGTGCTTATCGTGGGCCCTCTCGCAGGCGCCAAGCCTTGATCTTGGGGGAAGACCGCTCATGACCCTGTGCACGTCGCTCATCGCGCTTTGCCTCAGTCTCGGGGCTACGGCGGCTTTCGCAGCAGAGGCCGCCCAGACCGTCGATCCCGCGCCGACGGCCAAGGACTGGGCCGCCATCGCCGCCCTGCCGGACTGGAGCGGGTCTTGGGTTCCCGATGTGGTGGATCAACTCCGCAAGGAAAAGACCAACCCGCCCGCCTGGAACAGCAAGGCGGCGCAGGAGACGGTTGCGCTCTACGCCGCCGAGGAGGCGGGGAATCCTAAGGGCCTGTTCGTCGATTGTCTGCCCAATGGCCTGCCGGCCCTGATGCTGATCACCCACAATCCCCTTGAGTTCGTCTTCAGCCCCGGCCGGGTGCTGGTGCTGGGCGAGTCCGATGGGAACCGCCAGCGCCGCATCTATACCGACGGTCGCGGCCATCCCGCCGATCCCGATCCTACCTTCTATGGCCACTCCATCGGCCATTGGGAGGGCGACACCTTGGTGGTCGATACCGTCGGCGTGCTGCCTGAGACCTATCTGGCGGTCAGCGAGTCGATCGGCGTCGCCAACAATGGCGACCTCCACGTGCAGGAGCGCATTCATCTGACCGCGCCCGACACCCTGACGGACGAACTGACCATCACCGCCCCCCACGAGCTGACCGCGCCGTGGAAGACCAGCCGCATCTTCTATCGCCATCGCGCGCGCCAGGATGAAATCGGCGAAGGGGTCTGCCTCCAGGGGAAGTTCGCTGAGAGCGTCGATTCGCACGGCGACGCTGTCTTCGTCCCGCTACAATATGCGCCGGACGGCTCACCGCTTCCGCCAAAGCCTTAAATTCATTGGAGCGCGCCATGCGACGCCAAACCGCCGCCCTGATTCTCGCCTTATCGGCGGCCACCATCCTGCCGCCAGCAGCGTGGGCCCACCACTCCTTCGCCATGTACGATCAGACGCGCACCGTCACCCTGAAGGGCGCGATCAAGACCGTGCTGTGGAGCAATCCCCACGTGGTCATCTGGCTCGAGGGCGCGCCGGTCACAGGCGGCGCCCCGGGCGTATGGACCATCGAGCTGACCAGCCCCGGCAACCTGACCCGGATCGGCTGGACCCGCACCTCGCTCAAGCCCGGCGATGCGGTCGAGCTTCAGATCCTGCCTCTGCGCGACGGCCAACAGGGCGGCGCCTTCAAGACCGCGAAGCTCTTGGCCACTGGTCAGGTCCTGGAAGCGAACTGGGTGCAGAAGGCCCAGACCGGCGCTCTTAAGCCCTAAGCCCGGGACGCCCTTGATGTTGAACGCCTTCGCCGCCTGGCTGCTCCACACGCCAGTCACGGCCTTCCTGGAAAACGCCGCCTGGGCGGTGCCGACCATCCAGACCCTGCACATCCTGTGCATCGCCATCGTTTTCGGCGGCGCAGTGTTCATCAACCTGCGCATCTTCGGCCTGATCGAGCGCGACGAGCCGGTCGCCACGGTCTTGGGCCGGTTCTTGCCGCCCATGACCATCGCCATCATCATTCTGGCGATCACAGGCGCGCTCCTGATCGCCAGCGAGCCGAACCGGGCGATGTTCCGGGTGGTGTTTTGGGTCAAGATGGGCCTGATCCTGCTGGCCGTGGCCGCGACCTGGACTCAGCGGCGGCTGATCCTGGCGGGCGCAGCGCGGGATGGCGGGGCGGCGACCTTGAGCGTTCGGCTGGTCGCAGGGCTCACGATCCTTTTGTGGGTGGGGGTGATCTTCGCCGGCCGCTGGATCGGTTACGCCACCGGCTGGCCAGGCTCGCCGACCTAGCCACACCTATCTCTTCAAGACAGCGAGCCTCATGTCCCTCACCGACGTCCTGACCACCCTCCAGGGTCTGCCGCTATCTACGGTGATCGCGGAGTCTGATTGGCTGTTTCCGACCCTCGAGTCCTTGCATGTGATCGCCATCACCCTGGTGGTGGGATCGATCATCGTCGTCGATCTACGCCTCATCGGCCTCGCCGCGACCAAGCGCCCCTTGGCCGCCTTCACCACCCAGTTCCTGCCGATTACCTGGAGCGCTTTCGTCCTCGCCGCCCTGACCGGCAGCCTGATGTTCCTGGCCAAGCCGGTATCCTACGTCGGCAACGTCTTCTTCCTGTCCAAGCTCGCCCTTCTGCTGGCCGCCGGGCTGAACATGGGCGCCTTTCACCTCTTTGTGGAGCGACGCGCGCACCAAGGCCAGGCGCTCGGCGCAACGCGAGCGTTCGGCCTGGCCTCCTTGACCATCTGGATCAGCGTCGTCGCGCTCGGCCGCTGGATCGGGTTCACGATTTAAGCGAGGGCCACGCCCCCTCCACCACGCCACGCGTGGTCCCCCTCCCCCGCTTCGCAAGGGAGGCGTATCGCGGGTACAAAACCCTCAGTCCTCCGTATCCACCACCGCCTGCATGGCCGCGCCATAGCGAGAGCCGCTGACGGTTTTTGCGTTCACCAGGGCTTCCAATTGGGCCAGGGTCTCGGCGTCCAGACGGATATCGGCGGCCTTGGCGTTCTCGATCATGTGGTCGGGGTTCGCTGTGCCCGGAATGGGGACGATGATCGGGTCCTTGTGCAGCAGCCAGGCCAGGCAAAGCTGGGCGGGCGTGCAGCCGGCCGACGTTGCGAGGTCGGTGAAGGCGTCCAGGAGCTTCAGATTGGCGGCGAACGCCTCGCCCTGGAAGCGCGGCATGCCCAAGCGCATATCGCTGGGCGTCAAAGTCGCCGGATCGCGCACGCCGCCCGCGAGGAACCCGCGCCCCACCGGACTAAAGGCGACGAAGGCCACACCCAGCTCCCGGCAAGCCTCAAGGACCGCGATCTCCGGGTTGCGGGTCCAGGGGGAGTACTCCGTCTGAAGCGCGGCGATGGGATGGACGGCGTGGGCGCGGCGCAGCGTGGGCGCAGACACTTCCGACAGGCCGATGCTGCGGATCTTGCCGGCCGCGACCAGATCGGCCAGGGCGCCGACGCTGTCTTCGATGGGCACGCGCTTATCCCAGCGGTGCAGATAGTAGAGGTCGATGGTCTCGACGCCCAGGCGCGCCAGGCTCTCGTCGCAGGTCTGTTTCAGGCGCTCCGGCGATCCGTTCAGATCGCGCGCCTCGCCCCGGGTCATGCCGCATTTGGACGCCAGCACGATCTCGCCCAGCCGCCCCTTGAGCACCTGGCCCACCAGGCGCTCATTGTGGCCCAGCCCATAGACGGCGGCGGTATCGAGGAACGTATAGCCGGCGTCGAGCGCGCCTTTCAGCACCCGCTCAGCCTGATCGCGCGGCGGCGTGTCGCCATAGGATTGGGACAGGCTCATACAGCCGAGCCCAATAGCCGAAACCTCGAACGATCCGACGCGCCGCTTATCCATTCCATCACTCCTACTCGGGCGCCCCATGCGCCGGCGCACCCCTATCGGGGCGGCGGCGCGATGTGGCAATTGATTTTGCGCAATAGGCGACGGCGTCGGATTTCAGCGTTGCGATCTGAGGATAAGATGCGCCCATGGATACGCTCCAATCCCTGGCCATAACCCCGCCCCCCGCTGTGCTGGCCGCCGACGCCAACGATCCCCTGGCGGACTTCCGGTCCCGCTTCAGCCTGCCAGACGGCGTGATCTATCTGGACGGCGACTCGCTGGGCGCCCTGCCCGTCGCCACGCCCGCCCGCCTGGCTCGCGCTGCGGAGCAGGAATGGGGCGAAGGCCTGATCACCAGCTGGAACGTTCACGACTGGATCGGCGCGCCCCGTCGCGTGGGCGACAAGATCGCGCGCCTGGTCGGCGCCGCGGCGGGCGAAGTGCTTGTCGCCGACTCCACCTCGGTCAACCTGTTCAAGCTTTTGGCCGCGGCCCTGCACCACCAAGCGGGCCGCCGCGTGATCTTATCCGAGCCCGGCAACTTTCCGACCGACCTCTATATCGCCCAAGGTCTGAGCGGCATCGCGCCCAACGTTCGCCTGACGACCGTACCTGCGGACGAGATCGTCGCGGCGATCAACGACGACACCGCCGTCGTCATGCTGACCCACGTCCACTACAAGACCGGCCGCCGACTAGACATGGCCGCCATCACCGCCGCCGCCCATGCCAAGGGCGCGCTGGTGCTTTGGGACCTGAGCCACAGCGTCGGCGCCGTCGAGATCGACCTGAACCGCTGCGACGCCGATCTGGCGGTCGGCTGCGGCTACAAATACCTGAACGGCGGACCAGGGGCGCCGGCCTTTCTATTCGTCGCTGAGCGGCTTCAGGGCGAGCTCACCTCCCCGCTCTCGGGCTGGATGGGCCATGCCGCGCCCTTCGCCTTCGACGACGCCTATAGGCCAGCGCCCGGGATCGACCGGTTCGCCTGCGGCACGCCGCCGATGCTGAGCCTGTTGGCGTTGGAACAGGGCGTCGATCTGATGCTGGAGGCGGACCCAGCCCTGATCGCGGCCAAGGCCAGCGCGCTAAGCGAGCTCTTTATCGAGGCCGCCCTGGCGCGGGGCGCGGAACTGGGCCTATCGCTCGCCAGCCCCGGCCCCTTCGCTGATCGCGGCAGCCACGTCTCGTTTACGTTTCACGAGGCTTATGCACTCTGTCGCGCCCTGATCGACCGCGGCGTGATCGGCGACTTTCGCGCGCCCGATGTGGTCCGCTTCGGCTTCACGCCGCTCTATACCCGGTTCGTCGATGTTTGGGCGGCGGGTGAAGTTCTGGCGGACGTGTTGATCCAAAAGGCGTGGGACCGCCCCGACTATCGCCAGAAGGCGCGCGTCACCTGACCTCGATACCCCACACCCGTCGCGCGGGTGGCGTTACGCGGCGAGGACCGTCGCGGATAACTGTTCCAAGGCGCCGGCGCCGGCCGTTGCCGCAGCCGCTAGGCCTGGCGCGCCTGAGAGCACCTGGTCGGCATAGGTTCGCGCCAGCGCAGCCCGGAGCTCCGCCTCAGGGCCGTCGGCTGCGGCCAGCGCGCCCTTGGCCAGCATCCAGCCGCCGACGACATCGCCCATCAGCTTCAGATAGGCGGTGGCGCCCGCCAGGGCGTCAGGCGAGCCGCGGCGGGGCACAAACCAGGTGGTGGCCGTCTCAATCGCGGCGACCCCGGCCGATAGCCTGGCGCCGATATCGGCCAAGGGGCTGGCCTCCAATACCGTCAAGGTTTGGCGAATATCGGCGACGAGCTGGCGCACCGCTTCGCCTTCGCCTTCGCTAAGCTTGCGGCCGGCCAGGTCCATGGCCTGGATGCCGTTCGTGCCTTCATAGATCGGGGCGATGCGAGCGTCGCGATAGTGCTGGGCGGCGCCCGTCTCCTCGACGAAGCCCATGCCGCCATGCACCTGAACGCCCAGCGACGCCACCTCGACGCCCACATCGGTACACCAGGCCTTGGCGATGGGCGTGAACAGGTCTTCCCGCAGACGCGCCGCTGTCTTCACGGCGGGGTCGGGGCTGAGCTGGGCCACGTCGGCGGCGACGGCGGTGGAGAGGCAGATGGCGCGGCCGGCCTCGATCTTGGCCTTCATCAGCGCCAACATACGGCGTACGTCGGGCTGATCGATGATAGCCGCGGTCGGCGCCGAGGACCACGGACTCTTGCCCTGGCGGCGGTCCTGAGCGTAGGCGAGCGCGTGTTGGTAGGCGCGCTCGGCGATGGCCACGCCCTGGATGCCGACATTGAGGCGGGCCGAGTTCATCATGGTGAACATGCAGGCCAGACCCTGGTTGGGCGCCCCGATCAGCTCGGCGTGGGCCCCTTCAAACAGCATGGTGCAGGTCGGCGACGCGTGGATGCCCAGCTTATGCTCGATCCCGCCCGGGCGCAGGGCATTGGCGACGCCCAGACGCCCGTCCTCGTCCACCAGCCGCTTGGGCGCCAGGAACAGCGAGATGCCCTTTACGCCAGGAGGCGCGTCAGGCAGTCGCGCCAGGACAAGGTGGACAATGTTCTCGGCGCAGTCGTGATCGCCCCAGGTGATGTAGATTTTCTGGCCGGTCAGCAGGTAGCCGCCCTTGCCGTCCGGCTCCGCCTTGGTGCGCACCAAGGCCAGGTCCGAACCCGCCTGGGGCTCGGTCAGGTTCATGGTGCCGCTCCATTCGCCGGTGACAAGGTGGGGCAGATAAAGCGCCTTCTGCGGGTCGGAGCCATGGGCGGCGAGCGCCTCGATGGCGCCGAGCGTGAGCATGGGGGCTAGGCCGAAACTCATATTCGCGGCGCTGATCATCTCGAACACAGCCAAGGCGGCGGCCCGCGGCAGGCCCTGGCCGCCAAAATCCGGATCAGCCGAAAGCCCGTTCCAGCCGCCTTCGACAAAGGCCTTGTAGGCGTCGGCGAACCCCGGCGCAGACATCACCTTGCCGTTCTCAAACTTGGCGCCCACGGTGTCGCCGATGCGGTTCAGGGGCGCCAGCACGCCCGCCGCCAGATCGCCCGCCGCCTCCAGCACCGCCTCCAGCGTCTCCAGATCGAACTCCGGGAACAGGCTGGCGAGTTGGTCCAGGCCGGCGACCTGACTGAACGCAAACGTCAGATCACGAACGGGCGGGCGAAAGGTCATGACACAGAGTTCCTATCGATCTCGTCTAAAGTCCACTGAGCGTGGAATCGAACACGTGAGGTCCAGAGTTCACAGTCCACTCTATCGCGAGTCTCAAACGAGCCTTACGTAAGTCAACCGTCCGTAAGTCAACCGTCGCCGCAAACCCGATGCAAACCTCATCCAAGCGTTCGGCTAAGCCTCGAAGGAAAGATTGATGCCCCGCCCCATCCTCGCCGCCGCCTTCGCCGCCGTCATTTTGGGCGGATCGCTCTGCGCCGCAACCGCGCAAGAGGTCAACGCCGACCCCGCGACGGCGCCGCCCGGCGAGTACAAGCTCGACAAGTCTCACACCAGCGTGACCCTGAAGCTGACCCACCTCGGCCTATCCTATTACACCATGCGGTTCGACAAGGTGCAGGGCGAGTATAGCTATGACCCGGCGCATCCCGAGGCGACCAAGGTCGACGTGATGATCGATCCGGCGTCTGTGGACACGGGCGACGCCGGCTTCAACCGCCAGATCGCGGGCCAGGTGTTCGAGGCCGACAAGTACCCGGAGATTCATTTCGTCTCCTCGGCGCTGCGCAGCACGTCGGACGGCCGGGGCGTCCTGGTCGGCGATCTGACCTTTCATGGCGTGACCAAGACGGTGAACCTGGACGTCATCTACAATGGTCAGGGCCGGGGCATGCTGCACGAGCCGCGTATGGGCTTTTCCGCCTCGACCGTCATCCGGCGCTCCGATTTCGGCGTCACCAAGTACGAGCCCATGGTGGGCGACAACGTCAGCGTCCTGATCGAGACGGAATTCAGCAAATAGGCGCCTTCCTCGGGCTTTTCCCATGGCATCTCATTTCGTCAGACGCCCCACCCCTTCCGCCTCCCCCGGACTTGTTGCGAGGGCCGCGCTCGCCGCGGTCTCTCTGAGCCTCCTGATGTGCCTACCCATGCCGGCCGCCGCCGCCGCCCCGGCCCCTGCGGCGCCGGTGTGGAGCGTGGATCGGGCGGCGTCGCGGTTGAGCTTTCGCGCAGTGCTGGCGGGGCAGCCGCTGGACGGCGTGTTCAAGAGTTGGGACGCCGAGATCGCCTTCGACCCCCAAAACCTGCGCGCCTCCCGAGCCGTGATTTCGGTGAATACCGCCTCGGCGATCACGGGTCAGCCGGCGCGGGACCAGATGCTGCCGGCCCCCGGCTGGCTATCCCCCCGCCGCTTTCCCAAGGCCCAGTTGGTGACCCGGGCGATTCTCCAGACCGGTCCCAACCATTATATCGCGCGGGCCGCCCTGACGATTCGAGGGGTGAGCCGACCGGTCAGCGTGCCCTTCACCGCGGTTGTCGGTAAGGGCGACACAGGCCGGATGCAGGCGACCCTGACGATTGATCGCAACCTGTTCGGCATCGGCCAGGCCAATGGCCAGCCCGTTACGTCGGTCGGCCCGACTGTGGTGCTGATGATGCACCTGACGGCCAAGAAGAGCCGATGACGCCTATGGTCGAACATCCTGCGTCCGTCGACCAG
>Ga0116227_10011183_pt1 | contig 15216 bp, 16 predicted proteins | sample S1TSphgellanicum_FD_89693 | JGI IMG/M metagenome (GOLD analysis project Ga0116227, IMG submission 89693) | Host-associated microbial communities from peat moss isolated from Minnesota, USA - S1T2_Fb - Sphagnum magellanicum MG | ecosystem: Host-associated > Plants > Peat moss > Unclassified... | reverse complement strand
CCAGTGTTTTTGAAGACGGGGGGGGGTTAATAAGGGAGGGTGTTTTTTTTTTTTTTCTTTCTTTTTTTAGCCCCCCCAACCCAAAACCCCCCCCCCCCCCCTTCTCTCCCCTTGTGCTGTTGGTATTGTTGGAAAGCCTTTGATGAGTACGGGTGCATTGAGGTGATTTCAAAACTCTTATGAAAGACCTATAGTGGTAGGAGTTGTTGACTAATAAATAATTTTGTTAAAGAAAATTCAATAAAATCAAAAGAAATATTTTGATGTGAATTGGGGTGTGCTCTTTATATCAATGGAAAGCTTTTGATGAGTGGGAATTCTTGAAGGTGATTTTGTAATTTTCTGACCTTTGATGTGGGATATATTGAATTTTTTAAAATTGTTTAGAAGGAGAAATCAGTTGGGTAACAAGTTCACACTTTGGGGCAACAATGAAGGTCAGACTAGTCCTTGTTAAATCATGATTTGTGTTATACATAGTATGTATTTGTCATGTGCTTTGATGGGTACATCCTTTCCATTGTAACCATGATTTTTAACGAAAACAGAGTTGTTATGTCTTCCAATATTAAGAAATCTCTCTTCAATAACTTTGATCTTTTGTGATGATCCGAGGAGCTTCCTCTATTCTTCTTCCCTTGAGGTCACCAATGTTATTTTCATTTCCATTTTTGTCAATGTATTTGAAGTGCTTCATTTAAAAATCCCAATTGCATATTTGGTTAACTTATTATTGTGAATAGAACATGGTTTTTTGTTTCACTCATTATGTCTTTTTCCCACACTGCTATTTATATGAGAGTTGGGGTTTGATGTGAAGTCCCTAAACCCTATCCTCCTCCCAATTCTTGAAGATAAGTGGCACATTATGAAATTTTTCATGAGTCAAAACCTTTTTTCAATCATAATGTTTTGTTATAGGAGCTTCTAATGGTCCTCTCTTGGGTTTGTTTCCCTTGCATTACAACTATGCTAAAACATCAATTGATTTAGATTTGTCAACTTGCATGTAATGAGTAAGGACAACTTGCATGGGCAAATTTAGTTGGGCACTTCTCCAAATGTTACTACTTGTCTACTTCTTTCTAGCTTTTTGATGGCTTGGTTGAATAAAAAAACCTTACATAATTTGATGTTTATGAAAAGGTTCTCGAAAAGGTGACCCATATGCACGTTAGGGAAATTTGTGTCATTTTATTTCAAACTATAGGACTTGGGAACCATCTTCATAACCTCTGTATTTATGCCCTCAAGTCCTAGCTTGTTTAACCATTACTTTCCATAATAATTTGATTGGAAAATTGGGCCAATCCTTCTCAATTGATCATGGAACAATTTTAACATTAAATTTTTAAACCATGTTGTGTTGTTATCCCATTTCAATGTAATGGACTTTTTCAATCATTACCTTTTGTAGTGTTTCATTTTAAATATGTTATTTGTTGTAACAAGGAGTAATAAGAATCTATGGATCCATCTCCTACCCCAACTAGGGAACCTTTTTTGTTGTTGGTTCAAGTATATTAAACCTCTTGTATCATCACCCATCCCAATATTATATGGTTGAAAGGTGATTATCTGTAGAATTATTATCAAACTTTGTTAAATTAGTTTTATTTCATAATTGAAAGTCATTTAAAATTTTGTGATTTCTTCTCGATTAGTCTAAAAATTTCAACAAACAAGTGCACCACCTTGTTGAGGGTTTCTAGTAGTATCATAGGAATAAGGTCATTTTGCATCAAAATTCACACTTAATAATTATCAATTGTTCCATTTTTATAAACACACAACCTTTGTAATTAAAGTGAATGTTAGATTTGTAACAAGAGGCACCAAGACATACCCAAGTTAAAGCAACTTGTGGCAATTAAATACTTGGGTTCATTTTGCATAATCATTTTAAAGCATGAAAGTTTAGATCCTTTCTATGGAATCCTTTCCAAACTTTATTTCTTACATGGAATTTTGTTGATTGGGAAATAATTTAAGCTATAGTTACCCCTTAAACAAATGCATTAGAAAAAAATTAAATAATACCAAACATAAATATTTGAAATGAAAGTTTTGGTTGGTATAACCTTAGTTAATGTAGGCTTAACCATTAAAGCATAAATAAAAGGTCTACTTATCATTATACTCTAATTTAGCAATTGTTTTAAAAAATAACATCTAATCAAATACTTTGACCAATTTTATTTTATTTCACAATTGTTGAAATTATGAGCTTCTTATTGCCACAAGTCATGTTTCAACATCATAATCAACCATTCATCTTTGAATCCATGACCATATTGAAATCAAAATAAATATATGACAAGCTTGTAATTCAATTGTATGAAAACATTCCCAATAACATTTAGTAGTGACTTTGCAAAAGTAATTCTTAGATCGAAGTTTAATTATTTACTTTTTTGTAACCCCAACAATAAAATTGAAACCAAGATTGAAAATAGGTGGGAAATTATTAACAACAAACCAAATGGACCAATCATTATGATTGGCCAATTAGAAACAAGGAACAACAATCATATATCATATTTATTACATTTTTTTTTAAGAAGAGCACAATTTTATTGCACCTTTTACTAGCCTTAGCAAATTATGCAAATGTGCATGATCCAAACCAACATGCTTTGACTTTTCTTCATAAAATTTAATGTGCAAGGTGACATATTGAATACCATTGGGGATGTTCTAAGGTGAATAAATTTAAACACATTACATTACATGGACAAGTATGATGAAAAAAACTAGATTCTACAATAATTAGTAATGGGCAAACTACAAACGACATGTTATGCCAAATATAGGAATTGCAAACCTAAGTCTAGCATATTTTAGCTTATGAAATTTTTGTTGTGTCACATAAGTTTGGTGAAAAAAAATGAAGAGGTAGGTACTACTTTGAACTTTGCCTCTTCATTCACACAATATTTTGACAAGTCTTATATCTTCCCAAATTATCATTTTCCATTTTCTTGAATTGAAATCATACATGTATGGTTGTTTATCACATTAAGAAAAATAAATAAATTATCTTTGAAAAGTTTAGACCTACGAAACCAATAATGTAATTATGGATGATTTGGACAATAAACATCATTGTCCAAAACTTGCCTTCAATTTTTAAATTAAACAAGGTGGTTACAATAATGAATGAATGAACATATTCATTAAAGGGATTTGGTCTATTAACGTCAATTACAAAGGTTGACATGAGAAAACTTCAATTAGAAAAAACCACCATGCATTGAAAGTGCAACAAATGAAAAAGAATAAAATTTTTATTGAAAATAACAAATATGAAATGACAAAGAAATTTTTTTTTAACATAACATTATGAAAACGAACATTGAGTTTATGTTAATTAATGTTGGGTGGGCATTTATTTTCATGCATACCCAATAAACATGGCATTGTAAAAATTTGGAGCTTTTGGCCTTAATATAAATATAACAAAGCATAGACTTATGTTTATATTACTCACATTTGAGGACATGCATAACAAGTAAAAAAATTAAAAATGAATTGTCTATTGAACATGAACCCAAGCATGTGCATATAATCATCTTTCATCATAATAAAAGTCACATAACACATTTGGCCACCCTTTCCATACATCCCATTAACTCCATGTTTTTTTAGGAATTTTTTAATGTAACCTAAGCTAGGTGGGGACACTTTTATTTTAATTCAAAAAATACATGAATAAAAATATAAGGTCCCATATATTGGTTATAGTGATGCATTCCTAAGTCCCTAGTTAGACCCAAGATGGGTCTAAGTTACTCACACAACTGAATTGTGAGGAACTTGGGGCACATTCCCAGCTCTTAACACTAGAAGAGGTAGAGGGGTGTGTTGAAACTCCAAGATGGGACTAGGAAGAATGACAAGCTATTCACTTACTCAAACCTACATCAAACCAACCAACAAGTTGGTTAGTTCACTTTCTAAAACATTCTTGGTGTTAAGACAAGCCACGAGCAACCTTGGACTTACAAGATTCATCACGACCCAGATTCAGGGGAAACCACCACCTTCTCCCATATAATATATTTTATGCCTCTTCACGGCACCCACATCCAAACTGTCCCGGTTTAGACTCTCGGGACTTTGCACGATCATAACTCTTTGTTCAGACCTCTAATTGGGATGAGGTCTGAAGCAAACTTGTAGTTTTCCTCGAGAGCTTTCCAATGGTGTGTTGCACTCCACCTGCACGCACCGGGGTTGGGTCAATTCCTGACTTTTAGTGGTCGGGAGTCAAACTGCCAATTTGACTTTTGGCCCTATTTTTTGCCATAACTTGTGCTACAGATGTCCAAATGGCCCATGCGAGCCCATTTAAGACATCTAAACTTCGATAGTTTTCCAATGATATAAAAAACACCCCAATGCAAGATGTTTTGACCCCTACAATCAAACTCTAAAGTTTCGGGAGTCCCGGAGGACTCCCAAATCCCAACTTTGGGAGTGTGAGTTTCATCTTCACACTCTCCCAAAGTAAGGTTGTGACATGTAGGGTAAATTTTATAATTTAATTTAATTTATAATATAATAAGATTATTTATATTCTAAAAACCAAAATATAATTTAAAAATGGGTATGTATTAATCCCTTATATTAGCAATATATATATATATATATATATATATATACACAAGATTTTAAGTATTATAATTGCTAATAGGTTTAATTAATACCAATAAATTCAATTGATGTAGTAGTAAATGCACGAATATTAAACATTGAGGAACATGAAATGAAAAATCCTTTCACACCATTAACAATTCAAACATTCTAAAAAAACTTATAATGTTTTAGGGCTTGGGAGTGGGAACATACGTTTTTTTTGCTCTTTGCTCATCACTTTCCTTGCTTTAACTTTTCAAGTTTTCTCCTTGTTTTTCCCTTGAACTTTATTTTTTGTTCTTCAAGTTCATAAGTCTTTAATTTTCATCAGCTTCACCAAGTTCAAAATTCAATTTGGTAAGTTGTTTAACCAACTCCTACTCTTGGTGCTTGTTTTATCCTTACTACTTTTGATTGTTTGTCTTCTCCTTGTTGTTCTTGCCACTCATCTTTTGAGCTAACTTTTTTTTTGTGAGTTTGGTTTTTTTTTTGGTTTGTAAGGTGGCACACACTTCATCATTATGGTCATCTTCTTTATGTGCACATCTTGGTGGTCATTGTCTTGTTGTTGGTTGCGTGTCTTAATGGTCACATTTTTTTTTGGTGAATATTTTCTTTGATGCTTTTGACATTTGTTTTCTTTTTTTTATTGTTACCGTTCGTTTTCTCCTTGTTATTTCGACATTCATTTTTTCCTTGCTCCTTTAGTTGCTCATCTTCTCCTTGCTCCTCTAGTTGCTCATCTTCTCCTTGTTACTCTCATTGCTCATCTTTTTTTTGTTGTTATGGCCATTTATCTTCTCCTTGTTGCTTTTGTCACTTGTTTTTTCTTTGTTGTTGTGGCCATTTGTTTTCTCCTTGTTACTCCTATTATTCTTGCCCTTTGTTTTTGCTTGTTACTTTTAGGGGTCCTTTTTTTTTTATCATTAACGATTGAAAGCATGGAAAATTTAGAGGACATGGGTAAAGAGGTAGTGTATCACACAAAAAAACCATTAGAGATGGATAGTTGTGGTTTTGCAATAGTTTATGGTGCAATTATTTCAATAACATTAGTGGAAAACAATTCAAATGCATATGCTATGGTTTATTGGGACTTATTAGCAAAGCAATGAAACATTTGGAAAAACAAACAACACATTACCACTACATGGGCCTTTTATGCACCTTTGAACTATTTTTCGACATTAGTAGAAGTAAATTCAAATTCAAACCAATTGAAACAACTAAAATGTGTTGTTTGTTATCCGAATGCTCTAATTGTAGAACAAAAAAAATGATAAATTACAAATTTACAAATGGTATTTCTACATTTCATAAGCACTTGGAAACCAACCATCAGTAACTTTGGGGTTAATAGAATGAACGAGAAAAAGATGGGTTATAAGCAAAAAGACAACCAACAAAAAAAAGGTTTGGCCCAACACTTGGTGCCATTTTTAGTTTCTTTGATATTATTGTTTGGTATCCCAAATATGATCCCCATCAAAAGCAATTTGAGGATGACCTTGTGTTGTTAATAATTAAAGGACTATGCCATTGTCATTTGTGGAAACACCATTTCTTAGGAGATTAATTTTGAAGGAAAATCCCTACCTCACTTTTCCATTGAGGTAAATCTTGAGAAGGTTTATTACCTAGGGTGGCAAAAAAAACTAAAGAAAATTTTATATTTCCTTCATTTGTTTCATGTAACACTTGCACCATGAGTTTTGATCTTTAGATGTCAAGAGGAGGCATTGATACTTTTGTTCTAATTGTACATTTTTTGAATGACAAGTGGGAACCTTGTTATATAACCATGAGTTTTTTTAAGACTACAAAGACCATAAGAAGTGCTTTGGCTTTGCAAGTGAATGATTTACTTGCAAAACACAAGCTAAATGCCTATGTCCTTGCATATGTTAAAGATGAGGGAAATAATTTTTCCACCATGACTTCCGATCTTACTTCAATTGTGTTTTATTAGATTTGAGGGTGTCAATTCCTTTTGTAAGTGCTTGTTGGGGATATGCTATGTTTAAATGTTGCCAATATGACACAAATGATACTAAAGTATGTGCTAGTTTGACCTCAGTCTCAATCAAGTGGGCATAATCTATATTGTAAAAAACCATAACTTGGACGAAAAATGGTAAAGGATGACATGAATGGCATAAAACATGCCTAGATGTGGGGGTTTATCCATGGAAACTAAAAATTCTAGTGAAGATTTAGTTTGTTTCAAGAGTCATCCTATTATAAGAGACCTTTGAATTCAAATACATCAATGCTTTTTGCTATGAAAACAAGCGTCCTTGGCATTCTAACAATGTGTGTTAAGTCCTCAAATATGGGTAGTAACCCAAATTCTTTTTGATACCTTTGGGCCTATGGTTCAACAATGTGTGTTACCAAAATTGAGGTTATTGGTTGTTTGTTAGATTCACTTGTTGTCACAATAGTTGTTATATGTTAGTTTGGCAATATTTGTTAGGGCCTAACTCTAGAATGACACCCAAGATTTTGATGGGGAATTCCATATCTTTCAAAAGAACATGCAAAGACAATTGGTGTATGTTTTAAACCCTTTCCTTTCATTTATGATTTATGTTTTAACTAACAAAAGTTCACAACTTGTTAAATATGATGTTAGACCCTCGCTACAAGGGGCTTGGATTCGTTATTTGGTATGTTGGCAAGGAAATAAAATTATAGATTGTAGGTGAGTACAATTGTCAAATATTATTTCTCCTCGTTTGTGCATACCATTGTTTGAATCTAAATGAAATAAGTGTTGGAATTCCTAGTTGCTCGACATCCCATAACATTGAAAGTACAATCCTATATGATTTCATGGAAACCAAAGAGGAGATGGCCTCATCAATTGTTAAGGAGTAACTAAATCATTTTTAGGTCAAAAAAGTGATAAAGGAATAGTGCAAGAATCCATTGGCATGGTGAAAAATGCATGAGGTACAATAGCCTTATGTTGGGTTTGTAGCCCAACAAATATTGGGGATTGTTGGTTCTTAGATTGAGATGAAGAGTTTTTCAACATTGAAGATATTTTCACAAACCTTATATGTTTTTAGTTGGGCATTGAAAATCTTGAGATGCTTATAAACATTTGCAAGGGTTGGCCAGATGATGTTCATGTTGAAAGCTTGACATCCATAGGACAATTCATGGATATGGAAAAGGCTTTGATAGAAGAAAATGAGGTCCTCATTGATAAGGTTGGGGTTTTGGAGATTAAGGAAATTGACGATCGATTTTAGGTAATTTTTTTGATTGTTATGCACTTATTAGTTTTTTATTTTGGCTAGATAGTTTTATAGGTTAAGTTGAGTTCATGTTGTCATTTTTGGTTTTGTTCTCCCAAATCTTGGAACAATTAAGTAGCCATGGAATGAGGTTGATTTTAAAGTTCCTTAACCCTTGAAAATGATGAAACCCTAAAAATTTGCTAGGCACCATGTTTAGGATTTTCACCTTTGTTACACCTTATTGAAGTAAGGTTAGCTTGAACCTTTGATTTGGCTTGGGTGTATTGGGTTGCACAAGTGAAAATTTAGGGTTTTGGGTGAAGGAAAGATTAGGACAGATTTGCGGGCTATTTGAGAGGGTATTGGTGGTTAGAATTAGGGTTTTGGGTCAAGAAGGAAACATTAGGGTAAATTTGGTGTTGTTTGAGGGGGGTTTTGGATTGTAGAATTCAATTCATGAAATAAAAATATGGGTTTTCCAAATTGTTGGTCTTCATGTTTTGGATAGAGGTACCCAGAACCGTAGGTTAATTAGAACCAGAGGTTATGGAATCGAAACTGGAACCATTGCAATTTTTTTTCTAGGTTTTGGAATTGGAATTAGAACCCAACTTATTAGAGTTAAAAACTGGAACTAAAACCCAAGGTTTATCATAAAACCTTAGGAACTGGTCACAACCAATTGGTCACAACCTAGACCAATAATTATGGCTTTAGCCAATCAAAATGCAATCATTTTGTTTTCCTAACCCCTTTTGGAGATCATTCGATAGGTAATAATGTGAAGAAATTTCCAAACCCTAAACCCTCAACCCAAACTCACTTTCATGCTACAAGTATTTAAAGGCCAAATACTTCATCCAAAGTATATATACAATTGTGTATAGCCCATGTATACTGTTGGTGGTGGAGATGCTCTTGCTCAGAATTGGAAACCTTCCAAAAGCTAATATGGATTGTACAAATGTACCATGCTCAAAATACGTACATGTGTACATACGTACGTATTGTTTTTTTGTGTCATATACTTGAATGTATTTTCAGTTTAGGGTTTAGGGTTTGTCCACATGCATCAGTACAATGTATCATGACCAGAATACGTACCTGTGTGTATATACGTTTATATTTTATATGTAATGTACTAGTGTATATACCAGTTGAGGGTTTAGGGTTTATCCACAAGCAGCGGTACAATGTACCATGCTCAAACATACATACCTTTGTATATACGTACGTATTTCATGTGTAATGTACTCGAATGTATATACTAGTTTAGGGTTTAGGGTTTATCCAGAGGCAGCAGCGAGGAAGCGATCACGCACTCGTGGATTTGCTTTGCGAGAGAATTGCGAGATTCGAAGTTTTTGTTCTCTGCAATTCTTCCTGGGTTGGGGAATTATTGTTTTCCTGCAGCTGGTTTAGATTTTAGAAGAATTCACGGCAAGTTTGGAGCGAGAAATCGCTGCAATTTCCGCACTTTCTCCGCGGAGTTCAGTTTTTGGATTTGTGTTTTTCGGGGGTGGACTCCTGGAAGCTTTGCAGCTGAAGGCATTGCAATGGCATTGCACAGCGTAATGATGCAAGCTCGAGCACTTCACCATGACCATTTCCAACAACTCTCTGCATCTCAGTCTTCATTTGTGTCACCCATCTCTTCTTCCAGGAACCAGTTTCGGAGTTTCACTCCCAAGGGCTTTGGTTGTTGTCGACCGGTGACTGGAAGCTTCTCCCAGTGTGCACTCTCTCTTAAAGGAGGAGGAAGAGGAGGAAGAGCCCCCCCCGGAGTCTCGTGCTTTCCGGGCAGCTTGAGGTATAGAAAGAGGTCAGCAGATGGCAGACGGATGTGGCATATTGCAGCTCAACCTTCGGAACCATCTACTTCAACTTTCAATGAAGAGGATTATGAAGAGCATGAGGATACTGAGGAGGAAGCCAGGCGACGCAACTGGGTTGAAAGAAGGTTACCAAACTCGAAACCCTAATTTTTTCCAGCATTTGCACACGCAGAAATCCCTCCCCCCCACCCAAAAAAAAAAAACTAAATTCAGAGAGCTGCAGATATGGCTGTTAAATTGGAAGAATCAGAGAACAAGGGTCTCTCATATCCTTAAGACTTTGTAGACCTGACCTGGAATCGCCAATGATGAAATTTTTGGCTTTGAACAGATCTCTTCCAGCACATTCTCAATGTCAACCCATCAAACACAATCCTCATTTTGCAAATTGTACAGTAATTCTATGAATGATTACATGTCTCATAATCAATTTGTCATGCACAAGTAGTCTGGATGGACGGTTGAGAGCTAGTGACTCTCAAACTGGAAGTTTTAGTTCTGAATACTTGCTTGCCATTTCCAGATGCAGTCATCAACCTTGGCACAAAATTCCATATTTCCCTGGTCTCCAGATAAGGACAAGCTCTGCATTCCTGGGTTCTGGAGCAAGGACTGGAACCTGGGTGCTTCTGTGCACTTGATATCTTAAGAACTTTTGGATCCTTTGGAACCACGAATGTGTCGGATAGTGAAAGATGAGCAGAGCTTGATCCATCTCTTGCAGAGGCATTTTATGGTCATTTGTCCCAATTGTTGTTAGCCACATTAATTGTGATGAGATCTTGCAGAATTTGTGCAGTAGCTGTGATAGTTGATCAATGTTCAGTTCCATATGTGTTTTTTTCAGATGATAGAAGCACTCAATGTGTGTGCTTGTGTCCAGGAGCATTTTGTAGTGTTCAATTGATACAATGTACATGCCTTTGACTAGAGTGTGCACACCATCAGCACAGTTACAGTCACTGCAGAGATTTTTCTATGCACAAAGCTGTAAAGATGTCCATTTTTTTTCTGAGAAGGAAAAAGAAATGTGTATCTGAAGCATGGAATTCTCCAAATGAATTCTTGTGTTAGAATGTGTCTCTTTCAGAGATTTTGCATGAGCCAATATTTTCTGAAGAATATATGGAAGTGACAAATTATTTCTTGTTGGTTGAACATGCCATTGCCTGCTTGTGAAGCTTTTTTGGGTTCAATTTTGGGACTTGGATTACGTGTTATTGGCTTGCTGGGTTTGCTTGTCCATTGTTATGGGGTCGATTAAGATGTTAAGAATGACATGGTTTTGACTGCAGATGGGCACCATGGGAAGAGCTTCTCTCACCAGAGGCAGAATTTGCAGTTGAGAGTCTTGCACCTGGGGAAGAGGAACCAGTTGTCTCACGAGAGTCATTTGAGAAGCTGAACCCTAAGTGGCAGGAAGAACACAGGAAGAAGCTTCTAGAGGAAGCAAAGCGGAAGGAGAAGGAACGAAAACCCCCCACACTGGAGGGAAGTATATGGGATCTTCCACTTGTATTTGCTCTAATCCCCCCCCGAGACTGGCCTCCTCCTGGCTGGAAAGTTGATGCAAAGGAACTTGCTTTCATTCGTGAGGCACATTCACTTGAAAATGTATGGGTGAAATCAGATGATTTGAAAGATGCTGTTGAAGACGAATCGATGGAGGGAGCGTTCCCCAGATGGCAAATGTTTCTGAAGCAGTATGATGAATGGGTTACAGCCAATAAGGAGCGCCTAGACCATGAAGCTCAAGAGGTGTGTTGTAACTGGCTACTGAGATTGTAGACATCCTTTTTCTGTGTTTTTTCTGCTATGATAAGTGTGTTTTCAGAATGCAGAACTACAGAGATGCAGCTTTCAGAATCAGAACTACACTTCTGCTTAGTTTAGGATCCTAACCTTCATCTATGATGATGCAAAATTCCTTAAGTCACTGATAGTTATATTCTAAGCAAACAGGCAAACCAAGCTTCAATCTGTAGCATCTTCAAGCATTCTGTGAATGACCCATGTGCTTGATTGTTGAAGGGAAGTCTTGGTCAGCTGATTTTTGTTGATGACTGTAGGTTGATCCAGAGTATTATCCAGGGAGGCGTCGATTGGGTGAGGATTATCGTGAGGGCATGGTGAGAACCTGCAAATTTAAAAAAAACCATTTCTATAAAATTGCAATATTGTGGAAGTACTCCTGGCAAATGTTGTAATTTGTGAGATTTTGGGGTGATTATGGGAGAAGTGTTATGTTACTAATGAAGCACTTGTTCTGTCAATTTTTCATGTGTGTCATTTTGTTATGAACAGTATGAGCTGCCATTCATTTACCCAGGACAGGTATTTTCCCCAATCATCCTTTCAATCATTTGATGCCAATGAAGGATGATGATGCACTTTGTCTTATTCTAGATTTGAGAGTTGACATTGTCATTGTTTCTCAATTCCTGGTATCATCAAACTCTTCTCGTCCTAGTATACATCAACTGTCTTTGCAAGTCTTCGATGGGTTTTTGAAGACTCAGGCTTCAGATATTCATTCTTTTGCTTTCTGACTTGCTGTGTTTGCTGGACACTACATCAACTGTCTTTACGGGTCTTCAATGGTTTTTTTGAAGACTCAGGCTTGAGATATTCATTCTTTTTCTTTCTGATTTGCTGTATTTGCTGGACACAGCATTATTGGGGAGTAGTGTCATGTGTTAGTTTATACGAGGGAGCTTTTGTTCATATTGGTGCAGTGCATGATGGGTAAGTTTCTGGTCTCTTCCAACCACTTTGAATATTTCAAAGTGCACACTCCTTGAATGCAAGAGTTCTGCAAGCTTCTATTTCCATCATAGCTGCAGCTTCGGCATGTACAAGTACATGATGGGTAGTATGAGTTCATGACCGGTTCAGAGATTGTTCACAAAAATCAATGCTTTTCATACTTGGAAAATGGGTCATTGCAGATGGGTGCCAATCCAAGACAATGACTGGTACTACATACGAGATTTTATTAAAGTGGGCATGCATGTTCAAGTTGAGGTTATAGTAAGTGTATTTTGTCACCAACTGTTTGTTTCTGTGTTGCTTATGTTGCTTGTTGGGTGCTTTACAGTATTGTAAAGGCAAAGGTGGTGTTGTGCTATCAATCATGAATCTGCTAGCAAACTGCATGCCTGGTCCTTGGGCTGTCATGTTGTTGGATCTGAAATATCCATACCTTTGTTATGGGTTTTTCTATCTCAATTGTTTTCAGGTTCACACATTTGCTGATATTTCAGGTTTTTGGCATATCAGATCAAATGAGAAAGTCTTGTGTATTGTACTGGGCTTGATTTAGGGTGTTGTTCTGGTACATTATGCAGGCAAAGAGAGATCCTTACAGGTTTCGATTCCCAATTGAATTGAGATTTGTGGATCCCAACATTGATGATATGATGTATTTGCCACTTCTCTCACCCGTTGTGCTTTCAAATAACCATGATAGTGTTTAAAGAAAAAGAGCTCTTCCAATGCTTCAAAGTTACAACTCCAGCAGCATGTTCTTATTGGATTGTGGGCTTCTGCAGATTTCACCGATTTGAGCATCCCCCAATTTTTGCTCGTCCAGGAGACGATGATCTAGATGAAGTAGCGGTAAGTTGGCTGTTTCTGTTTCTATGGTCAGTAGTTTTCAAAGTTTTATCTTTTCCTCTCCCTTTCCCTTTTTCTTTTTCATTCTTCATGCTTTTAATATTGTTCTTCTTATGTGTATTTTGCTCTCATCAGTTGGTGCCCTCCTTACCGTGGTGTTGTGTCTGCTCTTCAATTTTTCAAAAGATCTCAGCTACCTTAAGATATAGGAGTACTTACTGCATCATTTGAGGTGCCTTGATGAGATTTGTGTTTCCTACCATTTGGTCAGCACCTGATTATTGGAGTATCAGTCCATATACACCTTTTGGTCGTGGTGGTGGGAGTGCAATTCACTCCAGGAGGACCTAAGATCGATGTTTGTCTTGTACTGGCTTCTGCTCACAGAGAGAATCAAACAGGCCGTATTGGCCAAAATTGCGACCAGAAAAATCTGCTGAGGATGAAGAGGAGCAAGGTTGTTTGGTTCATCCTGCAGTTCCTCGGGTAATCTCAATGTGCATTCTGTTGTCTGTCAAATTCCTTGCTGAAGATTCATGTGTGAGTACAATGATCACAGGTGAGACTTGTGCATATCCCAATGCCTGTTTTTCCTTAAGGAAGAGGTGGGTCATGGAGCATGATCTTTGAAAATAGAAAACGTTGTTAGCTAATGTGGGGATCTATTCAACAGTTGTGGCAACTATATCAAGCAGAGGAGATGGTATTGGATGAAGAGGATGGGGTTGAGGAAGACACTGAGTACATTGGCCTTGTAGATGATGCCTACTCTGATGCCGATGATGGTTATGATGAGGAAGGAGAGGAAGAAGACAATGAAGAAGAATATCCAGGGTATGAAGAAACATTTGAGCCACAGTGGTTTGAAGGAGGTGCAAGAGGATCTGATATTCCTACTCTTGTCCTGGTATAACTCAGACTGTACTTGATTGTTTTTCTATTTTGGCCTGTTCTGACAATTAGCTTACCACTGATTCGTGTCCACTTCCTTGTGAGTTTGCTCTCCAATTCCTAACACAGTGCATTTCTTTTCTTCAGAACACAGATCCAGCAGAACTCAACCTTGATGCTGCACGTAAGGAAAGAGAGGTAATCTTAATCCATAACTTTTGGCTTTATTTCATGCTGATTATCATGTCTAGCACACACAAGGATTAAACCTTAGTTGTACATCAAGCATACTTGTGAATCTTTAATGCAATTCCACTCACGAGGAAATCCAAATTGATGGAGACTTGGGGTCATGGCACTGCAGGAATTTAAGTGTCTGTGGGAGGAAGCCATGGCTAAAGGAGAGGAGTTTGTACCTCCCAAGAACCGACTGGACTGCAGAGTTGAAGAGCTTAATGTGATGCACAATGAGCGCAAGTTAGCTGAGAAGGAGGCTCTCATGCGTGATACAGCTTGGTCTGGTCCATCTCACTACCAGATTTTCCTTGCAAGTTTGATCCATAGTCTTGGCACACTGGCAAGAATCAGGAATAAGCCCTCACTCTGTCTTTTATATTGCATTGGTACAGCCGCATAGAGTTGGGCCTTCCACTGGAGGAGCCTGGGCGCTATGCAGACAAAGAATTCTGGGGAAAGAATCCATATGACCCACGAGAGCCACGGTGGCGACATGATTACTGGGGTGACCCATCCAAAATGAAAGATGAATTGCGGCGTGAAAAGGAGCCTCGCAGTGCTCGAACTGTTGAGGCAGTGGTTGAAGAAGAGGAGGATGACCTAGGTATGCAGTTGTCTTTGAGTGGGTGTTGTGATGTCTCAGCTGATTAGATCACATCTTTGGGAGTGTATTTGAGGGCTCAGATGTGCTGACCATGGGAGCCAATATGGATTTGGGTTTCCTGTTTGTTTGTTCAGTAATTTGGGGTTTG
>Ga0116227_10011182_pt1 | contig 15216 bp, 10 predicted proteins | sample S1TSphgellanicum_FD_89693 | JGI IMG/M metagenome (GOLD analysis project Ga0116227, IMG submission 89693) | Host-associated microbial communities from peat moss isolated from Minnesota, USA - S1T2_Fb - Sphagnum magellanicum MG | ecosystem: Host-associated > Plants > Peat moss > Unclassified... | reverse complement strand
TACATCTATCCGGGCTTCGATCAGATCTGCAGCGAGCTGGCGCGCATCCGCTATCGCAGCGCCGGTGATTTTTATGCCCCCGTCACGATCCGTACGCCGTGCGGCGGCGGCATCCGCGGCGGTCAAACGCATTCGCAGAGTCCGGAGGGCATTTTCACGCACGTCAGCGGCATCAAAGTGGTCATGCCGTCGAACCCCTACGACGCCAAGGGATTGTTGATCACCTGCATCGAGGACGACGACCCGGTGGTGTTCTTCGAACCGAAGCGGCTGTACAACGGACCTTTCGACGGCGATCCCAACAAGCCGGCCGTGCCGTGGAGCACGCATCCGAAGGGCCAGGTGGATGAGGGTTACTACACGGTGCCGGTCGGCAAGGCCGATATCGTGCGCAGCGGCAGCGCGGTGACCATCATCACCTACGGCACCATGGTGTACGTCGCGGCCGCCGCGGCCGCCGCCATGCAGGTGGATGCGGAAATCATCGATCTGCGCTCGCTGGTGCCGCTCGATGTGGACACGATCTGCTCGTCGGTAAAGAAGACCGGCCGCTGCATCGTTGCGCACGAGGCGACGCGCTTCTCCGGATTCGGCGCAGAGATACTCTCGATCATCCAGGAGGAGTGTTTCTGGTATTTGGAAGCACCGATTCAGCGGGTGACGGGTTGGGATACGCCGTATCCACATGCGTTCGAATGGGAATACTTCCCCGGACAAACGCGCGTCGGCACGGCGCTCAAAGCCGTCATGGGGGACGCTTGACTCAGTTCGTGTTCAAGATGCCGGATCTCGGAGAGGGTACCGTCGAGGCGGAAATCGTCGCCTGGCACACCAAGCCCGGCGATTCGGTCAGCGAGGATCAGCTGATCGTCGAAGTCATGACCGACAAGGCCGCCGTGGAAGTACCCGCCCCGGTGAGCGGACGCGTGGTATCGGTGAGCGGCTCGCCGGGCGACAAGATTGCGGTGGGTTCGCCGCTCATCGTTTTCGAGGTCGGAGAGTCGCGTGACTCCGCGGCTGCTGCGCACGCGGGTGCTTCCGTGGCGACTGCGCCGGCGCCTTCTGCAGAGCCGGCGGCTACCGCGGTGAAGCCTGCGGCGATGGAGCCTGCGCCGGTGGCGACTGCGCCGTCCTCGCCGCCGTCTCGCACGTCGACGCCGCTGCGAACCGGTCGGGTGATGGCATCCCCCGCGGACCGCCGCCGGGCGCGCGAGGCCGGTATCGATTTGACCACGGTCGCAGGATCGGGGCCGGGCGGACGCATCGTGCGCGCCGATCTTGAGCTGGCGGTGGCGAAGCCTGCCGCGGCGAGCGGCGGTCAAGTGCCGCCGCATGCCGCGGACGAGTCGGCGCCCGCGACCACCGAAGTCAAGATCATCGGATTGCGGCGCGTGATTGCGGAGCGCATGAGCGAGGCGAAGCGCAACATTCCGCATTTCGCGTACGTGGAGGAGGTCGACGTCACGGAACTGGAAGCGCTGCGCACCCATCTGAACGCGAACCGCTCCAAGGAGGCGGCGAACATGAGCTTGCTGCCGTTGGTGGTCGCGGCATTGACCCGCGTTTTGGAATCCTTTCCGCAGTGCAACGTGTTGCACGACGCCGCACGCGGCGTTCTGGTGCGCCACCGTGCGGCACATGTGGGCATTGCCACGCAGACTCCCGATGGGCTGAAGGTGCCGGTGGTGCGCAATGCGCAAAGTTTGAGCGTTTGGGAGATCGCCGCGGAGATCCGCCGCCTGGCGGAACGGGCGCGATCCAACAAGGCGACCCGCGAGGAGCTGACGGGGTCCACGATAACCGTGACCAGTCTCGGCAAGCTGGGCGGCATCGCCTCGACGCCGATCATCAATGCACCCGAGGTGGCGATCATCGGGCTCAACAAGGCCGTGGAACGGCCGGTGGTCCATCAAGGCGCGATCACCGTGCGCCGAATCATGAATTTGTCGTCCTCATTCGATCATCGCTTCGTGGACGGCTATGATGCTGCTGCGATGATCCAGGCATTGAAGGAAATGCTGGAACATCCAGCGCTGATTTTCATTCCGAAGGTAAGAATCACATGACCGCTCAACCGCAAAGACCCGCTTTCGGCACCGTGCTGACCTCGCACATGGCCGTCGCCCAGTATCAGAACGACGAATGGAGCCCGAGCGAGATCAAACCGGTGGCGCCGCTCGAGATCAGTCCGGCCGCGCACGTCCTGCATTACGCCAGCACGTGCTTCGAAGGATTCAAGGCGTTCCGCCGCGCCGATGGTTCGGTGCATGTGTTTCGCATGGATCGGCACATCGAGCGCCTGCGCCAGAGCGCTCGCCAGCTGGTCTTGCCCGTACCCGACGCGAAGCAGCTCGGCGACATGGTGAGGGCCGTCATCCAGCGGTGTCGGGACGCGGTCCCCGAGGCGCCGGGTGCTTTGTATTTGCGGCCCATTCTGATCGGCACCACGGCCAACATCGGGGCGGCGGCGACGCCCAGCACCGAAGCCACGCTGCTGGTGCTGGCAAGCCCCGTTTGGGATTATTTCGCCGGCGGCATGAAGCCGCTGCGCATTTTGATCGACGATGTGAATACACGATCGGCCGCGCAGATGGGCATGGTGAAGACCGGCGGCAATTATGCCGCGGCCTTGGGACCCACCTTGGCGGCGCGCGCCAAGTATCAGATCGATCAAGTGCTGTTCTGTCCCGGCGGCCAGGTGCAAGAGACGGGTGCGGCGAACTTCTTTCTCATCGCCAAGGGTGAATTGCTGACCCGCAGCCTGGATCCGAGCTTCTTGCATGGTGTAACGCGCGATTCGCTGCTGCAGATCGGACGCGACTTGGGCTATACGGCGACGGAGCGGCCATTCGAGGTCAAGGAAATGCTCGAGTGGGTGAGCACGGGAGAAGCCGCCCTGTCAGGCACGGCCGCGGTGCTCGCCGGTGTCGGCACGTTGATCTACAACGGCAAGGAACACCGCGTGGGCGATGGCGGGGTGGGCCCGCTGACCCGGGCTCTGCGCGAGCAGCTGGTTGCAGTTCAACAGGGTGAGCAGCCCGACCGTCATGGTTGGCTGGAGCGCGTCGTCTAAAGCGGCCCGGCTCTCGAGCAGTCAGACTGTCGAGAAACGTAAGCGCACCGCCGGCGCACGGGCCGCGGCGAATCGTCAATATTCGTCGCGGTCCTCTTCCTCGTCATCGAGATCATCATCATCGTCGTCGTCATCGTCCTCGTCGTCATCCTCATCCCAATCCTCATCCTCGTCGTCTTCCGCGTCCTTCTCGGCCTTCGAGCCCGACCAGCCCTCGGGTTCGTCGGTCAGTTCGAGGTCCAATTCCGCCCAGTCGTCGACATCCAATTCTTCGGTGTCGCCGTCGAGATGTTGAATCTCGATGGTTTCCTTGTCCTCGTCGACCTTCAGAACCTGGAACGTCTCTTCGTTTTCCAGGTCCTCGTACCACTGTCCGACCGTCGGTTCGTACTCTCTGCCCACTGAACTTAGTCCTTCTTGAAATCGTTGCACATGCATCGGTGCGCAACAGGCCCGCAATATTAGGTGAGGCTGCTTGCTCAAGTAAATGGCAATATTGTGGTGCCATGACCGTCGCAGACCGCAAAGCCGCTGCTCGTCGCTTGACCGAGGCCAAGCGCATCGTGGTCAAGGTCGGCTCGGCCTTGCTCGTGGACGGCGAGAAGGGACGGTTGAATCGCGCATGGCTGGAGGCCTTCGCCGCCGATGTGGCACGCCTGCGCAGGCGGGGTCAGGACATCGTGCTGGTGTCATCCGGCGCCATCGCCCTGGGCCGGCGGCACTTGTCCCTGGCGGCCGGCAAGCTGCGGCTCGAGGAGAGTCAGGCCGCCGCCGCCGTCGGGCAGATCCGGCTGGCGCATGCCTATAAAGAGTTGCTGGACACGCATGAGATCACGGTGGCCCAAATATTGCTTACGTTGGGCGACACCGAGCAGCGCCGCCGCTACTTGAATGCCCGCGGCACCTTGAACACGTTGCTGGCGCTCGGCGCCATTCCCGTGATCAACGAGAACGACACGGTCGCAACCGCGGAAATCCGCTACGGTGACAACGACCGGCTGGCGGCACGCGTGGCCCAGATGGTGGGGGCGGATTGCCTGGTGCTGCTGTCCGATATCGATGGACTGTACACCGCCGATCCGGGCATCGATCCCCATGCAGAGTTCATCCCGCGTGTGCTGGAGATCTCGCCCGCCATCGAGGCCATGGCCGGCGGCAGCGGCAGCGACATGGGCTCCGGGGGCATGCAGACGAAGATCGCCGCGGCCAAGATCGCGGTGGCTGCAGGCTGCCACTTGTGCATCGCCAAAGGCGCGGTCGACAATCCGTTGCGCCATATCGAGGACGGAGCGCGCTGCACGTGGTTCGTACCGTCCTCGACGCCCCTCGCCACCCGCAAACAATGGATTGCCGGAACCCTCAAGCCCACCGGTGCCATCACCGTCGATGAGGGCGCGGTGCGTGCTCTCATGGGCGGCAAGAGCCTGCTTCCCGCCGGTGTGACGCGCGCACTGGGACGATTCGAACGAGGTGATACCGTCAGCATCCTCGCACCCGATGGTACGGAGGTGGCGCGGGGTATTTGCGCCTACTCGGATGGCGATGCCGCGCGCATCATCGGACGCAAGTCGGCCGATATCGAACAGGTTTTGGGGTTCCGGGGCCGGGATGAAATCGTGCATCGGGACGACCTGGTATTGATGAGACTTTTATGAGCGAGCCGACCACATGAACATGCCGACCACATCTGCGCAGCAGGGCCTGGCCGATCTGATGCGCGCGCTGGGCGCCGCCGCGCGTGCCGCTGCCAATGTGCTGGCGTTCGCGCCCAACGAGATGAAGAATCACGCGCTGGAACAGGCCGCTTCGGCATTGCGCAACTCGCAGACGAAAATTCTCGCCGCCAATGAACATGATTTGCGCCACGCAGCGGCCAAGGGATTGGGTGCCGCACAACTGGAGCGGCTGCGACTGGATGCGGGACGCATCGAAGCGATGGCGCGCGGCCTGACCGAGATCGCGGCGCTGCCCGATCCGGTCGGGGTGACCTTGAAGAAATGGAAGCGCCCCAACGGCATGCGCATCCGGCGTGTCTCGGTGCCTTTGGGCGTGCTCGGCATCATTTATGAGAGCCGCCCGAACGTGACCGCCGACGCCGGCGGCTTGTGCCTCAAGTCCGGCAATCCCGTGATATTGCGCAGCGGCTCGGAGAGCCAGAAGTCGAGCGCCGCCATCCATGCGTGCCTCGAACAGGGCTTGAGCGCGGCGCGCCTTCCGGCCGCGGCGATCCAGTTGGTGCCGACCAGCGATCGCGCGGCCGTCGGCCACATGCTGGCCGACATGGCCGAATACATCGATCTCATCATTCCGCGCGGCGGCCGGCAGCTGATCGAACGCGTGCAGCAGGAAGCGCGCGTGCCCGTGATGGGGCATCTCGAGGGAGTCTGTCACGTGTTCGTGCATCGTTCCGCGGATCTCGAGATGGCTAAGAGCATCGTGGTGAATGCCAAGATGCGGCGTACCGGTATCTGCGGTGCGGCCGAGACGTTGCTGGTCGATGCCGGCTGCGTGCAGACACACTTGGGTCCCCTGCTCGAGGCGTTGCTGGACGCGGGCTGCGAGGTGCGCGGCGATTCCTCCTGTGTACTGGCGGACAGACGGGTCAAGCCGGCTTCTGAACAAGATTGGTATGCCGAATATCTGGACGCCATCATCTCGGTGCGCGTGGTGGCCAATGTGGAGGCGGCGATCGCGCACATCGCCCGCTTCGGCTCCCAGCATACGGACTGCATCGTCTGCGAGGATCCGGCGGCGGCGGAGATGTTCCTCACGCGCGTCGACAGCGCCATCGTCCTGCACAACGCCTCCACGCAGTTTGCCGATGGCGGCGAGTTCGGCATGGGCGCCGAAATCGGCATCAGCACGAACAAGTTCCACGCGCGCGGTCCGGTCGGCGTCGAACAATTGACCAGCTACAAGTACCTGGTTACCGGTGACGGTCAAATTCGCCCCTGATTTGGGTTCGCCCCCGCGGCGCGGCAAAACGTCCTGTTAATTGCGTCACATTCCGCCAAGGGGTGTGCCGGGTAATTTGTCGGACGGCGCACGGAATTACGCGAAGGATAGGCGCCAAATGCCGGCTCAATAAGACGGTAAACGCCAAAAAAGGGAATTGCATGCTGATGCCGTTGATTTCCATTCTGGCGATTGGCGTTGGTGCCGCTGCCATGTATTTGGGGCAGTCGCTGCGCTACGTCGAGGGCCGTTGGGTCATCGTGTCGGTGTCGCGCGCCATCAACGACAGAAAGGTGGCTGAGGCGGCGGCGCAGCGCCTGACTCGCACCTGTGCGTTGTTGAGCGCCGCCAATGAAGCGCTGTCGCAAGTCACCGGTGCGGACGAGCTATACCGGCGCCTGTGCGAAGCGGCCCTTCATGAAGGCAAGCTGATGTCGGCGCATGTATATGTGCCGGGCGGCGACTTGCATCGAGCGGACCTGCCCGCAGGTGGCCGGCTGATCGACATCGCGATGCGCACCCAGGCCGCCTGTGTCTGCAGTGATTTCCTCGATGATGAGCGCACGGCGCCATGGCATGACGAGGCGCGTAGCAGTGGCATCGCGTCGGCCGCGGCGCTGCCCTTCGTGCAAGGCGGGGCCATCGCCGCGGTATTGCTGCTGTATTCCGGCGAACGCGGCGAATTCGCCGAAGAGAGCATGCGCTTGCTGCAGCAGATGGTGCGCAACGTCGAGATGACGCTCGATGACTTCGAACGTGACCGGGCGCGCCGGGCGGTGGAGGCTGAACTGCAGATAGAACAGTCGCGCCTCGAGCGCGCGACCTTGGGTGCCAGCGACGGCCTGTGGGAACTCGATGTCGGCTCCCGTGACGTGTGGGTGTCGCCGCTGTTGGCGACGATGCTCGGCATGGACCAGAGGGACTTCGCACCGGATGGCCGCAAGCTGTTCGAACTGGTGCATGCCGACGCCGTGGCGGCACTGCGCGCGGCCATCGAGCGCTGCATCACCGAGGGACTGCCGGTGGTCGAGGAAGTGCGCGTCCGGGCAAAATCCGGCGAATGGCGCTGGTGTCGATTTCACGCCGCGCTCGCGCGCGATGCCAACGGTGCGGCATTGAGCGTCTCAGGTTCGATGCGCGACGTGACGGAGGCCCGGCACTATCAGCAGGAATTGATCGAAGCGACCGAAACGGCGGCGCGCGCCAATCGCGCCAAGAGCGAATTCCTCGCCAACATGAGCCATGAGATCCGGACGCCGATGAACGGCGTCATCGGCATGGTGGAGTTGCTGCTGGAAACGCCGCTCAATCCGCTGCAGTTGGACTACGTCGAGACCGTGCGCGACAGTGCGTCGTCGCTGTTGACGGTGATCAACGACATCCTGGATTTCAGCAAGGTGGAGGCGGGCAAACTCGAACTCGAATACCTCGATATCGACGTGCGCGACGCCGTCGAGGATGTGGCGCGCATGCTCGCGGTTCAGGCGCACCCGAAAGGATTGGAGGTCATTGCGTTGATCGATCCGGACCTGCCGGACCTGCTGCGCGGCGATGCCGGCCGGTTGCGTCAGGTGCTGCTGAATCTCGGCGGCAATGCCGTGAAGTTCACCAAGTCCGGAGAAATCGCGATCGAATGCAAGCTGCTGTGCCGTGACGCCGCCGGGGTGACCGTTCGCTGCGAGGTTCGCGACACCGGCATGGGAATCCCGGCGGATCGTCTCGCGGCTCTATTTACACCGTTCACGCAGGTCGATTCCTCCACGACGCGGCGTTTCGGCGGCACCGGCCTGGGTTTGTCGATCGTCAAGAGACTCGTGGAGCTCATGGGCGGCGAGGTGGGTGTGTCGAGCAAGGAGGGGGCCGGTTCCACTTTCTGGTTCACCGCGCGGCTGGGCATCGCGCTGCAGGCGGGCAAGGCGCGCGCCGCCGCTCCGGTCGAATTGCGCGGTCAGCGCATCCTGGTGGTCGACGACAACATGACGAATCGCAAGGTGCTCACGGGGCAGCTCTCGCTCTGCGGTATGAACCCGGTATGCGCGAGTTCGGCCGGCGAGGCGTTGCAGCATTTGCGTGATGCCGCCGCGGCCGGCAGTCCATTCGAAGTTGCGCTGCTCGATCATCAGATGCCGGGAGTCGATGGTGCGACGTTGGGCGAGACCATTTTGGGCGAGGCGGCGCTGCGCGCCACGCGTTTGATCCTGCTGACGTCCTCCGGCCAGCGCGGCGAGGGGCGTCTGTTCGGTGAACTCGGGTTTGCCGGCTATCTGCTCAAACCCATCACGCAGCGAGATCTCACCGATTGCCTGATGATGGTGCTCGGCGTGCGCGCCGAAACCTGGTCGATGCGCAGTCAGCCGATCGTCACGCGCCAAGCCTTGCACTCGCAGCGCGCGCGCGACAGCCATCGGATTCTGGTGGCGGAAGACAACGTCGTGAATCAAAAGGTGGCATGCCGGACGTTGGAGAAGCTTGGGTTTCGCGTGGATGTGGCGGCGGACGGCGAGGCAGCTCTGCGTGCATGGTCGAGCGGCCGCTACGACCTGATCTTGATGGATTGCCAGATGCCGGTCATGGATGGCTATGAGTGCACGCGTAAGATCCGCGCGCGCGAAGGGGACAGTGAACATATTCCGATCATCGCGCTCACGGCGCATGCCATGAAGGGCGCCGACAACGAATGTTTGAGCGCCGGCATGGATGATTACCTGTCGAAACCGATCGATCGTGACCAGCTGCAGAAAACGCTGCTGCAGTGGCTGCCTGATGTTCACCGGCCCGGGGCGCGCATGTCGGCGGTATAAGACGCGGCGCGGCAACGGGAAAGGCATCAGTTGCCGCGCCGCGTCCTATACCGCCTGACCGAACGCCGGGCCGGTGAACATCAGGTGCGAAGAAGGCTCGCACGGGACGTCGGTCGCCCTGGGCAACCACCGGGGGTGACGGTCAGCGGAACGGGAACTGTTGCCTTTCCGTTCCCGTTCAGCTGACCGTCACCCCCAGCGTTACCCGCCCGCGTCCAACGCCCCGTGCTCCGCCTTCCCGATCACCTGCGGCGCGCCGTACCCCTGCGGCCCGTGCGGCACTTGAACGATGCCGCAGTTGGGCGGCGCGTAGGCTGATTCCCAGCTCCCGGTCAGATAAGCCCACAGCGTCATCATGACGCCGCCGTGGCTCACCACCACGACGTCGCTGTCGGCATGTTCCCGCGCGAGCCGGTCGAGGATCGGTGAGACGCGCGCCATGACATCCTCGTAGCTCTCGCCGCCTTCAGGACGCCACGCCCAGGGCCGATCGGTCCGGAAGTCGGGAGCTTGGGCGAGCGAATCGTACGAATGACCGCGGTATATCCCGACGTCGCGTTCATACAATTCAGGCTCGATCTGCAGCGGCGTCTCGAGGACATCGGCGATGACCCGCGCGGTTTCCTGCGCACGCAGGAAGGGGCTGGTGATGACCAGTTCCACCTCATACAGGCCGCTGATGCAGTGGGCGGCGGCGCGCGCTTGTGCGTAACCTGTGTCCGTGAGGGGCAGCACCAGAGGATCGGCGGCGAAGATGCGATCGCGGTTGCCCGAACTCTCGCCGTGGCGAACCAGGATCAAATTACCCACGGATTGTCAGGATCCCGTGCAGCCAGCGGCGCACGCTGCCGACGTCGGGCAGTTGGTAGCGCCCTTGTACGCGGTCGCCGACGCCGATCGACACGCCGTTCAGGGACTCGACGGCGGAAAAGCCATCGCGATCGGTCAGATCATCGCCAACGAACACGGGGCGTCTGCCGGCGAACGGCGCCTCCCGCATGAAGGCATGGATCGCGCTTCCCTTGTTGTAGCCGCGCGGCTTGATCTCCACCATCATGAGTCCGTCCTGGAGCTGATAGTCATCCGCCAATGGTGCCGTGATGGCCGCGACCGAGCGGCGCACCAGGTCGCCGTACTGCGGCGCGAGCCGGTAATGAACCGCGATGTTGCGGCCCTTGTCCTCGATGATGGTACCGGGATAGGAATCCGCCAACAGAGTCAACGCCGGGCGCACGCGGTTCAGGCGGCTGTCCAGCAAGACGGCCTGGTGCAGCGTGCCGGAGGCGTCGCGCCGCTCGACGCCGTGCAGCCCCGCCACCGGCAGCTTCAGCGGTGCGAATAATTGGTCTACGGTCATGATTTCCCGGCCGGTGACCAATGCCAGGGCGCCGCTCAAATTTTGCGCCACCGCCGTCAGCAACCGCTTGATTTCCGGATCACCGACGGTTTGCGAGGGTGTGTCGGTGAATTCGATCAACGTGCCGTCAACGTCGAGGAACAAGCAATCGGCGGGCGCCAGGGGCGGTGGTGGTGGGGGCATCAATCGAACCTGAACGTCATGAGTACATGTAAGTTTTACACGAATTGCATCGCGCAAAAATCGACACTGGTTCCTAAAGTAAAGTATTTTGTTCCGACGGGTCATGCGATATTTTTCATTCAACGGCGACACATTGTTTCGCTCCGTCATGCTGCGATTCGTGCTGCCCGTGGCACTCGCTTCCTGTGTGGTCGCCTATGTGGGCCTTCCCTACATCCAGCGCCTGTTGGCGGAATGGTTTCGCTCGGATGTGGAGCTGCGCGCGCAGCTCGTCATGCGCAGCATGGAGGATCCGGTCACCGATTTGGTGGAAAAGGGCGATGAGTCGAAGCTGCGGTCGTATCTCGCCAAGATCGCGGCCGACGAGCGCCTGCTGGCCATCCTGATCTGCCGGCCGGACGGTACGGCGATATTCAAATCCGAGCGCACGCCGGCGGCGATCTCGTGCACGACCGCGGGCAATGCAACCAGTTCGCGCATCCTGCAGCTGCCGTCCGGCTCGGTGCAGTTGTCGACTTTCGCGTTCGACACGGCGCAGCCCATGCCATTTCGCGTGCTGATGCTGCATGACTTGAGCTTCGTGGACCGCCGCCAGCGCACGGCGCGCGACTTCGTGCTGGTATTCATCGGTATTTCCGTGTTGTTGCTGGCGTTGTTGATCGTGCTCGTTGCATGGCTGCAGCTGCGGCGGTGGGTACAGGTGCTGATCGGCGACATCCGCGGCAAGCGCTTCTTGGACAATGCGCAATCGCCGCGCTCGTCCCTGCCGATATTGACGCAGGTGCGTCAGGTGCTGGCCGAGGCCGAGGCAAGGCAGCGCCTGGAAATCGATTTTCGCGAGAATTGGACACCGCAGGCGCTGCAACAGGTGGTGCGCGATCACCTGAACTCGGCGCAGGTCATCATCGTGTCGAATCGCGAGCCGTACATCCATAATTTCGACGCGCATGGCCGGGCGGTCGTCCAGGTGCCGGCAAGCGGTATGGTCACCGCCCTCGAGCCCATCATGCGCGCATGCTCGGGGGTATGGGTGGCACACGGCGCGGGCAGCGCCGACCGCGAGACCGTGGATCGTTACGACCAGATCCGCGTGCCGCCGGACGATCCCACCTATACCTTGAGGCGGGTCTGGCTGACGCCCGAGCAGGAACAAGGCTACTACTACGGATTTTCCAACGAGGGTTTATGGCCTCTGTGCCATCTGGCCTACGTGCGGCCGGCCTTTCGTGCCAGCGATTGGCAGGCCTACGAGGAAGTGAACGCCAAATTCGCCGACGTGGTCGCGGCCGAAGCCAATACCGACAGCCCCGTGATACTCATCCAGGACTTTCATTTTGCGCTGCTACCGCACCTCATACGCCGGCACATCCCGAAGGCGACGATTGCGTTGTTCTGGCACATTCCGTGGCCGAATGCGGAGACCTTCGGCGTCTGTCCATGGAAGCGCGAGATGCTCATGCACATGCTGTCGGCGGACATTCTCGGCTTTCACACCCGCTATCACTGCCAGAATTTTCTCGACACGCTCGACCGCTTCGTCGAATGCCAGATCGACCGGGAGCACATGACGGTGACGCTGCAAGGCCACGTCTGCCGAGTCGCGCCCTATCCGATATCGATAGAGTGGCCACCGCGTTGGTTGGCGCGACTGCCCGACATCGAGCATTGCCGCGCGGTGGTCCGGGAACGCCATCACATCGGCGAAGACGTCGTGATCGGGCTGGGCGTGGAGCGCTGGGATTTCACCAAGGGTATCTTGGAGCGCTTCCAAGCCCTGGAAACGCTGCTCGAGCAGAATCCCCGCCAACGGGGCAAGATCTGCCTGCTGCAGATCGCGGCGCCTTCGCGCGGCCAGCTTCCCGCCTATCAGACCCTGCAGCAACAGACCTATGATGAGGTGAAGCGCATCAACGAAAAATACGCTGAGGGCGACTGGCTACCCATCGTGTTGATCGACGAGCATCAGGAGCCGTTGCGGGTATTCGAGCTGTATCGCGCGGTGGATTTCTGCCTGGTCAACAGTCTGCACGACGGCATGAATCTGGTGGCCAAGGAGTTCGTGGCGGCGCGCGACGACGAGGATGGCGTGCTCATCTTGAGCACCTTCGCCGGCGCCTCGCGGGAGTTGCCCGAGGCGGTGTTGATCAATCCCTTCGACGTCACCGAAACTGCGGGCGCGATGGAGATCGCGATGCGCATGGGCCGGGACGAACGGCGCAGCCGCATGAGCCTGATGCGACGTACGGTGAAGGAGAACAACGTCTATCGATGGGCCGGGCGCATGCTCATGGACGCCGCCCGCATCCGTCAGCGGCAAACCCTGCCGTCGGTGGCGCGCCACTACGCCGTTCTGGAGCGATAGAAGACGTAGCCCAGCACGTTGGTCAGTAGGGTCGCGAGGATGATCTTGATGCCGAACTGCAGGGGATTGGCAACATCCAAGAACGGATAGGCGGCGGTCAGAATGCTGAACAGCGTCGAGCAGAAACCGACGGCACAAAGCACCGCAACCCAGGCTGGAATGCGCAGACGCAGCAGCTTGGCGCCCACCAGCGGAATGAGAAACATGACCAGGTAGGCGAGGCCGTAGAGGATGTTCGAGGCGTTGTTGAGCACGGCGAAGGCCTCACCCGCGTGCACACCCGCAGAGGCCAGGATCAAGAGCGCGGCGACCAGCAGTGCCGCCACCAGAATGGAATTGGTCGGCGTCCGGTAGCGCGGATGCAGGCGGGAAAACCACGCGGGAATGAGGTGATCCCAGCCCGCCACCATGGGCAGGCGCACAACCCCGGTAAAGATGTAGCTGGCGGCGCCCATGATGCGAATCTGCAGCATCAGTATCACCAGCCGTGCCACTGCATCGGCGAGGCGCGAATCTCCGAAGGCGAGACGCAGCGTCTGCGGAATCGGTGCGATGAAGTTGATCGCGGTGCCGGACAATTCGTGGAAGGCAAGGACGGAGGCGGTACCGAGCGTGAACATCAAAAAGATGATGGGCGAGGCGATCAAGACCGAGCGGCCGATATCGCGGCTCGGGGCCTTCGACTCTCCGGCCATGATGGCGATGTACTCGAGACCCGAGGCGGCGAACAAGGTCTCCCCGATCATGGCGAAGGAGGTCGGGGTGGCGTCGGGGAGATGCAGATCGAATGGCGCGTAGTGAATGGGCGCGTGACGCACCCACGCCCACAACGGGGCCAAGATCAGCAAGGTGAACGCGCTCATCATGGCGATGCCGGAAATGTTGTGGATCCACTTGCCGAGGGCCAAACCCCGCACCGCTGCCATCGCCAACAGCGTCAATAACAACCCCAGAAAGCATAGCACCAGCAGGTGATTCTCCGGCATCCACGCGGCCTGCGGCCCCACCATGAAGGCGAACTCGCTCGGGATCTGGAACAACACCGTGGCAATGGTGGTCAGGCCGTAAGCCCATATGTTCCAAGCGACGAGAAACCCGGCCGCATCGCCAAAGGCATGGCGCACCCACACGTAAAGTCCGCCCTCCAACGGCAGCGCGCGATTCAGGTAGAACACCGTCGCAGCCATCGGCAGGTAGAAGGCGCCGAAGGCGATCAGCCAGACGACGCCCTGCGCGGACCCAAGGCCTGCCGCGATGCCGACCCAGGAGCTGCCGACCACGCACAGCACCTGCGACAGCACCAGGTCGCGCAGCGTGAGCTGGCGCGGAAGATGATGAGCGCCGGCGGCATCGAGGGGTGCATTGGCGTGCGAAGCTTGCGCGGGGCCGTTCATCGGGCGCGTTCGGCGAATTCCCGGAGCCTTTCGGCGGCCGTGCGCAAGGTCGTATCCTGCTTCGCGGTGCAGAGTCGCACCAGGGTCATGGGCGGCGGTTCGGCGTAGAAGGGGGACAGCGGTATGGTCGCTACCTTGGCCTCGCGTATCAGGCGGTCGGCGAAGTCCATGTCGGCCGCGTCGCTGATGGCGCCGTAGTCGACCAGCTGGAAATAGGTGCCGGCGGCCGGCACGGGCTCGATTCCGCTACCCCGCAAGGATCCGGCGAGCAGGTCGCGCTTGGCCTGGAAGAACGCGGCCAAACCGTGCCAGGCGTCGGGGTGATGGGTGAGGTAGCGGGCGATGCCATGCTGCAGCGGCGATGCGATGCTGAAGGTGTTGAATTGATGTACTCGGCGAAGTTCGCGGGTCATGTCGGCCGGCGCGACGCAGTAGCCTATGCGCCAGCCGGTGGCATGCAGCGTTTTGCCGAAGGAGAACACCGCATAGCTGCGCTCGCGAAGCTCAGGGTGCATGAGCACCGAATGGTGCCGGCGGGCGTCGAACACCACGTGTTCGTAGACCTCGTCGGAAAGCACGCTGATCGGGCGATCGCGGATGCATTGCGCCAACTCATCCAGGTCGCCGGCCGCTGCGACACTGCAGCTGGGATTTTGCGGGCTGTTGATGATGATGAGACGCGTCTTCGCCGAGAGCGATGCCTTGACGCGGTCCCAGTCGAAGCGAAACGCCGGCGGACTCAATGGGATGCGCACGCAGCGCGCGCCGGCAAGCCGGATCGCCGGCTCATAGACATCGTAGGCCGGGTCGAAAATGATGGCTTCATCGCCCGGACCCACCGCGGTCTGAATGGCATCGTAGAGTGCTTCGGTGGCGCCGCAGGTGACCGTGATTTCGGCGACCGGGTCGAAGCGGCGGTCGTAGCAAACCTGCAGTTTGGCGGCAATTTGCTGGCGCAATTCGACCACCCCCTCCATCGGGGCATACTGATTGCGGCCTTCGGCGATCACCTGCAGCAGGGAATCGCTCAAGCGCGTATCGATGGGGTAGTCGGGGAAGCCTTGTCCGATGTTGAGCGCGCCTTCCTCGAG
>Ga0116227_10011181_pt1 | contig 15217 bp, 12 predicted proteins | sample S1TSphgellanicum_FD_89693 | JGI IMG/M metagenome (GOLD analysis project Ga0116227, IMG submission 89693) | Host-associated microbial communities from peat moss isolated from Minnesota, USA - S1T2_Fb - Sphagnum magellanicum MG | ecosystem: Host-associated > Plants > Peat moss > Unclassified... | reverse complement strand
TGTTTTTTATGGTGGTTCCCAAGGGTTTTAAACTCCTCTTGCTCGACCAAAACTCCATTTACACCCAACGCCCAAGGGGGCAAAAGGGGAAAAAAACGCCCCCCCCCCCCCCCCCCCCCCCAAAGTTGCAAACTACCTCCTTGTCCATCTCTTTCCTCTGTTCAAGACTTCACAATTCAACACAATACAGCTCGATTCGTCAAGGCTTCACAATTCAACCCGAAAGCTTCTTTAAGTCCTTGTATATCACTAACCCCAACAAAGATTACCAAAACTGGATTTAATTTTTTTCTTAACACAAGATGTGCTCCCTACCCATGTTTAATAACCAAACTTTGGTTAATTGGAGAATAAAAAATAACTTCTTGCTCAATGGGCCTTGGGTGGATCAGAACTCACACTGGTACCATGGTAAAAACCCTGAAATTCATCTAAATTGCTTTTTAAATATCCCTAGGCACCTCCAGAGCGTTACTGCATTAAGGGCCCGTGCCAGGTGATACCAAGTGTGAGCCTAATTTTGGTAAAGCATATGGCTGAGGGTTTCGTTGGTATGCAAAGCCCTGGAAAGCCCTGCACTGATTATTTTCCCTTGTTTTTTTAATGATACTCTTCAGGGGTATCACAAGGGGAAAAAAAGAAAAAAAATGGGGGTGGAAAGAGGATGAGAACAGGGGGTTAATAAAAATTATTTCACTATGGGGTCATTATATAATATTAAGTTTCACTATTAATTGACATAATTTATTATAATTAAATTCATAAATATGTTTATTTTTATGTGAACAGAACAAGAGAGGGGAAGGGGGAAAGATTTCAGAAAACGGAATGCTTGCTTTAACAGGTGTGTCATCTTTTTGAGCATTACATTCCCCCCCCCACCCAGAGAGCTTGAGCACAAGTTGCTCAGGGCAACATGCCCTCCTCCGTCCACTTCTGCCGCCCAAAAAAGCTGAGCATGGCTTTAGTTAGGTACTACAAGGGTGGAGAATGTGAGTTTTTGAATTGGAAAACTGTCTCATCCAACGAGCTTTGATGTTGTTGTCAATCATTTGTTCTTTTCATTGTCCAGAATTTTAGCATAATGGTCCAAAATTGTTTACATAAGCAAAGCAAACATATTATGCAACGTTTGGTGAAGGGCTCCGGGCTTATTGGGCTCTCGTAGGCCTACCACCCTACCAAGCATACTGTAGTACCTTTGCCATTCCAGCATCTTGTCGTCGAATTTTGTTTTAAAATTTATAAATAAATAAATAAAATATTAATATAATCTAAATATCTCTCTTTTTTTCATTCCAGCAGTAACAATAAGAATTTCCTGAAACTTTGGCACTTTTATAGACCTGGACATGTAGACCTGGAATAAGGAAGATGACCATGGCCATGTACACTATAGCACCATAATTTCTAGAACTTCAGGCATTGTGGGTGGCTAATTTTGAAGAAAATCAGCATTTAATGAAAATAATTTAATTATTTTTGGAATGGCAAAGGTATTACATTACATCGTTTTTTTTTCCCCCCATATTTGTGATGTCAAAATTTGGCGAATTTTGCTCCACTAAAAAAGAAAATTTGGTGCAAATTACACTACAAAAACACATTTTTTCCAAAATTTCCCAGATTTGTTTGTGGGGGGAAAAAAAAAGAAAATTCGCTTTTAAAAAAAACACTGCTACATTAGTAATATTTAGGAAGTATCTGGACCACCACAACCTAGCAGGTAATGGTTTTGTTGAAAGAAGGCTAGCCCCTCCCCTCCCATCCACTCCACTCCATGCACAAATGGCCCCAGAAAAACAAGGTGCACAATGTCCCACCTGCAACATACCAACAGGCATCATTTTCAACACCCTAGGAAAGGGGTGAGAATCATGTAGTGTTTTGTTTTGTTTTGGTTTTTTTCCAATTTTGCAATGTGTTTAAGCTTTCAAGCAAATGACGTTATATTACCTATTCAAGAAAGGTGGTCATTCTGGCCAAGCATGACTCATTGGGAGGCAAAATGATCCATAAAGACAAAAACAAAATTTCTTATGAAAGGAATTTTTTTTTAAAAAAAAACATCCTTCTATATTGTGGGCTACCTTTTGGAACTTCGTGTAAGATGGGGATTTTTCTATAAGAAATTTCCATATTTGGTGTTTGGAAACCTCCAAAAAAATTCTCATTTTGGGCCATTTTTGGAAATGAATTGGCCAAGAAGAAAAGAACCACCCTGGACATTGTGACTCTTTTTGAGTGGGGAAATGAGTCAGTTGAGGTCCCACTTGCACATCCTTCATGGTGTGCATTGGGTGGCTGGGGGGAGGAGGCGGCCTGAGGCAAATTTCAAACCACATTGGGAAGTTACTTGTCTCACAAGAAGGTGGATGAGATTGATTACTTTGTTCCCATGCCTTAGAAATTTTTTTGATGAAGAATTTTGCAAAAACCTATGTTGATGGTGTGGTTGATGATGAGATTGATTACTGTGTTCTCATGCCTTAGAATTTTTTTTATGAAGACTTTTGCAAAACCTATGTTGATGGTGTGGTTGCAACCACCATCCAACTATTGCAATACCCATTTCGAAGGTCTCAAGCCATGGCCAAATATGCTACAATCTTGTAGCAACACTGGCAATCTGGGTTTGGTTCCAGGACCTCTTGATTATGGGGCAAGGTTCTTCATCTTTTTCTACTACCCCCATAGTCCAACCATTGGCAATATGTTAAAGAAAAGGATATGTATTGTTAATTGGAGCCATTTTGGCCCACTATGTTCCCAATGGATGTTCCCCAGGTAAGAAATGGTCATTGGGAATGCAACGGGGTACTAGATTGGCAAGCATGGCCATTGGGAACACAATTAAAAAAAAGGCTCTTGGGGGATCGGATTGGATGAGGACCTTCATCTGCTATCATGGGATATGACTTCCAATGTGGTTGTTAATTAGCCCCAAGCCATGGGTGGGTGCTGGTTCACTTCAGCCATCAATATCAGGTCACCTCATTGTTTTTTTTCTTGGGCGAAATTTCACCAAATGGCGATTTTTCCAAATGGATGAAATCTTAGTGTTTTTTTGAATTTTTAAGCCACCAAATTTCCCCAAAAAACCTAATTCAAAAAAAAAAAGACTCTCCAAATTTTATCCTAAGTTCTAGGAGGTAGCCAAAAATATAGAAGGATACTAGATTATTTTTTACTTTCATATTTTCTTATCCTCAAATCTGGCTAATTCCTTTTATGGATGATAGCCACTTGAGCAACATCATAAAATTTTTAAACATATATTAACAAAAAAAAACCACTGGGCAACTTACAATTTGCAAATAACTATATAAAAAGTAGGCATTTGCAAAGTGTAAGTGCAAAAATAGGGTAGTAGAAAACATGCACTCTATTGGTGATGTCACAAAACTGATCCAAAGTGCAAACAGGGGATAAAAAGCCCGACCGGATGGGGACAGAGGGCTGTACACAAACGGTACAAAAGGCAGTCTTGTTGGTACCCTCTTTAATTATAGGCTTAGAGAGGTAGAGTGTGTGTGGCAGTGTTTTTCTTTTTTTTATTTCTTTTTTGGAATTTTTTAATGTAGCCTAAGTGGTGATCCTCTATAAGGAGATGGAAAAAAAGTGGGGATCATATAACGCTAGGAATATTTAATAAATTATATTATTAAATTATATTATTAAACATAATTTTTTTATCATCCTTTTATCTTTCAGGCTACTCGCTAGAATCAAATCTAACAATCTGACATATTTTTAAATATTTTTTCCTCACTTTTGTTGATTGAAACCAGAGGTTTTTTAAAAATAAAAATTCAGAAAATTTTCCCTCCCTTTTTTGTGCTTTTGTAAATTTGGCAAAAGAAATTTCAGTTTTTTTTTTTTTGAATTTACAGTATTTTATTTTCTTTTTCTAATATTTTTTGTGTCCAGAGTGCAAAACCTCACCACAGAAAAAACTCTAGAGGTTCATTTGTTTGGTATAGGTTTTAGATACTTTACCCTGAGGTTAGTTTGGTAATTCAATAATTTCTAAAATAATGAAATGAATTTGAAGTTGAGGCGTTGAGAACCATCATAATTATCATAACCCACAATCTGAATAATTTCATTCCTCAAATGGGAATATCAAGATAGATCGTGAAATAATAATAATTTGAAATTTATAAAAAAGAATTCATTTTTGAAAAAAAAAAAAGTTTTGTCCATGTGGAAATTGACCCTAGGCTACAATATTGGTTCTTTGTTCATTCATTCCTTGGCTTGGCCGAGGCCCATTCAAGCTGTACCCTAGTATAAGGCAGTTTTGAACACATGTTTGCAAAATAATTAACTAATTTTTAATATTTCAAAATACATTAATGCACTAGTGCAAAGGCACAAGGAGGAGGTAATCAATTTGCATTTTCATGGTTGAAAAAATAATACTGAATGATTTTATACATAAATTCCATTGAGCAAAATATTTGATAGCTACTTAAGTGGAAATCAATTGAAGGAATTGAGTTGGTTTTTTGTAAAGACTTGGTGGAGCACACCACAAATTTGGAGGCATGGAAAGATCATGAACTTCTTGCTTACAGTGCAAGCCCAGAAGTATCACACGAGTACTCACTATGAAGATTACAAAAGACATAAAAACGGAACAATTGGAGCACAGTCATGACTCTAGTAATCAAGTGAAAGCAAACAATTGTACGATTTGTTGGCAAGCCTCATGAAGATGTATTGGTAGAAGTGTTGGATCAACCTCATGAGAAGATGGAAGCGTTGGTATTTTAAGCACATTCATGAAAGAGTTCTATATCCAATAGGTTTGACAATGCCTACACTACCTAAGACTGATGCTTGGCACTTCTTTGCCAACTCTTGATTTATATTAGAAAACAAGGTCAGCCAGTTTCAAATTTAATTTGTCATAATTTTAATGTATAAGTATGCAAAATAAATCTTGTGTTGTTGCATTTGTAGTAGTAACTGAATGGTTTTCAATTTTCAACAATTTTGACAAATATCAACAAAAGTTTCTGTTGTTTTGGCCTAGAACTTTTGAATGATTTTGTGCTGAACATCAGTACTAGCTACGATGCGCTTCAGCAGTTAAAGGGACAAGTTCGGTTGTAAGTCAGTTTAGGGTTTTAAGTCTAACCCTTTGCTAGAGAGCGATGACTAGGAGCTGAAGTCAATAGTGTTAAAACCAGTACCAAAATCTTTTAATTTTGGAAGCAAGGGGAGAACCATAGGAACCAAGCAAATGACAATTTATAATTGTTGCTATTTCCCTGCATAAATCTTGTTAGATTTGGAGAATAATAATCCATGGTTGATTTGTGCACTAAAAAAAGAAGGGTCAGTGAGGAGCATGAGGAAGCCTAATAAGAACACTGTTAGTGTTGAATTGCAAGGGATTTTGATTGTGAAAGAGCTTATTTGCAGAACCAATTGGCTTCAAACCCAATGCATTGAATGATGTTTATATACACGAAAATAGAGTATCTGCTATCATTATTCCCACATCTAGAGTACTATATACAGCATGTGGAGACATGGCACAAATATACAAGAGGGTAGAGGATTTGCTCCACCCATGCTGGATAGGTGTTCACATCAATGGAGTTCAGTTTTTAGCAATGGGCACACTAGGCTAGGTGACTTCGAGTTCAAAGAGTATGTAACATAAGTCAAGCAATGTACTCTGTCAGGGTGGCCATGGCAAAATAGCTGCTGCCTCCTTCCTAGCTGGATCTCTCAAGATCCCTTCAAGATCCCTCCAATTCTGTGATATGGAGACTAAGTGGATGTCACTTTTGACTACAGTTTTGTTGCATCTCTGAATAGCTATTGAAACAAAAAATGGGTTAAAAGATTGACCCAGACCACTAGCTGCACATATATTCAAGGAAACAGTTACATGTACTTGGGAAGAACACTTACCCAGCACAATATAGGGTATAGGGTCACTTCTGAATGTTTGAATGGTTAGTGTTCAGAATATAAACTTCATTCACACTCCTGACTTGGTGGTTCGGAAGGACAAGCTACAGTCCTTACACATGATCAAGCCATTAGCCATTAGAAGGACAAATTACTTCTGAAACTCTTCTCTAAGTTGTCATCCACTTTACTTCCTGAGAACATTTTTCCCCACATAGATAGACCATAAACTTGGGGTATATCCTAGTTTGGGACATACCCTTCTCTTGTTCTTGCTATTCACTCTCAAGAGACCCACAAGAATTTTTTTCCTTGTTAAACAATTTTTGCCTCTAAAAACTGGATTCCCTTTGAGAAACCCCAAAAAAAAAATCTGACTCCTATATAATTAGCTCCACTGATGTCATCTAACACATAAGTGAACTAGTAGAAAATTTCTCCAAAAAGGTTTTTTCCTTTTTACCTTTGGAGCCAGGAGGGTTGGAGCATCTCTGTCCACTCCCCTTGTTGTGAATTTGCAGAAGCTGGGCTTTGCAAGAGGGAAGTCCATGCATGCTTCTTGTTCATAAGGGGTGAAGTTTCCAGCATCTCCACATCAGGTGAACCTGGACACTCTAAATCTCCTGTGGAATCAGCAGCATCTTTAACATCTACAAACTGAACCTTAGATTCATCCTGAAAGTCCATTCCACCCTTTGTACTAGGTGCTGGTGCTGTTGGCATGCTTTCGTTCGATGCATCAGAGTCCATTGTACCATCTGAGATATTTATATGGCTTGCAAGATTCCCCCACAGATCGCTTGAGTAAGTGCTAGTATTTGTCATTGTGCTTGAATTACTGTTACTCCTAGCAAGTAATTGCGGCAACATCTCAGCACCATCAAATTTTGTATCTAAAAAGTCCAAGTTATCGAATAAATCGTCACTCTCAGCAAGGTCATGTTGCTGCAATGATTCCTCCAGGTTTCTTCCCTGTGGTTGAAGCTGCTGCTGCTGAATTTGCTCCTCCACATCAGCTTCCTGGCTTTGTGGATGGAGATTGGACGACATCATCGTCCATGTAGGAGGAGATGGCCTTGGAATCACATCTGCTTCTTCAACCACCACATTATTCTTTTGTGACAACCTTTCTGAGTTTGCAGTATCAAAGTTTGCAGTGGAGTCTCGAGTTGTTGCTGAAGCTGCACTGTTGCTAGATAAGTTCTCAGCACTTTCCTTTAATTCCTGAAGTCTCTTTACATCTTGAGGGAATTGATCACCTGTCCATCATATTACACACATCACAAAACATTTGGGTTTCTGGTTCCATATGAGGCTCTGAAGTGTTGATAAATATCAGGGATAAGAATTTTACAGCTTGTAACAAGTTTTTCCTGATTTTGGGCCTAAAGAATTTTGTAAGGAACTTACAGAACACTTAGCACAAAGACTGATATCAAAGACTAGTAGTAAATAAATACTCCTACTTCACCAATCGTCGACCATGGGAAAGACAGTTTCATTCACTTGGCAACATTCCAACCACCAATCTTATGACATGAATAATTCCTGAGAAAAGTAGAAGAAGACTGACAGAAGAACAATTTTGTTAAAGACCAAGGTCCCAAGAACCCAGCAAATGGACAATTTGCAGGACATTCAGCAGCACACAGACATGCTACACAAAACAAATCCCTTGGAAGAAAAACTGAATGAATTGAGTGAGAGAGATTCGTAAAGAAATAATTTGTAGAAGGGCGAGAGATAGTTGCAAAGCAAGACACATACCAGGAAGAGTGCTGGGGCACATGCTTGATGTGGATGCTTCAGCTGATGATCCTGCAGCTCCTCCTCCTCCGCCTCCTCCTGCAGCTACTGCAGCAGCTCCTGGCAAGCCATCTGGCAAATTCAAGAGAGCACAAGAGCCATACAACACTCGTGCAGCTTCATCATAAGCAAGAGCTGCTTCCTCAGCTGTAGCATATGTCCCAAGCCACAGCCTGGATCCGCGGTTTGGCTCCCTGATTTCAGCAACCCATTTGCCCCATGTCCTTTGTCGAACCCCTCTGTAACTACACTTTGCATTCTCAGGTCCTCCTTTGCCCTTCATGCATCCTTTCTTGGATCCTTTGGCCGGAGGTTTTCTGATGTTTTTCCTTGGCCCATGGTTGAAAGTGTAATCAGCAGCGAGATCTCCTCCACCTTCACCTCCTCCATGCATCATTCTAAGGTTCCGAAGCTGCTGCTGGACTTGGGAGGAGACTGGGGGCTGTGCTATCGTTGGGCTGCTTAAACCCTGATTTAGGGTTTGGTTGTGGTCTGCCCACCAGGCCAGCGTCTCAGCAACAGAGTTGCCATGCTGCATGCTGCCTGCCAAGCTGCTTTTCTTCTTCCTCCTGCCCCTGGTGAAGCTTATATTCTTCAGAGCAGGTTGCTCCCGCCTCTCTGATGAATCCAGTGCTGACCAGTAATGTTTAAACCCCTTTATGTTGTAAATTGCTGCTTGCAAAGGTGGTCCTACTACTGCTACTGCTACTACTACTATAGTTCTCTTCCTTGCAATTCTTCTACTTACTTGACCTAATTATTCCAGTACTCCAAGCTTTTGCTTCCACCTTGGCCCCCTCCTCAATTGCTTCTTCAAGATCTTGCCAAATCTAAATGAAACCTGCCTGCATCCATCCCTTCCTTTTTCAAGCAGGCATGAATTTCACAGCAAAAAGATATTAAAAAGAAAAAAAATTAGCTGCACCTGATGATATCCAACACGCTGATTCTTGGCCCAGAAAACCAGAAAGAAAATCCAAAATCTGCTAAACCTTGAATTTGCTCGCAGCTGCTTACCTACTACTTACTGCTGCTGCTGCTGCTGCTGCTGCTGCTACAGTAGTTAACAAAAGCTCATGAGAACGTCTCCAAAGCACAAAAAAGACAAAAAAGATAAAAAACAAAAACAAAAGAAACTGCTTCCTTTCTTCCCCTCCCCACTTGAGCTGCAGTCGTTCCCCACTCATTCAAAAGAGTCTCTCAAATCCTTCTTTCATCCTTCTGATGAGGAGCTGCTGCTGATGGGTGCCCATATAATTAGGGTTGCCTTGCCATGGATCCCTTCGCACAGAAATTCTTAGTAGCTTCTAGAAAATGAGCATTGCAGTTACAGCAACACATGTGGGTAGAAGATACTGATCAACAAAAGCTCTGCAAGAAGCAAAGGAAAAACAAACAAAACTTGAAGTCACAGATAAACCTTCCACCACCACCACAACAACAACAACAACAACAACAACACAAACACACAATTTTTTTCACAAAAGTCCAGTATCGTCTCTTGCCAAGCCCAAAGAAAATTGTGCAAGTTTTTTGCAATGAATTAATGCAGCAGCTGCTGCTTCTGCTTTGGGATGATGGGGTAGTAGTCTTCAGAAATGTCCTGGGCTGCGGCTGCTGCGCGTCAGCTTGGGGCGGTTACACAGTCCTTTAAATATTTATTTATTTATTAGTAGATTTTCATGTGTTGTTGTTGTTGATTGGAGTGTTTGTGCCAGCAATTTATATTTATATTTATATTTATTTATAATTATTTTTTTCTTCTGGGAGTCGAATTTATTTGTGACGTAGCCAAAGTGATGGCAATTATCCAAATGGATTTTAGCCACAGGATCATGTATCTATTTTGCCAAATTTAGCTACATTCTAAATATGAAAGTATTTTTTATAAAAACATCCTTTTTATATTTTTGGCTACCTACTTGATTACCATGTATAGAAATCTGGTGATTTTTCTTAAATTTTGGTTGAATTCTGGGTACTGAAAATCTCCGAAAGAAATTGTTTTTGGCACTTTAATTATTATTATTATTATTTTGGCTATATTTAGCAAGTTAAAGGGGGAAAGAAAAAAAAAAAGGCGGCTGCAAGTTTCTACCAGTACCCACTTTACTGAGAGGTAACTTGGCCCACACTACTACTACTACTACTACTACCCTATTACCTTGGCAGCTTCCACAACTAGCTATTTTATTTATTTTCAGAAATGTTGAGATTTTCGAAAAATAAAAATAAAAATAAAAATAAAAAAAGTCCCCAGTGAAGGGAAAATATTGAATCTTCAAAATTAATTTTATTTGTAGAAATGAAAATTTTCAAAATTAATTAATCCGGCAATAGACATGTGTGGGGAAGGTGTCAAGGTGATCCTCAATCATCACCCTCACTTGTGCTTGGCTATATGGTATGTCCCTGCACATTCTGTTAAGGCACCAGGCAAGGCGAGCCTTTTAGGGTGAGTTACGCAGGTGACACAACACTAATGGGCAAGGGTGACACCATTCCATGGAATTAAAATGTCTACGGGGTGGACAAATTTGGGTATTAGTCAGTCTATTATCACTACCAGAAGGTTATGTCATATAATGTGGTCAAGAAAATGACATAATCTGCCACCCCAGACCTCTTAAGCAAGTGTTTCAAACAAACAAAAAAATGAAACGCCCAAAGGAACAAGGTGTTACATTTTCCGATCAAAATGCCCACCCCCATTATTAGCAAACAAAAAATTCTGTGCTGTAATGCGTGCCCTCCAACTACACTACAAAAAAATCGACTCAATTGGGCTATGTCACATTACCCTAGGGAACAGGCAGAACCTAGCAGATTCTGCCAAGTGGACCCGGCCAATGTCTCATCATGTGTGGCTTGGCTTGCCCCGAGTTCTTGTGGCTTGGCTTGGCCGGGGTCCTCATGGCTTGCTTGGCAAATCTGCCAGGTGTGCCTGATCTTTTGCACTTTAGATTGCAGTTCAAGTCATGAGATTATTATGTAAGAGTTTGTGATAGGTGGAGAATCACATACACACACACACACACAACAAGGCATCACAAACACGATGGGCCCTGCCAATAGATATGATGTTGTACATCAACCTACCGTGTCCACACTCTGAACACCCAAAAAAATCCATTCCAATCTAAACAGTCTAAACACTTTCACCAAAGAAACCGATTCACGTGATGTGAAACCAGTTCTGATAAGGTAAAACTTCCTAAACTTGGATCGAATGTGATGATAGTCATCACTTCCATTCAGTTCCATTCTCTTTGTTGTGTTCAGGAATACTGAGGAGCTGCTGGCACCCTAAGAAGAACCAAGCCCTAAGAAACAATTGTAGTTAGAATCTCAAAGATCCAAATGTAGAGAGATGTAGTGTGAAAAGAACCAGTTTTCTCGGGCTTTCCTTGAGCTCCTCCAAGCTTGAATGGCTCTTGTTTTATTTTATTTTTAAAACCCATCCGTCCAATCCAATCTTTAGATCGCTTCTTTGGATTTTTACAACAACTAGTTCCAATCTTTTTTTCCTTGACAAAATTAGGAGCCTGTCCAGTTTCATCTTCATTACTAGGCATATCTACTACTACTTCTTCTTCTTCTTCTTTTGTGTAATATTAGTTTGTTCAATGTGTCCATACAGTTCAAGATAAAGATTATCTAATATTAATTATGTGCAAATAATTAAAATTAACTACTCACATTAAAAAATAAGGTTAAGTTTTCTTTTTTTTGTTTGAAAAGTTGTACTTACCTATTGAGAGAACCAAAGCTTGTTTTATTTTAAAAAGGGGTGGTGGGTGGGGGGGGGGGGAAGACAATGGCCCCTATTCAACCTTTAATTCAATTTTTATGAAAATTGCCCAATCCAATTACAATGCCAATTCTATCTAAATGTTCAACCTTTGGTTTATTTAGATGCCCTAAAGCCTGGACTTAAACCTACCTAAAATCAAGAACCTACCAACATTTGGTGGAAATGTCATTTCCCATATTACTTACCATCTCAAAAACATTGTGCGGTCTGAAATTTAGTACATCTTGATAGGTAAATTCTCCACCTCAAAGCACCATCTATTGAGATTTGTTTTCCAACAAATCCTAAGTCCCAACCAATGTTGTGCATGCATATGGTCATCAATAGACACGCCGTGTAAGTGTCAATATAACACAAGAACTAACTTACACCACTTCAATACTTAAAGGATGTTTTGAACAAGATTCTTGTTGCATCTAGAAGCTACTCTAGGCATATAAGGACTTCCAACTTCATCCATGGAGCTTCCTTGCTTCATATAATTAAGTAGGTGAAGCAAGAGTTCCAACGGCAAGTTACACTCGACAAATTGCAATCTCATCGAATCCAATAGTACCTTGCTGGGTTCATATTATTGTAGTACATTTTTCAGGTTCAGCACTTGGGTGTCAAATAATTATTTTATTTTTTCAAAATCCACTTCCATTGTGAAAATTAATAATTTTTTAAATTTCAGCAATAAATGTAGGCAGCTTCGTTGTGTCGGTTCCCTGGACTCTAAACCTCTAACATAATGAGACCAACCATTTTTTGTATTTTTTTTCTCCTTTGTAATTTTATTAATGTTTAACATTTCAAACAAAGACTTTTTTTTTTTTTTAAATCAAAACTTCCCAAAATAATCAAATTATTGCCGAACTTGAAAATGTACTATGATATTTTTGGAAATGCTGAAATTCCCAATTTTTCAATTTTCTCAAAGCAATTGAAAGGAAGGATCTTTTGGAATGTTCTGGAATATTCTTTGTGGGGGTTGAGGGGGAAAGGGAATCTTCAAAACTAATTAATTAACTATTGGGTAAATTATTGGGTAAACAAATGCTGAAGCTGCCTGCCCCTTTACTAAGGTAATGAGCTCCAGAAGCCAGGATTCATTCAATCTGAATGCCTGCATCCCCTGATTTAGGGTTTATTTAGTTATCTTCATGATACTAGGAGATAGGAGCAGTAGGGTTTAGGGTTTTGGGATCCAATGAGTCAAGTTAGGAATGGGCATGGCTAACAATGTGTGTACCTTGAGCCTTGTTAGGCTATGTAGGCTAGTGGGGACCCCCAATATTATTGAGTGCCTAGACAAGGGGATCCAGGTGCAAAGTATGTGATAACTTGTTGTACAGTATACAAACACCTAGCACCCCATGTGGCTCATAGCTAGGACAGCTTACCATATTAGTTTGCATTGCTGTAAGTGCACCTAGCACCCCATGTGCTCTCTGTCTCTCTCTCTCTCTCTCTCTCTCTATCTATAGGACATACCTATGCAATCTTTTTTTATATTGGAATGGTCTCAAGGCATTCCTCATCATCCATGGATGAACCAGTAGCACCCATACTACCAGGTGGTACTAGGTACCTTATTAATTATCCTTTTGGAGGGAGGCTTCTTGGTGGCAATAACTTAACCCCATGTAAATATGCTATATACCATGGCCTAGGTAATAGGGTTTTTGGTATGAGATTGGGAACACCCTTGAGCTCATGGCCTTGGGTGCCCCTCCCTAGAGAGAACGCACTCATAGAAGAACTTCCCTTACAACTAAAGCTAAAAAGTTAGGGCACAAAGTTCAAAAGTCAAAAGTTAGGGTTTGATGCAAACCTTTTCTGAACGTAAAAAGTTAGGGTTTAATGCAAACCTTTTGTGAACATAAAAAGTTAGGGTTTAATGCAAACCTTTTGTGAACATAAAAAGTTAGGGTTTAATGCAAACCTTTTCTGAACATAAAAAGTTAGGGTTTAATGCAAACCTTTAATGGACAGGTGGAAAAACACTTCTCACACTCATAATGCTGATACTACCAACTTACTTACTTACATATCTAGCCTAGTCCTTTGAGCACAAGTTATGCTCCACCATGCCACTTGTGAAGCTACTAGCAAGCATGTATGTCAGGAGCACAAAATATCATCCATGGATTTGTGTGTAAAAGATCCAGGCTCATCATCAGTTTGCAGTGGTATCTTGAAATTATCATCCATGGATTTGGTACCTGAAATGATTGTTGTCTTATCAGTTTGGCGTGTTATAATTAATGCTAGTGTATTATATGTTCTCCTCCCATTTGCTAATAGTTTGCAAAAGTCAGTGTAATGTGACTCCTAGTGCAGCAAATGACAACAAGAGCTTCATCTGGTTTTTTAAGTTCATATTATTAGCCTACTAGGTAGTATCCATAAGAATTAACCCTAATTTTTAAAAAGAAAACATGAAACCCAAGATGCCTAAAGTGACATCCACTGCCAGACCCTATCATCCAAGTGGGTACAGAATCACCTGGTTTTTTTCTGCTGTATTTTGAGGATGCTCATCCAACCAAAGATGTCTTTGGGACGCTCATCCAGCGCCCAAAGACCTCATGGGACCTTTCCGAAACCCCGAAGGTCCCAACTAGGCTGTCAACAGGGCCTTCCAGATTTTGAAAGTTCATGTTTTAAAGAAAGACGAAACCCCCTCCCCTCCAAAAAAATGGAACATTTCTTTACACATGTGATGAAGTGTCTAGCTAGCTTTAGACCATTTTGAATTTTTCAACCTCTTCAATCAACCTTCTAGAAGTGCCTAGGTCTAGATCATGTGGCTAATTGAAATTACTTTATTTTGAAAATTGATGGAAATTTTTCTTTAAAATCACACTTTGTGTGTTTGTGTGTTTTTCTTTCCTTTTCTTTTATGTAAAAAAATCACCAAATTACAAAAATTCGCCCCCAAAAAAAAACACTGGTGATAATTTGAGAATGTGTTTGCCCATGGTAAACTCACAACCCAAAGGTTTGCAATAAACCCAAACATATGAAGATCAGGAGGAGGAGGCATGGGAGGAGAGGGAGGGTTCTTCTACCTACTTCCTTAAGAGTGAGATGGAACATCCACCTTCCCACTCTTAAGGAGTAACCATAATAATATCCCTCCTCTCCTTTCCTCTCTTTTGGGAGGGAGATAGCCTACTCTGGGATATAAGGTCCTTTCCAAATACACTAAGAAATTTGTGTGTGTGAGTGAGTGCTTTAACAGAAGTTACCTATTTTGAACAAGGCATTATTATGTGTGGTTATCTAATTTTTGGGGGAGGGGGGAGAGAGGGGCTGCCTGTCTGTTGGTCATAGGTATACCAAAAATCACATACCTGCCTTGGGATTTTTGTTCATTGCATTGACACTCATCACCTCATATATTGCTTACTCACTTGTTGTTCCTTGAAATCCTGCTTTCTACATTATTCCCCTCTTTCTTTATGCTACACTTGTTCTTGCTTTGATGTGCCCTACTAGCCCTAATAAATATGATATGACACACATTGTGTCTGTCATCTTTATCTTCTTCCTTTGAGTGACTCCTCTTGAGGTGGGTGGTTTAGGTGGGGGGGGGGGGCCCCAACTAATGGGGCACCTGTGGGAGGATGTTAATGATGAGGAGGACCGGGTGTGATTACCTCATTCAAGAAAAAATCT
>Ga0116227_10011180_pt1 | contig 15222 bp, 8 predicted proteins | sample S1TSphgellanicum_FD_89693 | JGI IMG/M metagenome (GOLD analysis project Ga0116227, IMG submission 89693) | Host-associated microbial communities from peat moss isolated from Minnesota, USA - S1T2_Fb - Sphagnum magellanicum MG | ecosystem: Host-associated > Plants > Peat moss > Unclassified... | reverse complement strand
TCTACCACTCTTCCGCAGTTGTTTTGCCTTCAGGCGAGATTTTCGTGGGTGGTAGTAACCCAAATGAAGGATACGTTTTCTCTGGCGTTCCGTTCCCCACCGAGCTTCGCTACGAGAAGTACAGGCCTTACTATCTCAATGCCGCCTACGACCTACGACGGCCGACGATTGTTGGATCTCCAACGGAAGTGTTGTACGGTGCAGCCTTCCAAGTGACCTTCACACTCGCACAGGCGCCGTCGGGTGTTCTCTTCCGTCTCTACTTCCCTTCATTCACGACCCACACGTTCTCGCAGAATCAGCGGTCGCTGATCTTGAAGGCAGGCGCGGTTGTTCCTGTAGGCAAATTGTATGCGGCCACCGTCTATGGTCCTCCAAATGCGGTGATAGCTCCCGCAGGCTATTACCTTTTCACAATCGTCAACTTTGGCACTCCGAGCGCTTCAGTCTGGATACATATTGGCTAATAATAACTTCCTAGTGTGCAGCAGTTCATCTCGATTCTTCATCATCAATTTCTTTCACATACATAAAAATTCTTTGGAAATTCAACGTTTACGCAATAAATTGTTTTGCAATAATCCGGGCTGTATTGTCAACGTAATTTTATATAGACAATCCTATGCAACGCTCCCATGAGCCTGCGAATGGCCCCGACCGTAGTAGGTCACCTTAGTTTTTCGTCTTTAATGTCCCATTTGTGTAGCCACTGATTTGTGTCAGAAAGTTGTATATGAAACAGCAAGCATTAACTTTAAATATGAGACGCAGGAAAGAAACCAAGCCCTGTGGAGAAAATTGGACAGATTTCAGGGAGCAGACTCGAGTGCAGTACTAAAAAGCCAGTAATTGTCCAAGCACACATTTATGTAATACTTTGGATTGATCTCTTGCTAACTCGTAACTGATTGATGTCCAGCAATTCTGGCCATCTCTAATCGAAGTATGTAAAATGATTGACGCTGGCATTTGCCTATTTAAATTTCCAAGCGCTTCCAAGCGTTTTAACATGTTTTTCTTTTTGAGACTAGTTTGGGAAGGGGGGAATATGCTTCCTTCCCTTAGATAGGGAAATGCTCAAAAGTCTCTTCTGTAATTTCCTGTTGGATGTATCATTAGCTCCAATGTCAATATGGGGGTTCAAAGGTTGATTATCTTTTGATTCTTCTTGTGCAATAATCAATTATTTCAATAAGCAATTACCTAAATGTCCACTTGACTGAATTGATTATTGAAACATCCATGACTCAAAACTCCATTTCAATTTTTTTATAAAAATTGGAATGGAGTTTGGAATGATCCATGATTCAAATATCACCCTTTTGAACACTTTTCAGCTTGCCCCTCGGGTGAAAGGTCTTAAGTATGTGAGAGTAGGGTTTGGTATACGTTATTAATGAACTTTTACCCTCTAGATGTTTATAATCGCTGCAGAAGTGTTTGAGTTGTAATATTCTGCAAAACAATCATGAGATCAACAACAAAACAAATTTTAGGTGTTCAAAACGTCACCAAGCTAGATGATCACATCATTGACAACATACTCAGACTTTTAATCACCTATGATACAAAACATACATGATCAACCTTTGAACTCCCAAAATTTTGCAACCATACAATATGGCATACAATATGGGACATTTTAAACATCAGGTGGGACAGAGACATTGCACATGATCTGCATACATAGCCCGCACACAAGAACATGATGTGAGCTCTGGAGAAGAGGAGCTTGATAATGGGTGTGAAATATACAACCACATAATTGATGCTAATAGCCCCACTACCATGCCTAGCAGCCTCTTTCTGGTCACCTAGTCCATATTCCAATCATGAGTTTTGGGAACATTGGAGCATAGGTCTATAAGGCCAGTGGTATTTAAGGTTTTTGGACTTGGATAACCTTAAATATGCAAAGGACCTCATTAGTAGTACAAAAATAGTGTCACATTTTCTTTTATCCTAGCTGCCCTTGGCCATTTTTTTTTTCAAAAAATATTGAGTTATACCCAGACACCTCCTACACCCATACCATGTCATGTTATGGATGCTAGAATATACATCACACACTAGGTGAACTATTAAATATACTTATCATGATATGTAGACATCCCATACTAATATTCATAACCTGCTAAGTAGATTATGAACATGTTTTTGTTGCGCTTACATCCTGAAAGGGCAAAGGGCAAGCAAAGGAAAGAAAAAAAGTGACAGTACTTTTGTACTGCTCGAATTAGACCCTTTGCCTGTTTAAGGTTTTGGAACTGAGATTGTACACATTATATCTCTCTTCTTAGTGCCTTCAAACTAAAACAGCTGTGCAATCCCATGCCATTACAGAAAAATACTTCATATCTAAATGTATATATCTATATGGGCTTGAGGCCACTCCATGGTGAATTTGGTCTAAAGATCCATCATGTACATAGCCTAAGGTGGGGATTCTCAAAATAATGGGACTAGAACCAAGCAAAGCAAGAAGCAAGTCCACTACCCCCTCACTACATTTCAGGAAGTCTCAGGCACTAGAGGGCCTTACGCATCCCAAAGCACAAGGTCAAAGTTTATCATAAGCCAAATATATGTTGATCATGAGACTGTAGTTGTGAGAAGTACCTTACAGGCCTACAATAGGCACCTTACGCTTGCAATTAAAGGGTTTTGATGCATACTAAGGCCCGCTTTACACTAGGAATCAGGGCTGGAAAAACTTGGGGCCAACTTTGAGCGTTTTTGGATTGTTGTTTGGCCCCAAGTTACTATTAAATGCTAGAATGTGAGGATATTCATAAATGCTGGAACATTGGCCTCAAGGGTTGGAAATTGTCTTCCCAAATTCGATGGTATACTTTTTCTCAGCCTTGGGGCCAATACAAGGCCATATAGTTCAGCATTTATTGTAACTTGGGGCAGATTGAAAATAGTTTTTCTATTTCAGCCATGACTCCTAATGTAAAGCCCTTGGGACTGATTTCAACTTTTGCATCAATAGGAATGCTTGATTTGAGTTGAATATTGTCCTTCACTCCTAGTGTAAAATGGGCCTAAGTAGGAGAAGGAATGAGAGTCACCTTAAGCTTACAGGAGGCCTTAAACACCTACTAGCTAGGTGGCTCTTGTAGGTGTAAGGTGCCTCCTATTTTCAATAAGGCATTGTTAAGTTGTGTAGGGTGGCCTCTAAATATTGGTGCTCTTCAGAGACATGGAAGGTATGTAGACCTGTACAAGGAAATCATGGCTTTGCATGGAATTTTTTCAGTCCTTTTTCTCTTTCTCTGCTCGCCGACATTTGTCTATATGTGAACTAGAGCTAACCTCTTTGTTTTTCTGTCATAAGAGGTATTCTATCTTGTAAACACATGGAAGTTTGTTTAATGGAGATAGGAAAACAACCTCATGGGAAGACATGAAAAACTACAATTGACAATGTCAGTCAGCAGACCCTGCTTGTACACCAATGAGACCCCAAACTAAAGACTCTCACAGAATGTCATGTATTGGATCTTAGCCTCCTAGTGCTTAGATGGATGTTGTGTGTAATGGGTCCAAAAGGTAAATCCTACGATAACTTTCTACTTTGGAAGACATACAATGAAACTACTTGAAGTGGCTGAAGGGAGCATTGACAGGTGACGAGGATGTTCTCCTACCTGAGGACAAGCTTGCTTCTCTACCTTTAGGTAGCTGAGAGTATCTACATCTCTTCAAACCTCAATGCAAAGCTGTGGTTCATGTTGGTTAGGTGGTGATTCCAAAGAAAAACGTGAAACCCTACAAACTAAGCCTAGGACCATGTAAACTTAGAAACCCTTAACCCTATTTAAATTTATGACCCTAGGTCTTACTTAAACTTACATGACCTAGACCCTGAAAAAAAGGGTTAAGACATGCTAGGTCCAGGTCCATGTAGATCAGTTGGGACCAGTTTTAAGCTGAGTCCAAGTTCATATACACTTGTCAGGTCCAATTTTTGGACCCGGATCTGACCAGCGCTAGCATCAGCCAGTTTTTGGCCATTATTAAAAATGGCCACCAAATAACCAACCATTCTCATGGTTATTTGAAGCACATTTAACCATAACTTTATCAAAAATCAAAGAATTAATTTTGATATGTAAACATGATTTTCAAGAAAATTGAAGAAGCTTGTATTTAATACATAATTGTTGTTCTCAAAACATTCAAGAATTGAGATCAAATAACCTTCTATAAAATTATTAGTTCTTTGTCAATTATTTTGTGGAAATTTTCAATTTTTTTAAAGGACTTGAAAAACTATAGAACTGAAGGTTGTTTGATTTTGAAAATTTTCACAAAACCACAACCAAAGGTTCTCTGATTGTGATTTTTTTTGAAAAACTAGGTGAAAGCATGGTAAAGTAAATAATCCATGTGCTTTCTAACATAAATGGAAAGCAGGCATCATTGTAGACCTTGATATATTGAATTTAAAAATATTATTTAGTTTAATTAACAATTATATTCAAGAATCATATGTTTAAAATGAATTTACATATATTCATTGAAATCTAGACAAATGTTAAAACATAAAAAGACATGGAAGTAAATGAAATATATGATTTTTCCAACTTTCAAGTTAATGGAGGCTTAAAAGAAATTCTTGTGTTTTCAAATTGTGCATATGTTCAATGTATTATAATCATAATACATTGAACTTTTAATTTAAAAATAATTTTTGACACCATATTGAGCAAATAGTTTCAAAGCTACTTGTTATTTTTTTATTATATTACTTTTTTTCAAATATTTTATTCAACTTACCTCAAACGCAATGAAGGCCCTTATAGTTTTATATTTCTATTTACAAAAGTTTTTAATTTATTTTCTTGTATTTGTATGTCAAAAATAATAACTTGGATTTTGGACAATTGATTTTCTTATCTACTTTACCATGTTTTTTCCCCACTAAAATTGAATTTCTTTATTTCCCAAAATCCAAAACTATAGGTTATTAAAAAATCAAATAATTATCTAACACTTGTAACATTGTCTACACAACTAGGTTTATTGTATCAACTAGTGTTAGCAAGCTTTCAAGGTTGGAAAGTCAACACTAGAAAAAATCTTGTCTATTTTGACTTTATGTTTGTGATTATTAATGTAGCTTATAGTCTCCAAATCAAGTAATTTGCAACTATAATTATGTTAAACCTTTGTGTCATCATAGTCATAAATATTAATAAGGTGAGAGAAAGTTATGGTGACCCCTTTTATGTAATCACATTGTATTATTTTCCTAAGTGTGTTTTTTAGCTCAAAGCATGTCAACATTAAAAAATAGTTTCACAATGTTTTGCAGATTATGGTAGAAGATAACCCAAACAATAGAATTTTTAAAAATTAATTGTTTTCTATGTATATCTAATAGATTGGAATATGTTTCTATGAAAAACATATTTGTAATTGTGTACTAAAAGATGTAAATATAGTCCAAAATTTTTTTGAAATGATTTTTAACCTTTATAAAATTTGTCGTGCATGTGATTCCACATACTTTGAACAATGTTTGTGAACCATATAAAGAGTTTGATAATTTTCATATCACAAATGAATTTTTTTCAATGCATTAACCATAAATATGTGGTAAATTAAAATTTTGACAAATAATAGTGCTTGGAAATGAAAGGTGAAAACCATTGTGAGTTGAGCCAATGCATAAAATCCATTTCAAACATTGTGGGGGTGGGTGTGGCTCATGATTGAGTGTTTAAAACTTAAACCATATGTATATTAATGGGCTAAAATAGGTAACTAGGTAGGTAATTAACTTAATTAAAAAAACTAAACTATGAAAGTATTTATGATAGGTAAGTAGTTAATTAAGTAGCCTAGGTTAGCAAAGGTATCTCTAAGTAAATAGGCTATGTAAATAAGTATTCAATTAGGTGGGCTATGTAGGTTAAACTTGGTAGGTAGTTATGTTGGCGGAGCTAGTTGGTAGGTTGTTAAGATAGGTAACTAAACTTGATAGGCTAGTTAGGTAGTTAAATAGGTAGGCTAATTAAATAGTTAGGCTAAATAGCTAAATAAATAGGCTAATTAGGTAGTTAGACTAAATAGCTAAATAGGTAGGTTAATTAGGTAGTTAGGTAGTTAGGTTAAGAAGACTAGGTACATGTAAAAGCTACCTAGGTAGGTTAAAAAAGAGATGGTCATAATAATATATGACACAAAATTTTACTCAAGTTGTAGATGTGGTGCAATGGTCTTAATGTGAAAGTGAGAAGTTCAAATCCTCAACCTTGCAACCTATCTATATGCTTAACCTACATTAGTTGGGCTACCTAGCATTGTAATATTCGTAATATTTGTCACCATTTCAATTAGATAAATGTGAACATCTAGGGGAACAATATGAATATCTATTGGAAGCTACTTTGTTCATTTCCAAATATGACTAGTGAGAATGCATCACACCTTTATTGAACTTTTGTAGACTTGAACTTATACTTGCATGTGCAGTGTGGACAAGAGATAATTGAAGGTAAATGTACAATTCAACGTACAAGTGGGATATTGGGCAATAAGAAAAAGGTTGTAAGACAATAGAAGTTATGGGATAATAATATGGATATTTATTCCAAAGTTTCTAAACATTGTGCAACAACTTTTTAAAGATAATTTGTGGCCAACACAATCAACTAATTGGAATTATAAACCATAAACCTTTTAAGATTCCATAACAAGCAAAATGTCTTCAATGAAATATGCAAAAAGTTGGTAAAAAATGCTTTGGACCCAAAAGATGATGCATATGAAACACATGTGCATGTATATAGTAAAAAAATGAATGCATTGGTGTAGGATTTGATAATAGCTGATGAGTTGGATGGGCAACACACCTTGCCATATGTAAAAAAATCTTTTTAAGGCTTACCAAAGATGCACAAGAGACAATACAAAAACCTTCGATAGGGTCTTGTAAAGACCTTGACAAGGAAGAATAGACAACTCCAATGGAGGAGCAAGGGTCTTCTAATGAGTATGAAAATAAGATGCCACCATGGGTGGAAGGTGGTTCACCTCAACACATTTGCAAAATAGATAGGTATCACTAAAACCTAGGTTAATTGTGATAATGTTTACGTAAATATGAAAATACCTTACATGACAAAACAACATTCTAAATAAAGTTTGTATTGGACATTGTTGCATTGTTTGAATTGAATGTGATTCAATTAAATGTGTGAAAAATTGTGGCAAATTAAAGTGATTGAAAATGGAGATTGGACACATTAAAAAAATATCACTCAAGTTAATGTTCATTACAAAAGGGTTATGTGCAAGATTAATTTATTTATTTTTGCTTGCTATCTTAATTGAATTATAACTTGTTATTCAATTGATTTTATAGTTGGTAGCTATCAATATGTAACTATTATTTGACTATCATAGTTCTAACATAACACTTGCACATTTCCATAGAACCTTGCTATAGCATGTTTGTAAGGAAAGAGATTATTACATTGTGAAATGTAGCTTGCAAGGAAGAATCAAAATTCAAGATAACACAACTTCTCCAATGTTCAATAGAATAATATTCCACTTGGAAGACCAAAGATTAATTATTCCAAACCAATGGGCTTGCTAAATTTCATTTTGTAAACAAGTGTGTGAAGTTATATTGATTAAGGTGTTAATCAATGTGTAACTCTTATTTAAAAACAAGGATGCAACACATGACTTGTGAACTTTATTCCATAACAACCTTTGTTATGGAATCATGTCAAATAAGATTTTGTGCAAGACTAGATATAAATGTTTCCATGTTATAAGGCTTGCTAGAATTAATTGAATTGAATTTTTTAAAGTAAAATTGAGTAAATGACATTTTATGTTCAAAGTTTATGTGAAATGAAAATATTGATGAAATCATATTTGGAAAAATTAAGTAACATTGTTGTATGGAAACATCAAGGAATTTCTACATGATTGGGAATTCATAATGGTTGTTTTTTCATCTCCATGCCCAAATTTTTATCTTTAGCTATTTTTAAAAGCAATGAATGCAAACAAACTCAAGATGAATTTATTTTTCACACATTTTCAATGCCTTAGGCTCATCATGATTTGCACCTTCAACCTTTTATATTTCCCTACAAGAAGGCATTATGTTTTGGGCAAGAGTTTGAAGGTTCAATTTTTTTTGTTACTAGGTCTATTCCCATTTTATTGCCAACAAGTTGTCAAAGGGTACACCAAGTTTTAACAATATGCCTATAGACTTGCCAATAGAATGTAATGCCTATCATAATCTACAAGATGGGCCACTTAATGTTACTTTTAATTTGAAACATTGTGGGTGCACATATAATTAATATAGAAATGAATAAATACCCTTGGTAAGTGAGTTTTTTTGAAGGGATATCATGAATTTGAACTTGCATTGCATCCAAATTATTTTCATTGTTGCTCCAATGTCTATAATTTCTTATGTATTAGAATGTGGAAAGGAAATGAAACTAGAAAGTAAAACTAGAAATTTAATTCAACACAACAAATCAATACATAATCAAAGGTATCCAAATAACAACCAAGGACCTTGCAATCATAGGACTGGATCCACCCCCAAGCTTAAAAAAAAAACCAAAAGAATTAGAAAAGTTTAACTCAATGCAAAGTTTCATGATCAATGTATTGAAAAACACCAACGTCATATTTAAGTGAAACACTACATGAAGGTGGTGACGCCATGGAAGCCATATATAACTTATGCCTAAGCTTCAACATATAGAGGCAAAAGTGAGCTCTAGAGGAGGAACTAAGGAGGGATACTATAAGAAAATGTGACCTTTTTTACTAGAAAAATTGACCAAAAAGTACCTAAATTGTCACTATGTTCAATTTGACCAAAGTGCCATTTTGGACAAGTTGATTTGGACCAAGCCATTTTGACTAAATTTTTGACCAATCAACAACATTTTGATAGTGACTATATATATGATTTTAAATATTTTAATTATAATATATTATAATAAATAAATAAATATTCTATCTATTTATTTAATTACCTACATGGTTTAATAATTAATGTAATAATAATAATAATAAAATTATTTACCTACCTACCTTATTTAGTGTAGGCCCCTTAAGCTAGGCAACCAACCCTAGCCCACCTTGCCTAGGTGGTCTAGGCTACCTATTTAGGTCATTCAAGACTAAGGTAGTCAAGGTTGCAGGTGTGAGGACTTGAATTCTTCACCTCCATTTTGAGAAGTCAAATCCTAGGTGAATGCATGGTATATTAATTCATTTTTGGTAACTTTTACAATTTGTCCAAGTCAAATTTCTATCTTGGACAGGGATGAAGTAGCAATTTGGGTATTTTTATTGGTTAAATTGATGTCACATGTAGTAGTAGGTAGGGGTACACAAGTTATGTGTGGGGTAGGGGAATTTGAAATTTATGTCAGAAATTTCCCCGTTATGATCATAGTCGTCCTTGTTTTTTGCTTCCAAGATCTTGTGTTTTTACGTTTATCGCCAACTTCATGGCTCAATTAGTGCATGATGCACATGTGCGATGCATTGTCAAAATTTTGATGTCTTCCACACAACACTTGAGTGTGAATGTTGACTTTGTAGTGCATTACAATTGTACACATACTCCAAATTTTAGTTAATGTCACTATCAGTAGATGCTAGTTTGATTAGGCTAGGTAAAAATGTTAAGGTAACAATAGTGGGAGCTTTGGTGAATTACTATGTAATCCATTTGTATGAAATGAAGCTAGACATCATTTTTGATAAAAAGACTAAGTTATTACACTAAAGCTTTTGGGAAAAATATGGGATTTCTAATGAAAAGATAACATTAAAGAAATTAAGGATAGGGAAGGAAATAGAAGAAAATGAAATTGTAACTTTGTTTGGCCCTTCTAATCGTAATGGCAATATGTATTGTCATAATGAAGACAATGTCAGGACCTTAACCTTAGGCTCGTGACCAAGGCAAGGGCTTGCAAATGTGCGAGCCAAGAGTGAAACCCAAGAGTCACATTTCATGCTCCTAAAATTGTAGGAGGGTGTGAAGGAATGAACCCACACACTCCCAAATGGGCTCCCACTTTGGGAGTTTGCGTCCCAATGGACTCTCGAATCTTCAGAGAGCAATTGCAGGGGTCAAAATTCATTGTATTGAAAAGTTTTTTATACCATTGGAAAAGCTCTTGGAACTTAAATGTTTAAAATGGCTCACATGTCCCATTTGAGTATTTAAAACATAAGTTATGGCCAAGAGAAGGGCCGAAAATTAAATTGCCAATTTGATTCCTGGCCACTGAAAGTCAAGAATTGCCCTAATTTATTCATGTGAAGATGGCGTGCTACATATCATTGGAAATTTTTCGACAAGGACTATAATGTTGCTTTAGAACTCATTTCAATTGGAGATCCACAAAAAAAGTTATGGGCCTCCAAAGTCGCAAAAGTCCCAATTTTGAGAATTTCAGGATTCCCAATTTGGGAATCCGAAGACAAAATGACATTTGGGTGCAAGCCTTGTGGCTAGGCATACAGAATACTATAAAAGGGAAGGTGGTGGCTTCCCCCCAAATCCGGGTTGTGGTGAGTCTTATGAGTATGTATATGTTCGTGGTTCGTCCGTGCACCAAAAATGTTCCAACCACACACTAACCAACTTGTTGTTTGATTTGTGCAAGTTTGTATGAATAATTGATCCGCTTGTCACTCATCCTAGTCTCCATCCCAGAGCTCTAGCACGCCCCTCTACCTCCGAAATGCTACAAACTAAAGAATGTACCCCAACTCCTTTTTCTTCCATTGTTTCCACTTTTGGATTCACATTTGAATCTTTCAAGGAATGTGGGGGTGTGTCAGACAAGGCTTTGATAGCTAAGGTGGAGACTTTGTGGATGATCATGCACCAAAGGACATAGGTGCCCAACATTCAAATGATCAACAAAACTGAAATTTGCGGGATCACATATGAAATCAAAATTAGAAAGAAGATGAATTGGTGCATCCTTGTTAAATGGCCCATACGCAATTAGTCATGTAGACTATAGATTCTAAAAACAGTTCTATGTAGCAAAGTTGGGCCTATAATAGATATAAACAACTTTGTTGATTCAAATAGGAAGGAGGAAGAGGCAATATGCCTAAGGGACATAACAAACGACAAGTTCATGTTTTCAAGGAGTTTCAAGTCTAGTGCATCAGTATTTGGCAAAAATATATCTCTAATCTACATAAGGACTTGCCAACATTAAAAGATTATGTTTTTTTGTTTTAGAAGTTGAAAGATGAAGCTCAAAAGGAGTTCAAAAAAGTCGAGGGGCAAGTTGAATACCATTTCATGTTTATTGCAACAAGGAAGGCAAAGTTGTTTCAATTGCAATTGGAGTTTAACACCCAAATTTTGAGTGTTATTAATTTTCAGTCTCAAAATTGCTCTACATACCTCATAAGTGTGGCTCTTGTTGAGTAAGAGTTTGTGTTAAGGAAGCTTGATTTTCAATTGTGCTTGGTCGAAATTTTTAGAGACCTATCTTGAACAAGGGAAGATGAGCACGTTAGGTTATAGGAGAAGCATGTATCAATAAAAAATAGATGGCACTTTGCATTGATCAAGTTGGATACATCTAGAAATGAAAAAAGGTCGCATTTTGCCTTCAAGTGCAAGTGATCATGAATGGGAATCAACACCTAAATCTAACCCCATCACCAATGTCTTTCTTGGGTTTGGAAGGTGAACATTATCCTCACTACCCACATCTTTTAGCAATTTTGCCTTGCCCATTTTTGTCATAGATTGTTTGAACCTACTTGGGACTGTAAGTTCATTTCTTCCAAACATGCTTATCACTTTTGGTGTGTTGTAAGTCATTTTTCTAGTCCTACTAGAAGCGTTTATTTGAGGGGTGTGGGCAAAAGATGCATTTGGATTGGTGGGTGTTGTCATGAAATTTTAAACCATATCTTATTGAAGATGCAATACCAAGAATAGATAGGACTACAGTAACTCCTATTCGTTGCAATTTTGATGGTGAGTTTAACTTGAGACCATTTTCACCTCTTGAAACCGTTTTCTAGTTGTTGTTGAACTTTGCATCAATTTTGTTTTAAGGTTTAGGGTTCAATGACCAATCCATGTATGCATTGTAAGTTTTTCAAGTCCATTTGACGATTGTTACTCTAGACATTCAAAACTTATGTTTGTGGCTAACAAAAGCCATGAATTTCAAATAATGGTCCAATATGTTGATGACATTCTCTATTTTTTAATAGTCCATGTTGTTGAATCATGCATCTTGCTGACAATCATAATTCACAAAAAGCCCAAAGAAATTCACGTATTTCTTATATTGAGTCCCTTAAGTTGCTAACAATCCATCTTCCTTATTGTCCTCCATGTTTCTTCCACCTTTAAATCCCACATGTTATTGACAGTCCCTTAAAAGGTTTAGAACTCTCTATCCAACCTCCATCTTGAGTAACATATATTGCTAACAATCATTAAAACCCTTCTATCCTTTGTGTCTAACCCATCTTGAATCACATATTTTGTTGATAGTCACTAAAACCTTATATACGTCCATGTATTTTCCATCTTAACGCCATATCTCATTGACAATCATTACATGTCACCAATATAATCTATGGAATCCCATGTTGAGTCCCAAATGCCTTTGAAAGTCCTATTGTAGGTCATATAATTCCATCATGAGTCCCACATGTTGTTGATAGTCACTAAAACCTTACTATCCTCCATCTAATCTCCATCTTGAGTCACATGTCTTCTTAACAATCAGTAGAACCATCATGCCATCCATTTATTTTCCATATTGAATCACTTTTTTTTTAATAATCATTTAAATTTTATTTTTCCCCATGTATATTCCATCTTAAACCCCATGGGTGAAATCTCAATCAAAGGAGCTAAGGCGCCAAGTTAAAAGTCTTTTTCCAAGGACCGCACATGACACTTGTCATTTCTATGTTGATTTATAACTTAAAATTTTGTATTTTGGATGCCCCATTTAGCATTGCATTTTAGATGTAAATACATTTTGACTACAAATTGATTTTATTCATGTATATTATGCATTCATGCCCTTTATCACATATGTATGAACAACTTTTATTAAAACTACACTTTCAAAATCCATAATTTTCAAGGTCAAAAACATTTTTGAACCAAATGTGCTCAAATGGATTATATAAAAAAAAATCATTAGTTCAAGTCCTTTTGCCCTTTTAATCATCAATGTTAAAATCTTCAAGCCAATTTTCAAAAGGAATAGTACACATTTGGTAGAAAAAAAGGACGTTTGAAAAAAACAGGGATTGTCCACTCTCGAAGTTTGAATGTTTTGAACATGCAGTTTATTTTTTGATTTGTGTCAAGCTTTGAGCATGTATACTTTGCAATTAATGGAAAAAAATCCAAATTTTTTTATGACAATCCAAACTATTATGCTTCCATTGTGATCTTTCAAACCTACACATATGTAATTTTAAGCAATGTCCATTCACTTGGGTGACTCCTTTGACTATGATTTTACCCTCATATCTCATTGACATTCACTACATGTCACTAATTTAATCTATGCAATTCCATCTTAAGTCCCATATGTTTTTGAAAATGTTATTGTAATCCATGTAAGTCCATCATCTTCATTCATCTCCATCCTGAGTCCTACATATGTTGTTGGCAATCATTAGTTATCCCTACTATCCTCCATGTAATCTCCATCTTCAATCACCTATCTTGTTGATAGTCATTAAAACCCTTTTGTCCTCCATTTATTTTCCATTGCAAGTCACATATCTTGTTGGTCATAATCAAACTAAAACCATATTCTCCTCCACAAATTATTTTCCATGTTTTATTAACAATCACTACAAACATGTTTTATAGTTTCTAGTGTTCACTAAAATTAATAGTGGTTCATAGTTGGCAAGTTGTTCCTATTATAGTTTAATGTAGTGTTACACCTTGACTCTTGTATTTGAATCTTGTATGTTAATAGTAGTCACTACAATTGTCAACCCTATCCATGCATTTCCATCTTAGATCCTAGAGGTTTTTGCCAGTCACTACAACTTCCAAAATGTCAACGGCTTTTCATCTTGAGCTTCTTGATAATCCCTTCTAGTCCTAGTTTAACATAAAAAGCTCATTAATGTGTCCTTGAATTGCATAGATCATATTGTTTACAACCTATTCATATACACATGTTCTTAATTACTTATCAAGTTTTCTGTTGTTGTGGTTCACAAGGATTGTTTACAACTTGACTTAAATACTTTTGCTCGATTATAATCTTATATTGTATTCATACAAGTTACTTGCGATTGCGACCTTCTTCAAATTTATTGCATGGACTAATAAAGGGGAAGATTACACTGCATTGCAACCTTACTACAACAACTCCCAAGCTTGGTTTGAAATCTTTACAACAACCATTTTGGCAAGTAGATGATGATGGTGGGTGAAACTCCAATGAAGCTTTGTGTGCATCCATCCTTGAAATGTGCATGGCAAAAACTTTGGCAAGCACAATGGAACTTCAATGCAAGCTTATGCAAATTGAAAGAATGGTGACTTTCAAAAATCTTTGGCAACGAAGCTCAAAAAGCAATGAGCTTCGTGAAATTGATGTTATGGTGTTATTCAAACCTTGTAGCAAACTTAGGAGTTCACAATTGGGTAGTAACGGGGAGTTTGAAGACGGAATATAGTAGACTAACCCTAATTTTCACGAATAATCTTATGTTTTCATCCACATCCAATCCCACGTTTTTAAACAATATTAAATCTAGAAAATTGTCTAATTCAAAAAATTGAACATAATGCATTTTGTATGGATTTCATTAGATGTTTCATAAGTAGATTAAATTTCTACTTAAGGTCTTCAATCTTTAATCTTCATTGTACATTATGCTCAAATTGACGCACTCCCAACTCCTTAAAGGGCTCAAATGTGAGCCCAAGTATAAAGCAGCGGATAAGGAGGAGTCAGAGCATGCTCCCTAGCTCACAACCCTTTGAGGGGTAGAGGGGCGGGTTGGAGCTCCGGGATGGGACTAGGAAGAGTTGACAAGCTTGACTCACTCACACGGACCCTCCACAAAGTGGTTAGTCCAAAGTTGGAGCACCTTTGGTGCTAGGAAGAGCCACGACCCGTACCTTGGGGAAACCATCACCTTCCCCTTTAGAACTCATCATGGAAC
>Ga0116227_10011177_pt1 | contig 15223 bp, 9 predicted proteins | sample S1TSphgellanicum_FD_89693 | JGI IMG/M metagenome (GOLD analysis project Ga0116227, IMG submission 89693) | Host-associated microbial communities from peat moss isolated from Minnesota, USA - S1T2_Fb - Sphagnum magellanicum MG | ecosystem: Host-associated > Plants > Peat moss > Unclassified... | reverse complement strand
TGCTACAGGGGTGATTCCACCAGGGACATAATCATCCCAGTTTTTGGTATGTCATGGCTACAAGGTGTGATGGCTGTTCATGGTGCTGCTGATCCCATTGTAAACTAACTCTTCCCTCAATTGTGTTTCAGCTTGTTCAGTAATCTTACTCAATTTTCTTTTTCCTGATTTCCTTGTGACAGCTGGGTTTAGAAAATATAGACCTTATCAATTGTTGACTGTGACTGTAGTAGATTCTATGTAGATTCTGTACATCTTGGGGCATGTCTGGTGACCCTTGGTAGAGGTGGGCAGGTACTATCATTGGTAGCTTGGGCAAGTATTCACCAGGGCTCCAATGTCAATCGCCTCATCACATATGTGTGGGTGCAACTGTGCAGGTCCTTGTTTTGAACATATCCTTCTGCAAAACAGGGGTAAGACTCTTGAAGCTTCAACATTTCACATTCTCTTTAAATATGGGCTGTGTTTAGTAGCTAACCAGGAACCTACTTATTCATCAAGGGCTCCTTTGCAGGCATGGCCATGAGACATTGACATGGAGACACACGAGTAGGGTGCAAGTGCAATTCAACTTCCTCTGCATCCAATACAGGTACATGACTTGGTGGACTCACTACACTATGCTTGTGGGTCTGGCAATTTCATCATGGGGTGTGGGTGATGCAACATTGAACCCACAGATCGGATAGTGCTCTTCTTGGCATCCTCTACCCCCATGATACTGTGAGGACTTGGTGCTCTGCACAGTTTGTTTACTGGTTTTCAAGTTATGCCATTATGTGACCTAATGATATCCGTGAATTATGAAATTCATGCTCCAGTTGATATGAGGCTACTCAATTGCAAGATACCAAGGATTTATTTTAAGCCAAGTTATCTGTGAACAGGAGGCTGCCCTCCCTCCATGGAAGAAATTTGGCAAAGTGTTGCAACTTCAGCTGCTTTCTTTGCAAGCACACAGGACATCGATCTAGCAGCAATGTTCCAATCTCTGTTGGCATCCTTGTGGTCTCCATTGCAGCATTTTTTCACTGGTTGTGTTAAGACCTGACGGGGCACACATGGACTTCAAACAGCAACTTCACAGCAATTTGAAATCCCACCCTCAGACTCTAGGGTGTGTTAAAGGTCTTTGGTGTCAGGATTAACACAAGTTTTTATTTTGCTACTTAGCCATTGAGTTGTACTATATTGATTGTTGGAACATTGCTATGCTCATGGACCAACTGAGGTTAGAATGGTTCAAGAAGAGGAATCATGGTGGATGAACTGATCTGCATTGTTCAAGTGGTTGGTGGCGCTTGTGGCAAAGCATATCTCGCAATGATTTTCCAAAACATCAAATCAGAGATCAGTTGTCTTGTTCATCAAGCACACCCAAAGCTACAGAGCCAGTGGAAAATAGCAAATTCTGAAATTCTGAATGAAATTGAGTGCAACCTTGTTCTTCCAACACAAGTGGCTCAAGCACATACTTGTGTTACTGTTAGCAATCTACATTCTCTCTGGGCTACTAGATCCATTTTGACCATACCAGGGACAGGAAGTGAGAGAGTGATCATTATGCACAATCAGGTAGAAGCATTTGCATTTGGTCTCTGGCTCAACACAAATATCTCTGGGACAACAGTTTGGATGTGCAAAGAGAAATCATGAACTGTGAGCGTATTTGAATTTTGTGGAGCTTTACGGACAAAGTGGGAAGTTCACCAACAGATCTGCCTCGTTTTTCAATCTCCATCAAGAGTCAAGAGTAGACTGACTAGTATCTTTCTCACAAGAAAAGGATTAGACATTAAAGACAATGAATTTGACAGTTCCTGGTTTATGCACACATCCCAATATTTTCATGGCTAGGAACAACTTGAACCATGTTAGTGGCAGGGACAGTCTCTCATACATGACATCCAATTTGTGTGATCTTCTCATGGACAAAGACCCAATAACCCAATACGAGACGAATTTCTTTGAATGTCTTTGTTTCTCTTGTAAGTGAAAGAGATTTTGTTCTCGTGAAAGGCTGGAGTGACCCAGCCCCCATGACTGCACCAGTTCCGTTTGGGATGAACTAGTGTTCATCCCAGTTATTGAACCTCCTGCAGTCAGAAAGGTTGAGTCAAAAAAGTTTTCTGCTCACCCTTCAACAGTCAATGTTTTTTTTCACCTGGTACCACCCCTACTCACCCAACTACCCAATTTACCCACCTACCCTGCTCATTTTGCAATGGCAAAACCTATACCTCTTCTTAACTAAACTTATAATTCTTGGGAAAATCTATATCTCTTCTTGGTTAAACTTTTCAAATTATATATTATTTTAATTCTGAAAAGTAAGTTAGATTATTTTCCTTTATTTAATTTTTTAAAATTTTTATTAAAAAACAAAATCAAAATTCAATATTTTTGAACATAGTAATATATAATAAATAGTTTATAATATATCATATGTATATAAGATATAAAATACATAACATATAAATTTATGTATACATATTATATATAAATTTTTAAACTAAATAATATTTTATTGTGGGCCTCACTTGATAAAAGTGTAAAACATAATATTCATCCATTAAAAATATAAATTTTTTCATTCAATAGATTTATCATATAAGATCACTTATATATAATATATGACAATATTTATTTATTATATAATATATTAATAAAAATATTTTTGAATAAAATGCATATAATATAAAATATTTATAATTTATAGTAAAATTTTCATTTTTAAGTATTTTTATTTTCAAATTAATTTATATTTTATAATTATATAATCGAATTCATAATATTTTCTTTCATTTAGACAAAGTATGAAAAAAATAATGATGATTTTTTTTAAAAATGTCCTATTGATGTATTGAAATGCAAGATTTACATGCAATTTTTTTTAATTCAAGTTCTTTTCTTAAAAATAATTTTAGTGTGTAGATTTTGAAATATATATCAAAATCAAGTTTAAATCATTTCATTTGGACATAATATGAGAAAGCTATTACTAATTAAAGTTGGCTTTTAGGGAAGTTTTAGTTCCATCTCAATTTAAAATTAAATGCAAGTAAAAGGTTTAACCCATATGTTTTGTCTTTGAATCTCATTTCACAAGCTATATAAAGAACATGCTTTCCTTTGATTTTTCACTCAAAAATGCATATGCTAATTTGGGATGAGTGAAGAAACACTTGCCCTTAAATGAAAATTGCAACATAAATGAAATATTTTTTGGCTATTCATTCCATTTACAATTTCCCTTTTGTACCTATTTGCCTACCTACACAAGTAAGTTGGTGCTAGTTTTCTACCTACCTAGGTAGATAGGTTCAAAATATTCTTGAAACTTTCAATGAAAAAAAAATTGAATGAATAAATAATTAATATCAAATAATCTGGATTAAATAATTAATTTTAAATAATTAAAATATTCAAAATTTCTTGGTTGTTCATATGTTAGTGAATTTACTTGTCCATATCAACTCGTTGCCAATCACTAAGCAATTAAAAAAATTGCTAAGAATTTTGCTAATTCATTACAAAACCTTGTGAATTCATTAATGGATTTGGACTCTTTATGTACTAGTAACACCATATTATTTCAAACAATTGATGTACAATAATTTAAGTATAGTGAGCAAACTTTCTCATATTGCATAGAATTTCATTTATTACATGGGACACAATGACTTTTTGTTGTGATATATGAAGGTATTGCCCATCCCATAACCTTTCTAGTGTGGGATTTTCTCATTTTGATGTAAGTACTGTTTTTTTTGTTGTTTTCATAGTGAAATTTTTCTTTAGTGAATATAAGTAATGTAACATGGGGTTATAGTGAAAGTTTTAAATTCAAGTATTGCCAACAAGTTCATTTTCACAGCAAGGAAATGCATTTTTGGATGAAGGTAATGCAATATCAACACATTTTAAAATATGATGAAAGTATTTGTTTTGTTGATATACATAGTGAATAATCACAATTGAATGTGTAGGAATTAGATTCACCCGTATTTCAACATTTATATTAAATATTGACAACATAAGTATTGTAGTTTTCTCAACTTTCTAATAACCCTAACCTAAGTGATGGAGGGGCAAGTATTTGCAATACTTACATATTAAAACCTTTACATAAATGAAATATAACTGGTAGTATAAATTATGTGGGAATTGCATGGACTTAGTTTTTTTGCATTTCATTTCCAACGGGGCCCCAATTTTATAATGAAGGTATTACAAAATCTAGGTCCATTTTCATTCAAGCTCCACCACAATATGATTGGCCCATTGTATGTGATACCTTCATTTTTTGTTTTTGACGTTGTGATGAGAAATATTCAAAAGAAGAAAAAGTAAAATAAAACAGTGTAATATTCACATCTAAGGCATAGAATGTTGGCTAGATTTTTTCATGTTTCACATAATACCCAAATGTTGGGCATAAAATATGCATATTTAATGATAAACAAAAGCTAACAAAGATAGTTTTGAATTTTTCTTAATTAGAAAAAATAAAGAAATAAAAAAAATTGATTATGAAGAAGGAATAGAAAAAAAAAAAATTAGAACAAGAAAAAATAAATTTAAACGAGAAATAAAAATACAGGAAATTAGAAAAATAATCTAAAAGAAACAAAAAGAATTTCAAAAAAACAAGTTTCATTTTGATCACAAATGGCATTGTTTTCATATGTGGGTATTGCATGTTGGGATTAAATTTTCAACTACTATTAGTATTTGCCATAATAGGCAACACCTACATGTTACCCATACAATAGGTGTTATTTTTGGGAACTCCAAACCATTATAAACATGGTGTTAAAACTTAAATTTGACTCAAGTATTGTAATGCCCACAACCTAAACTCTCAACCTTTATATGTAAATTTAACCCTCTTTTAAAAACCATATGTTTTACATTAATTTTCTTATGATTTAAGTGATTAAATTAGATAATCATCGAAAATACAAGATTTTTTTTTTCTTACCTCCTTAATTATTTGTTCTAATTAAAATCAACATTATTTTTTATGTCCTTGATTGATTTCTATAAAAATATATATATTGAAATTCATTTTACACCTTGTGGATTCCATTATTTTTTTTCCCCTAGAGAAAAGTAGAAGTTTAACTATGAAATAAAGAGGTTTACTTAAAATATAGAAAGGTTTTGTTGAAAGGTAAAGGTTTACCTAATATGTAAAACTATTATGTTGACAAGTAAGGGTTTAACCAAAAAGAGATAAAGGTTTTGTTGAAAGGTATAGGTTTAGCCAAAAAGATATAAAATAATTATTGGCAAGTAAAAGTGTAGCCAACAAATAGAAATGTTTTGTTGAGAGGTTGAGGTTTAGCCAAAAAAAGATATAGGGTTTGCCAAGAGTTAAAAGTTTAACCAATAAGATATATAAATTTAACCAAAAATATATATAAGTTTTGCCAAAAGTTAGAAGTTTAGCCAAAAATAGATATAAGTTTTGCCAAAAGAAAAAAGTTTTGCCAAGAGAAAAAAAAATTAACCTAGAAGGGATATTGGTTTTGCCAAAAGAAAAAAAATTAACCAAGAAAATATATAAGTTTTGCCAATAGAAACAGAATTTGCCAAAAAAAATTATAGGTTTTGTCAATAAAAAAAAGTTTACCCAAGAAAATATATAGGTTTGGTCAAGAGATAAAATTTTAGCCAAGAAGAAATATAGTTTTTTTCAAGAAAAAAAAGTTTAACCAAGAAGAGATATAAGTTTTACCAAGAGATAGAAGTTTAACCAAGAATAGATATAGGTTTAGCTAGGAAGAGATATAGGTTTTGGCAAGAAAAGATAGAAAGGGTAAGTAAAGAATTGATTGTTAGCTGGTTGGGTTCGAGGTTTAGGCTAAAAGGTAGGTCAGTAAAATAGGTAGGTTAATAGGGTAACTAGGTGGGAAGGCAGTATGGAGGGTCAAGGTTGGGAAAAAATGGGCCCAAAACAACAAGGTCAAAGGTCAACATGCAAAAAAATTGACTGTGGTAGAATGTTGGTTAATGTAGGGTGAAGAGGCAGCTGAAAAACACAGCCCATCCAGTGGACAGAACGGCCAACTGGTGCAGTCATGGAGGCTGGTTCTAGCCCTCGTGAAAGAGAAGTTTAGGGTTGCTAGTTCCTACCCCTTTCAATAGGACAAGGGTAGGGCTAGAAATCCTTCCTTGTTTTGAGGTGCCTAGGCAAAAGGGTGATAGTCCAAGAGATGGGCACTGTAAAAACAAGGGCAGGCCAAAGCCTTTACCCTTCTCTGGTGTAAAAGCCTGCCCTAATTTTCAGAGGACACGCACTTCCACTGCAAAAGATTTCTTTCGTTTTGTAAGGTCCTGGAAGATAGTGGGTCAATTCTTGCACCTGACAAAGGTTCTCTATATACACTACAAAAATTAGGGCAATTTCTTACACACATTGTAACTCGCCTGTCATGAGAAAACAAACATATTTCCTACATAGAAATGTGCAGTAGTGCCTTTTGACACATAATGTTGACCATATAAATTTTGTAGTCAAATTTTGTTTTAAATTCCATACAAAAATTGGTATTTTCACATGTGCAATTCCTCTCTTTGAAATCCTTTTAGTATTTAAATTTTTTTAGTATAGCTTGTGTTGTTGGCCCAAGTTTGAACAAACTATGTAACTACTCCAAGTGTGAATAGGACCTTGACAATCGAACGAATTCAACTAATTTTTCTTTTTAGCTAGAAATTTGCCAAAAAAATTTATAACAAATTGAAAAGAAAACCCAATACCCAATTGTGAAAAGACAATCCTTAAGAAAACATTGAGACAAACTCGAAGTGGATCAACTTTCTCATTGCCAAAATCACAATATTAATGATGGAGTACAATAAGCTGGTCCCAAACTTGTACCGATATATATTCAAGTAATGAGTTCTCCTCTTGAATAATGTTGCTTCGAAGTAAATATTGTGTCAACTATCTTATTAAATGATACAACCCAAATGTTACCTACACCCGGTGGCTCTGTAGAGAGTTCAGGCTATTATCATATTGAGCTCAGTGGTTGTTCATAGGGAGACCATTTCTAGGTTGGGTGTTTTTGGTGAGTATTTTTTTGTGCGATGTTGGGGAGATTAGTGTTGGCTGGATATCATTTTTTTCCAATATTTGAGGGCAAGGGTATTTTGTGAAATGAAAATGTCATTAACACATAATGTATCACATACTTGGTTTTTTTGGAAACTTTCAGGACATGTTTATTATATTTTGTTTATTTCAACAAAACCCACCAGTCACCAATTTTCCCAGGTATGGTTCATGCAATATCCACCTGTTGTGCATAATGGCCAAATTTTGGAACACCCTACTGGTTACCCACCTAAACCCATTTAATATTTTTCAAGGTTGGTTCATGTAGCGCATTTTATGTCAGAATTTTTTCCCCCATTGATTCTATGTTCATTTGTCACATTTTTTACATTCAACTTCCAAGCATCAAACAACAACTTGATCAATGGTTTTATTGCACACATTGCACAATGTTGCAAACAATGAAAAATATTCCCCAAACTCAAATGAAGCTTATTTAATAAATGAAATGAAAAATGCATAATGCATCCTTTAAGTCAACAACTTAAACCTTAAACAACATTAATTTGAATTCTTTGCCTCGCAACTAGATGCCAAGAAGCACCATCAAATGGCTAAATCCTATGCATCATACTAACAATGTTAGAAATAACTGCATTAAACATCTACTGAATAGTTATATAGTTGGCAAAATTAAAAGTAAAAAACCACGAGCTTTTATCAAGAAAAGAAAGTGTTCCAGTTTGGTTTCAATTATATTTGTTTTGCCCCATGCTTGCTGTTCAATCAATCCTTGTTTCATATGTTCACCATACATTCAAGCTGTGCAAACACACAAAAGTCCAACAACATTGTTAGATGTTAGATCCATCAAACAAATCCTCGAATTTGAATTGCAATTCTACAATTCTAGCACCTCCCAATATTTTGTCATTTGAATGACAATTTCTTCATCAAAACTTATAACATGTGCCTTAATTCATAAGGTCATTATCTACAATGCTTCTTTGTGACATTAACCAATTTTTATAAAGCACTTTAGAAAGACAAAAATAATTATAAATTCACATGAAAAACTAATTTCCCAATATATTGCACCCGACCTAACACACCAAACAACATATATTCTCAAAGACCTCTCAAAGTTGCAATTCTCATGCACACACATTTCACCCTTCATTGATGAAAAAAAGTTGCACAAACCTTAAATAAAAAAATTTAATCCTTGCATTTCTTGCATTATATTGAACTTGGATAGGTTAGAAAGGAAAAGACATGAGACACAAATTTTAAACCAATGATCATTATGACATGTCCTACTAAATGCTTATCTACATTCATATTGCACTAGTTTTTTTTAGCATTATAGTACACATATAAATGAAGGCTACTAGATTGCTTTGAGAAGTAATAATTTGGATAGGGCAAAAAAATAAGGAATACCCCAAATATCACTACTACGAAAGTATGGTTTTTTTGCTACTAACATTGTGACTAAAATGACTATATAATCATGAGATAAATAAAGTACTAGTATGAAATGACTAAGGGTGTTCATTATGACTAACATCAAAAGTAACAATGCGTTTTGACTACAAAAATTAGCATTGTAGTCAAATCGGACAACATGTTTCACACGTGGCGAAGCTAGCACAAATGCGGTGTTCTCTATGTTGACTGATATGACTAGCGTCCCTAAAATTAGTCGTCAAACTATGACTGATGCGACTGTAATGTCATTTATAATATGATGTGGCAATATTAAATTTAAAAATATTATTATTTGTGTTAATCATAAAAAAGTCTAGTAACATAGTCAAGTTCACATGTTAATCAACTGTTATTAATAACTATTTCACATGAAATAAAGAATTCTAATAAGGAACAACAATTCAAATTTTAAAATATTGAAATGGGAAAATGGAATATATAATATATTTAATCTAAATTTTTGTACATACTTATATATATTAATATTTCACAAAATATATTATAATTAATAACTATATATCTATATCTCAATTTTGAAGTATTCAAATACTATTATTCAATTAAAATTTGTAATGCATAAACTGGACACATCATGTTTAGTTCGAAATTAAATTAATATTGAAGCACACACTAATGACCATATATGTGATGATCTTTACATCACCTAACCTTAAAGGCCCATACTTTTGGATTTATGGTTCAACACTACTATAGAAATTTTGAACATGCAATCCACATTATGGATATTTCAAATGACACAAAAAGGCCTTCAAGTCAAGTAGATGATTTACAAAATTACAAAAACACATGTACATGGTTTTGAACATTGTTTCGAACCTTCATTTCAATTTCGAATTAAACCATTGTAGTAAATTAAGGTTAGGTTAACCATCATTGTTAAAGTTGTATGGCGCATCAAACTGATCCGCATTTTATAGATTTTGTTACAATTGGTTCCAACTTAATAACAAAATCTCAATAAATTACCTTTCATTTGGTTTCCATGGCCATAGATGAATTTGTAATGCTTGTATAAAAGTATTTTTACAATACCATAACACCACCCAATTTAAACATACCTTTTTATATTCCTTGCAAACAAAATATGTGTTTTATCAACTTGTTTTTAAGTAACATTATGTGATGAAGCGATTGGCTGCAAGTATGTAGATAGGAATTAACGGGATTACTTTACAAAAAGACTATGAGTCTTTTTTAGTCCTTTTTCATTTTTTCATATTAAAGAATTTTTTAATGAAATCTTTTGCAACTTGTTATTCAAAATGCATATAGTTGCCCCAATAGATCACACATATTGTGTTAATCATTGTTTAATAAATATGAATTTTTCAAAGTGTATAAATTTTGCCAAATTCTACATTTCATCTTGAAAATTTATCATAATTTTGAATCATGTCAAAATATGTTAACTACTTTAGGTTTTTGTTTCTTATATCATAAAATACAACTTTGTTTTGTATGTCATGCACATTACACCCCATTTAGATGTGGTAAAGGGTTTTTGAAATTTTTTAAATTTGAAAATATTTTGAATTTTTAAATTTTTTAAATTCCATATCTTTTAAATTGTGAGTGATTTTTGAACTTGGGTAGTAGGTTGCTATCACTTAAATTTTTCGACCATCAAAATTATGTTATTACAATAGTCGTTTACTTAGTCCTTTATAAAAATTAACCACATCTAATGCAACACCTATTCAAGTTCAAACATCCTTTTAAAAAACCAAAACCCAAAATTTAATTTAATGAATTTTTAATTTGAATTTTTCAATTTTCATATTAGTCATGTAACACAACTTGGAATGATAAACATAATTTTAAAATATCAAGAAAATAATGTATGTCAAAATGTTCATAATTTTCACCACTATTTGACATGGTTTTTGGCTCCTATCTCCGTACTTACACCCAATTGATCATGCCATAGATCCAAAATAGGCTTTTATCAAATAACAATGTTCAGTGTAATCAAGCAGTAATATGAGCCACAACAAATGTAACCCATGTTTGGTTTTTCATGTTTAATGTACATGAAAATGTTTTAAATATTTTATGGGAACATGTGGAACAACTTGGTACATGAAAAAGGTTTGATTTTAAACCCTTCTAGGAATTTTGGCCCCTTCCTTTAACCTATTAGTCTCGTGATGGAAGGTTTAATTTTCAAAAAGGTCTAAAAGCAAACCTTTCATTTACCTAGAATATTGAAATGGGGATTTTTTTAAAAATTTCCTTTTGGTTATATATATACTAAATATTTTTTGCCTTGAACCAATGGAACATGAGAGCTTTCAATTAAAGGCTGTGTAGATTGAAAGGAAAAATAAATAAAAATCTTCATGTTTTTTTATTAATGGTATGATAATCTTGAGCACTTCACCATGGCAAGCTTGTAGATGCTTGTACTTTTCAATTTGGCCTTGTATTTCAAATTTTGAAGTGGTTGGATTATGTTTTTGGAACCTTTGTAGTTTCTTTCTTGTTTAATTGTAAGGGTGATATGAAGGGGTTTTTAGAATTTTTTTATGAGGATCTATTGTGCTTTCTCAAGGAGATATCAAATTTGGTTTCATTTTTCAAATTGAAAGTTCGGTCCAATAGGTTACAAAGTTCTTGTGATTTTTTATTCTTAAAATTCAAAACATAAAAACCATATTATCCTAATTGTTTTTTATTTACAAGAGTAATTAGAAGGCTTTCTGGATTTTTTTGAAGTGGATTTAGATCACTTTTTCAAGGTTCTTTTAAATTTGGTTTCCATTTTCAAATCAAAGGTTTGTTTTAAAAGCTTGTTTAATTTTTGTCTTTCGAAATTCAACACATAAAAAACCCTAGAAATTCTATTTTGAAATGTTTTGTAAAGAAAAAGGATGGTAAAGATATATATATATACACTAAAAAGTTTGAAAACAAGATGTTTATGAAAATTGTAAGGCCTTGTTGATTACTCAACATGAGATATTATGTGGGTTGCAAAATCGTACACAAGGTTACACTTAATGAAGAAAAAAACAAAGAAAAAAAATTTAATCTAATTTTTTTTATTGATGTACTGAGTATAAATATTCAAAAATGTTTCTAACTTGCATTAAAAATAATGTTTTCCTAATTTTTCATTTAGTAGATGATTTGAAATGCATTCACAATTACAATCATGTGTAATAGTTATAATCCACATTTTAAAAATAATATCATAATTTGACATTTTTCTAATGAATATGTTTTGGTCAATGTAGTAAAATCCATGGATTTATAATCCATCACGTTCTATAACCAATCCCAATCTATTGGGTCATCCTAATAAAGAAACCCATTATTTTTTAAGTAGGCACTTTAGTGGATAGGGTTGGCTTTTGTTAACCTATTTGCACCTTAAGAAATATATTTTTAGTGTCCTATGACACCAAAAGTGAACTATGCAATTCCAAGGTATAGAAGGATAAATGACATGCTTCAAAAATAATATCTAGCTATAAGACAAGTGTACCCCTCTTTGTAGACCAAATTGCAATAGTCATTTATTGCATAGAAAATTTTTCCACTTTCTTTTGAATATAATTTAAAATGTGCTACCCATCAAAATAACAATTTTCAACATCCCATTCTTTCAACTACACTAACAAACATTAGTGAAAAAACAAATCTTTCAATATGAAAATCTAGTGAAAAATAAAAATTATTTTTGTGATGAAGTCAAAATGTAATACTAACAAATTTTTGTGAACATTTAAAAAATCTACATGTTGCAATTATGTGTTTGCTTTTTCAATAAATGAATCATTTACACCAAAATGGTATCAACATTTGTATTTTATTCCATTTAATATGACTTCCATTATATAAAAATATATTTAACATTGGAGCCACACCATTAGAATGGAGTTTTTTAATATAAGTGATGTATTAATTGCATGTGGTGTTTGAGTTTCTAAGCACACCAAGTTTATTCAATGACCACATATCATAAAAGCATTCAACAAACAAGGTATATCATATGGGTGTTTGTTTATAATTGAATAATGGTATAGTTTTCCTAAACTCAGGCGTAATACAATCTTATAGGTAAAACATATTTATTTTCTCATAAATCTTAAATAAGTTTAAATTTTTTTTTGACCATATCCAAAGTAATTTAATTTTTATAATTATTATGTCCATAATGTATCATATTTACAATTGACATTTGATAGTTCTTTACCAAAATATTTATGTATTTTAGTGACAATCCCATATTCAGTATTTAAAAATTTTGATTGTTGAAGAAAAATCACGCAAAATGCACATTATAGTTAATACTTGTAACAATATCATAGTGGTTGGAACAATTGACAACCTACCACAAGTTGGGATCATTTGTGATTTTCAAAAGCTTTTGAATTAATAAAAGTTCCTCTTTTGTTTAGATAGACCTTTTGTGAATTATTTTGTGTCAAACATGAGTTGCAATTACGATATATGCACACATATTGTTAGTTAATCAATTTAGCACATCATTTTCTTGACATATGTTTAAAAAAATTGTTTCATTAGTTGTTTGTCCAAACAACATTGGAAACCATCTTAATTGTTCTATAGAAATATATCTATTGAGAGATTGCAATGAACTTGTTAACATAAAAATATCATGAAGAGTTGCATGTAGGTGTTAATATTTAGGTATGCATGCCATTGTTGTTAATGCATGACCTTTGAACAAACCTCTTTAATTATCCAACATTTAAGGTTTTGGAGTTCTAAATTTTAGGATGGGCTTTTGCATTTGTGCTTTGGCCATCACTATTGTGAATTCATTGTGTTCGTTAGGTGAGCAAGGCAAAAGCAACCCCCTCTTGTGGCTTGTAGAGGTTTTTTGTTTTTTAAGTTATTATTCGTGTGCGTTGTGGATTGTGGTTGACACTTTTCATTATGTCTTGCTCTCATTCCTCATCATCTCATGTGCCTGGAGTAGCCGAAGAGCTTCATGGTCATGGTCACAAGTTGCAAGGTAATTGCCTTCTTTTTCTCATTAAGTGAATTTATATTGATTGAAAAGAAAAACAAAGGAAAAGAAGGGGGTCACTAGATATAACAAATCATATGGGGTACATGGTTTATGAGTCATCACACTAGTGTTGAACATTTGGAGTTTCTATATACATACCTTTTGGAACTTGTTAATACTATTCATGGTATTTTGGGAAGGAGTGATGAGGGTAGTCAGCTATGCATCGAGCCAAGGAACACCCTAAAGTAGCACCAAGTGTAGTTTTTTCTTTTTTTGAACACAAAACTCCTTATAAGAAACAAGATAAAACTCATGTAATGTTTTTTTGGAGGATTACATTTGATTTATGGATGAGTAAGGGATAGTAAGATATCTTTGCTTTTGTCATGAACTTTTTATTTGTAGATTGGAAGCCTCATCATGTTACAAAATGTTCTTTTAAAACCAATAATACTATTGGGGATGGGTTGGTAAGGCAATTGAAAGTCATACTTGAAAAGTTTGGTTTCATTTCCAAAATCTTGTGCTATGCAAAAATGAAGGTACCAATTTGGGGAGTTTGACCATGTCTCTAAAGGTGGTAATTCCATAACAGGCATGAAGTTTGTAGACTCCATTTGATGGTGCATATTTTGAACATGTTATGAATAAAACAACTTAATATGCAACCAATGTTGGCAATATTTTCAAGGACCTTGACCTAATTAATATGAAATCTACCCCAAACATCCTTCCAAGCTTCCATCACATCACCAAAAAAATCAAGTATATTGGCAATCGTGATTTTTGCAATGCAAGCATTTATAGGTTGTGAAATGTATAATAAAATTGATCCTTCATTTTCATTGTGCATTATAGATAAAGGGGCAAAAAAATGGAAGTGAACATTTGATGATTCTAGTTTGTTTGAGGGCAAATTGACAATTTTGATTAAGACATGCTTTGCATCCAAGGTTGTCATGTTTGAGTAGTGCCCAGCCAATTAGGTTGTAATTTTTAATTGATTATAATTGTTAGAGAAATGTAGTAACTAACTAAATTCCTTCAACACATGTCTCGGCCATTACTAAGGTAATTGTGATGTACTTTCTCTTGCTGTAACTACATGTGTAGTTGACCAATTTCATGGGTATTGGCTATTGTATGATGTTCTTGCTTCGACAATCAAGCTATATGTGCAACTTTCTAAGAATAGATTAGAGTTTTGGGCAAAGGTCGATGTTGCCAAGTACATGGATATGTGCACCAAGATGAAACAACTTAGTGTCAAGATGCAAAAGCAAATAGTTATTGTTTTGAAACTTTTTCATGACTTCATCACAAATTTCATGTTTTAAAAAAAAAACACATTTAAAAATGAAATTTTCATAAAAAATCATCACTATTACCTACAATGTGAAAAGGTGCTTGAGAGAGTTTTCTTGCATATTTTGAATATCACCAAATTTGGTTAAATATATTTATGGATGATTGCCACAACATCACAAAATTGAAAATAAAATAAAATATGGGTTCTAAAAAGGAGGATTCACTCCTAACAATAAATTATTCATAATAACTTTTGTAAAACACACAAGAAGTTACGACGATGGTTGTTTGTGATTGCATTGTGAAATTTGCAATTTGTCACACATCCTTAGAATTTTCAAAATAAT
>Ga0116227_10011176_pt1 | contig 15224 bp, 8 predicted proteins | sample S1TSphgellanicum_FD_89693 | JGI IMG/M metagenome (GOLD analysis project Ga0116227, IMG submission 89693) | Host-associated microbial communities from peat moss isolated from Minnesota, USA - S1T2_Fb - Sphagnum magellanicum MG | ecosystem: Host-associated > Plants > Peat moss > Unclassified... | reverse complement strand
TTTTTTTTATTTTCTCTTTTTTTTTTTTTTTTTTTTTTTTTTTTTTTTTTTTTCTTTTTTTCTGTTTTTTGTCACTTTTCTTTCTTCTCAAAATTTTATCTGTTTCTTTTTAATCTTGTTAACTTTTTTTTTCATCTTTGTTTCTTTCCCAAGGAGGATGTGCTTTATTCTTCCTTCCTTCTTCCTATTTGCTTTGATTTCTTTTCTTCTTTTTCCTATGGTTAAATAGCCAAAAATCTTTATCTTTTTTCCTTTCTCTTTGGAGGATGTGATCATCCTCCTTAATCACATTCTCCTTTCTTCTTTACATTTTTTTTTCTTTTTTTTTTGCCCCCCTTTTTATTCATTTTTCCCATGAAATTTATGGTGAAGATCTCTCTTGACGAATCCATAGTGTAAAATTGTGCAAAAGTTTGTTTTTTCAGAAACTTTTGCTTGTTGCAATGAATTCCTTGACTATGGTGATGGATGGGATCTAAATGATTAAACGAAAAAAAAATACAAAAATTAAAAAAAAAATCTGTTAAAAGGGATCGAGAAGTTAATTGGGGTTGAAGAAGTTCACTTTCAAGAATTTAATTAAAGAGTGTTCATTTTATTTCTTTTTATTTTTTAGGTCATTTGTTGAATAAACAAGAGGAAAAAAAAAAAGTGTGGAGAGATGAAGGAAAAAATAATGGGTGGCAAGGGGGAGAATTTTGGGTAGAGCAAAGGAGGTATAGGAGGAGTGAAGGAGCATGTTTGTCAATGGAGGCGAAATAAAGATTTTCGATTTTTCATGCTTCATCATCTACATTTTAGGGTTTAGGGTTTATTCCAATGATTTGCACCGTGATCTTGGCAAAAATACGAAGGTGGATTTCCTTCATGTGTAAAGGGCAAGGTTTATTAATTTGTATTCAAAATTTTCCAAAAGCCCATGATCTCAAAAAATGTTAAAAAATCTACCTCAATTTCTCCTTACAATAGATAGAGTTATCCATAAAGGGCCCCCCCCACAAACTGGGTATGAGAACAGCCAGTTTTGCCAAAACAGGGCATCAAATGACAAAAGCAAGGAAAGATTTTTGAACGCAGAGAAAAATTGGGTAGTGAGATTGCTTTTTTTACATTCAAAATTGATCCAAAAAGGAATTTGGTTCCCAATTTTCATTGTCCACAAAGCAAAGCAAAAGCACCTAAGTGGCCTCCTTTTATGTCTTGACTTTATTACCTCTAGTAGTGGAATCTTTTCTCCTAAGTGGCCTCCTTTTCTCAATTTTCAGAATTGGGTGCTCACTTTTTGGCTGACTTTATTATGGATAGAGAACCTCCAATTGGGCATGACCTGAAAAACTAAGGTCCAAATTGACATTCAAATTGGTGCCCAACACGACATATGTACTTCACAAATAACTTTTAACAACGGGTGTGTCACAACTATGGCATTGCCATTGACATTAAAAAAGTATCTTACGGCAAAAGACAAATTACGCAAACTCAAATATTTCACCATTAAAAAAATGTGATCTTCAAAACATCCTCTCAAAGAAACGAAAATCCTTCAAGTTATTATTATAACTCTATAATAACTAATAATCTCAAGTTTCAACACAAGCCAAAATATTATTATCTTTCAAAAATCCTCATATAAAAATAGACCTATTATTATTACCTAGGGGCCAAAATCCCTTAAGCTACTATACTCTATAATGAAGTTAGCAAGATGGTATGTTCCTCAACGTTCCCAAAACAAAATATTAATACGAAGTTAGCATGATGGTATGTCACAAAATTATTATCTATGGATTCTTGCCTTTTGGTGTGCAAAAAAGGTCGTAGAGGACAAAAGGAGCAAAAGATTGAATATGCCTAAGAACCACCCACAATCCTCGTTTTGCTTCATTCGACTTGATGTTGGATGTAAAAGATTGAATAGACCAAAGAAACACCCACAATCCTCGTTTCGTTTGATGATGTTGGATGTAATTTGTCAAACTCAATTCGCTCATCGTCAGATTGATACCTATTGAAATTCAAGAGTTGCATTTGTAGTTGAGGTTCAGGTAACACAAAGACTCATCTATCATAAGTAAACTTGAGATCTACTCAGCCGATTAGAACTTGACATGTAAAACACCTACTATGTACATTGTCATGCTTTTCATAATCTGTTTCAAAACAAGTATGTATGTGATATTTGTACATCTCACCATGTTTGGTTGCTTTTCATGTACTTTGTGTACTACAAATGAAGACTCCTCTTCTCATTCAATTCTAGCTTTGGTTCCTGCCTCATGATTAGATCTAACTCCCTCGCAAAACAACTGTGTGAGATCTTCATCTTCTAACAAAATGTGTGAGATCTTCATCTTCTTCAGTGTATGGTGAAACTCACAATCCAAGGAGCTAAACAAATTTCAGCGTTGGGTGGGTACCTACCTGCTTGTTCTGGTTAGTAAGAATCAGATCTGAACTCGGTCTGAGAGAAATAATTGTGGGTGTGTGATCTGATGAAACCCATCTCTTGTTGTTGATCAGTCTGGGATTCGTTGATTGTTTAAGCTGCAGTGAGCAGCAATCAGTGAAAAGGGGGAGTTGACATTGTTTTTGAACCGGTCGCTACCTTGACACTTATTAGTGCCTTATTGATAATAATTTGCGGGATAGCTACTAACTTATGCTCTATGTAGCTAATGCGACAGGCAGGAAGGAAGAAAGAAAGGAAAGAAGGAAGGAATTATTGAAAAATAATAATTGAAAAAAAAGAAAAAAAAGACCCACTTTTGCACTTGCAACAATCTTGCATTTCTGACCCCTTAAAAAGAAGACCAACTAGGCAGGCAGGCAGGCAGATGTAGTGCTGATTTCAAAAAGGGAGAAAAAGGATTTGAAAATATCTTCTTACTAGATTCTCCCCACAATGGTGGACTTGCTTGCATGTAGATTCATGTGCTTGCTTTTTGTGCGTGTTTTCTTTTGAAAAGGGTACTTAAAAATCATGGGTCCCAGTAAACGAAACCCCTCTCCCCTTATGTCCCGCAACTTTTTTTGCATTGGAACAGACAAAAGGGGTGGAGCAGATGATATTCTGGTACTTTAAAGTGGGTTGTTGAACAATTCTTTTGTATGGAAGAAGACTAACTCCCACAGTCAGCAGCATGCTTCTTATTGTGAATGATAATTTATGAATCTTCACACGCATTCTTTTGCCATGGTTGAAGTTGTTAACAAAACAATAACATCACAATTTCTTAAAACAACCAAGTCAAACAAAAATGAATGTCACACAAAAACTTCTACTAACCAATTGATAGTAGATTCAAAACTGAAGGCTATTAGTTTATTGCACCAAGTAAATGGGTAATGACTAAATGATTTCCAGCCTTGGAACACGTAAGTCAATATCAAACTATTCAAAATAAACTTTGGCCATGGTGAATTTCAACCAAGTTTTAAAGTCATTGGATGAATTGGTCAATGAAAATCATGCTAGGAAGTTTAATTGGGGCTCAAACTTTGGACAACCCAATTGACTCCTATTGAAAAATTCGTTAGAAAAGGAAACCACGGATGGATGAAAACAAACGGATGATGTATGCGCCGGTGCTTGGACGGGACCAGCAAAGGAGATTGGCAAAGGGTGGAAGATCCCGCAAGCTTTGTTTTGATTCCTTCTCTTCTTGTGATTCTGAGTTGTTTTTTAATACACAAACTTCATAGAGAAATGGGTTTCATCAGATTAAGAAAAAAAAAAACACTGTGCAAAAAAAATGAATCAATATTTTAGCAATTGAAGAAAAAAAAAAAAACAAACAAACAAACAAAAGATTGGAATTCCATATTTCTTCTGTTGGTTGCATAACAAATAAGGATTTCTGTATTTTGTTTATGATTTTTGATTTGCAATTTTTGATGAATGAATTCTTCCAAAAGCCAAAGTCTCTCTCTCTCTCTCTCTCTCACACACACACACATTTAACTTTTTTCTTTTTTTGATGAACTCTGCAAAAGGTCTCATAGAAGAAAACTTCCCCAAAACTTCTTTTTTCATGCTCTTCAGCTGGGTTGACTTGCGGTGTGGAATTTTTTTAAAGCTATTTTGCTGCCAACTTTCTCCCACACTTGTTTTGTATCGCACTCTCTTTTGTAACACTTTAAAAGAAAATAACTTCTCTCTCTCTCTCTCTCTCTCTCTTTCTCTCTTTTTCCCATCCCTCTGTTCTTTGTGTTATGTAGAGGATCGTAATTTTTGTTTTGGAAGTGAACACTAGAACTAGATCTTTCAAGCTTGGAGGAATTGCATGTTGAAATGAAAAAAATGACATAATTGCAACCTTGCAAGGAGGATTTTATGTTGAAATGAAAGCACAAGAACTTGCAACCTTCGAGGAGGATAACTTTTCTTTTTTTGGGTGTATAATTGAATTATACAAGAACACTAGTTCAAGATCTTACACTTTTGGAAGGATTCGTATGTTGAATGAAGAAAGCACATGAGTCTAACTTTCAAACAATGGAGGATCATTGCATGTTAAATGAGATCAAGTCTAGATCTTGCAATCCCTTACAGGATTGTATGTTGAGCAAAAGAACAAGAACTTGCAATTCTTGGAGGATTGTATGTTGAATGGATTTAACATTAGTTCGATCTTGCAACCTTGTTTTTTGGAGGAAATTCTATGTTGAGTGAGAGCACAAGGACTTGGCAACCTTGGATGATTTTTATGTTGGGTGAAAGCTGAAAAGAACTTGCAACCTTCCAAGGAGGAAGAATTGTATGTTGAGTGAAGGGACAAGAACGTGCAAACTTTTTTTCTAGTAAGCTCTAGATTTGCAAAAGGCCCATAAATTCTCTTCTTTTTATTTTAATTTTTTTTGCTGTGAGGAGATTTGTTTTTGATGTGGTTGCAATTGAAGAGGTGTGCTCACATTGTCAACTCTTGAAATTTGTAGAAGAGTGGGTTTATTTTGTTGTTGAGCGAGTGAGTGAAGTTTGGATCTGAGTTTTTTCTATTGTGAAACTCTAGCTTTGTGTTAGTGATTTGAGTGTTTGAGTGAGACTGACCTCCCTGACTTTGTGGTTGTTTTCTTCAAATGTTGTTGTGTTTTTGTGCTGGGTTAATTAAAAGCACTGTCTCTTTGTTGGAAGTTGGTATGGTGTCTGGTGAAAGAAGAAAAAGTGCTGAATATTGTTAGTTGGAAAATGGGTTGGAAGAAAAATTAGTGTGGGTTTTTTGTTGGAAGCATGCTAGTTACTTAAAATCAATCAATTCTGAAAATGGGTTGGAAGAAAAACTAGTGCAGGTTTTTTGTTGGAAGCATACTAGTTATGTGAAATCAATCAATTGTCCGAAATCTGCTGCAATCCAGCAATTACATCATTTGCTGTGGTTGACTGTTTCTGCTCTCATCTCTTTCCCTGAAAGCTTTGCTGCTGTTATATCATGAAAATAATTTGAGAAGATTGAACCCAGAGAAAGCAGAGGAAATTTTGAAACTCCTCAGAATTTGGCTCTGGGAAAAGGCACAACACCTGTTTGGGGTGGAGGTGGCACATGATGAGAGCCAGGAAGTCAGGAGAGACAATGAATCTTTCTTCAGCATTGCAATAGGAATCAAGCTTGAAGCTGGGGCAAAACGAGGAGTTGGGTGGTGAGGAGAAAACCCAGAGATGCTACATTTCTGTTAGAGTCAGTGGAGTCTGGGAACAGTTGAGATGGTCTGTGAATGGCTCCTTGCTGCTGTTGCAGGACTTGTGAGACCTGCACTTTGTCAAGGTTTCACGCACATAAGTGAAGAATAGGATCATAGTCATGGAGAATTGGCTGAAAGAAGTTGCAGGAGACAGCAGGTAGAATTTCTCAAATCTAAGAGGACCCATGTCTTTTTTTCCTTTCAGTTGGATCTGTCTGTGAAAATGAAGACTAGATCTTGAGCTTAAGTCATGGCTGAAAGGGACTCTGACTTCTAAAAAAAATCCAGACTCATGCCATAGCTACAAAAGGGTTCAAGCAGCAATCAAATTTTCTTTCTACAATTGTTGCTGCTTGGAAGAATTTTAATCAGTGGTGGCTGCTGCATTGAATGTTTCATTTGTCGTTACTGTGCTTGTGTCATATACAGAGGTAAGGCAGTTGGAGGCAGCATGGAATTGGGCATGACAAGAGGGGTAGTAGTAACAATGGATCCACAGAACAACAATAAGAATAGTATCATGATCTCTAGATCACTGAGCCAAGAGGTGAAATTCAAGCCTCTTCGAAATGGACAAACTGCTAGATTTGTGCTGGCATTGGTGATGAGCGCACTTGTCACGATGGTGGCACTGTCACGGTTGACATTGTTGATGGTTCCATGGTCGTCATCATCACCCACTGAGCAGCCATTGCACCATGTGTTGTCAAACCACCTGAATCCACCTGTTCTCAAACAAACTACTGTGGCATCAACTGGTAATGACACAGTGAAGAACCACTTATCATCGTCAACTGAGCTCAAGCTGATTCCTAAATTGCCTGTCTCAAGTGAGCCGGCACAACTTAAGCTCAAGCTGATTCCTAAATTGCCAGTCACAACCGGGCCTGCACAACTTGCTGAATCTTCTTCATCAGTTGACAAGGCATGTATGAGTAGAAGCCAGCAGCAGATGTACAGAGATTCTGCCCATCAGTTTCCAAGGTCGGTGCTGTTAGATCATGCACTGGAGAAGTACACCAAGATGCATTCTCAATGTGCATTATTATTAGATGATGGCAATGACACTTCTGTTCAAGTGAAAAAGGGATGTCAGTATGTGGTGTACCTAGAAGGCTATGAAGGACTTGGCAACCGACTGTTGTCACTAGTTTCAGCATTTGCCTATGCAATGGTAACACATCGGGCTTTAGTGATAGATGCAAGAAGAGGTCATCTAGCCCAACTCTTATGTGAACCTTTTCACAATTCCTCCTGGTTGCTTCCACCCCAATTTGCAGATGCAGTTTGGGGGGCATCAACCCTTGAGGATGCAATGCGCTGGAACTTCCAAAATGTGACTTCTGTGCGGATCAACCTCAGGCACAAGCAAACTGAGGCAGATCAGACATTCTTTTGCCCTGCAACTCAGAAAGGTGTGCGGAACATGACCTGGATTTGGTGGGAGAGTAATCAGTACTATGTGCCTCGCCTCTTTATGATACCAGATTTTTGGTCCCTGCTCTCTTCATGGTTCCCAGATCCCTCTCGAGTTTTCACCCAACTCACCCGATTCTTGTTTCTACCTCAAAATCACATCTGGGCACAGATCAAAAGGATCCGGGCAGCATATCTTGCATCCTCAATGACTCAAGTTGGGTTGCAGGTGCGGCGACATGCGAATGCTGATAATGCCACATTGGTTCTATTAGTTCATGAGCTGATTATGAATTGCTCACTGAAGTATCATGTCCTTCCTAAGCCGGTGCTGCCAGTGATGCAGCAGCTGAAAGAGCAACAATTAGCATTGAGAAACCAACCTGTGGCTGAGGTGAGTGTAGGCAACAGCAGCAGCAGCAGCTGGACGACAACTCAAAGTGTAGCAGTGCTGGTAACATCACTGCACATTCAGTACTACGAGAAATTGCGAAACCTGTATGTGGAGCATGGCACTGAAGATGGCACGGTTGTGAGTGTTCACATGATGAGCCATGAAGGTGTGGAAAATGAGTCTTATGAGCAAGCTGTGAAAGCACTGACCGAGATTTGGCTTCTCAGTTTCAGCAACAAGCTGGCAACCACGAGCTGGTCCACATTTGGCTATGTTGCACAAGGTCTGGGAGGCTTACAACCCATCATTCTCAATTTTTTCACCATCGATTCACAGCATGAGACAAGGCCGGCGTGTTCTTTGGGTCAATCTAGTGAACCATGTCTGCATTACCCATTTGTCAAGCCTTCCAAGTGTGCAAAAGTGAAGATGAGCCGAAAACATTCCAAGTGGATCAAAATGCACATCAGACCATGTCAGGATGAAGTAAATGGACTTCAACTCTGTTCAGGAGGAAATTAATATTCTGAGTGAGTAAGTGAAGTGAGTGGATTCCTCCTCCTCCTCCTCCTCCTCCTCCTCCTCCTCCTCCTCCCTCCTCCTCTCTAATGTAAAATGAATCCTGGACTCTGAAAATCCAACATGGACATTCAACCACGAAGATCTAGTATTTTTCTGTGCCGTGTAAAAGCCTATCTCCTTTCTAATGTGGTTGGTGTCAACCACAATTTGACATTTTAGTATAATAATATGCCATTTAACAACATTTGAGTGTTGAGTTCCCTACTAGTGTGGGGAAGAAAAAAACCAAGAGCCCCCCATTTTCTGTTGTAGTCCAGTTACCTACCAAGTTTTGTGGAACAAATAAAATGCCGCACTTGTTTCCATGTGTGATACATATTGTTGTATTGGGTTTGTAGAAGACTATATATTAGTGCACTTCTTGCGAAGAGGAGGAGGAGGAGGAGGAGGAGGAGGAGGAGAAGTCCTTTTCCTTTCCCATCGATTAATCAGATGGTCATCTACGGGTGGGATTTCATTCTAACCCTGAGGTGATCATAATTCCTACCCAATTTTTTTGTGTTTTTACAAAAGCAACCAATTTTGAGAATTTTAATGAAGTACTTAAGTGATCAAGTCATTTGTGGAGCTTGGCTTGCCTCTGATGCTGCTATCTGACATGTTGAGTCTGTGAGGAGCTCTGAGTAAGTAAGTAGTGGTTTGTATGGGTTGCTAATGTTTGCTTTGAGAGTATGCTACAAAAGAGTGTTGGTGTACAAAAGCTTTGAAATGGCGTGTTTATTTTAGTAGTAGATATTGCCATAACAATATCACCATTTTCATTGTAAAGTCAGGACTTGTGGATTCAGCCCCCCCCCCCTTTTTTTTGACTCTTTATTCATTGCGGCAGAATTGGTTGGGATTGCCAATCTTGTGGCTGGTGCATTCTGCAGCATTCCTCTTGCAGTCTCCAGCATTCCAATGGCATTCCCTGCCATCAATCCCAATGATGGTGCATTTTGCCAGGCTTGGCCTTATGGGCTCAGCCAGGGCATGCTTGCCTTGCAGAATCTGCCTTCTACAGCACACTTTCTAGTACAAAATCAGCTAATCAAAGAACCTAATAACGTGGAATCTCTAGTGTTGGTGGTTCTTCAATTTTGAAATAACCTCCGGATTTGAATTTTTTGAAAATTCTCAGAATCAAAGAACCTCTTCTGGTATTGGTGTTTTGAAAATTCACAGAATCAAAGAACCTCTTCTGGTATTATTGGGTTTTTGAAAAACTTCAAGGAACCAGCAGAACTGGGTTTTTCATGAGAGAACTGGAAAAGAACCAACCAGCAGTTCGGGGTTGGTTCTTTGAATTTTTGAAGATTGCTGATTAGGGAAGGAGGCAAACCCAGTTCTTCGATTCTTTGAAAACCACTAGTCAAGGATCCATCCATATACCTGACCCATTACTCTTGGGTTTCCTATCTAGGCCAGCACAGGTAGTACGAGGGACAAGCTTGATAACACTAAAGAGTGTTTCAGTTGTAGGGGAGGTTCCCATATGAGTGTGTTCTCCTGAGGGAAGGGCACCTGAGAGGGTGTGTGAGGAGGAGATTTTGGTGGGGGATTGATTGGGTGGGGGAGAGACAAGAGCTTTCTTTCAATCCATCCATGGAAACATCTTCCATTCCTTCATTCTCTCCTTCATGAATGTTTTTCTTTAGGATAACACTTGGCCACTTCAATGAATGAATGGAGATGTTTCCATGGATGGATTGAAAGCTTCTCTTCACTTAGATTGGATTCTCTTCACTTCAAACATCATTCATTCATTCATGTATGTGTTTGTTTTTCTTTTAGGATAACACTTGGCCACTTCAATGGCCCCACTTTTTCCCTTTTAGAAATTGCTATGTTCAGACTTGAGAGAGAGGGGGCACCATTTTGCCTCTCCAAACCTTAGGAGGGGCAGGACCAATTGTGGCCAATTTTGGGCAGCATTAAAGGGGAGGGTGGGCCTTTCTTAGACACAAGCACTAAAATTGGGTTTATGCCTTTCTCAACTGAATTCCTCAACTTTTTAGTAGTAAAGGTTCCTTTATTTGGGGGTGGAGGAGGGGCCACTGACACAAGTGGCTATTTGGGAGGCATTTTTTTTGGGAGCAAACTCCCAAAGATGTAAAGTTATTTTTGTATCATGAAAATCTTGGATCCCAAAATATCAATGAGGAAAAAAAAAAGTTCCTTTACTCATTTTAGGGTTTTAGGCTAATTCTGGGGATACCCACCAAAAAAAAGCTAGAGAAAAATATGCCCAAAGAGAAACCCAATTAATGCAATTTCTCCAAATAAAGGAATCTCTATTTTGGCAAAAACATTTAGGGTTTAAAAAAGAGAATGTACTAGCTAGTGTTATTGCAAATAGATGATTTTTTGATATACACATCAGGTAAATGTAAGTGTATATTAAAAATATATACATTACAAGTGTAAGTATAAAAACATGTAAGATTATTTCTCCCCCATGTAAAACAATGTTAGTGTAATTTACAAAAATAAAATAAAAATACACTTATATAGTTTTACACACCTTATGAAACAATGTAAGCAAATAAAATCATGTAAAATTGTATTAGAAATTTTTGTGTGTAAAATTGGGCTTGAAACTTTCTGCCTGTGCTTTAAGTGGTATTATTAGTCAAGGTTCCTTCCTACCTACCTACCTACCTACCTACCTCTTTAGCTATTTTTTTTTTGTTACTGGCCTACTTTGCTTCATCAGGTTGATGAGAACAGCCAGGCTGCAAACAAGTTCCTGGTTTCATTCATGGAGATGGCAAGAAGAAGAAGAAGAAGAAGAAGAAATTGGGTACCCATTATCCTCATCATAAATTTCCAAATGTACACACAATCATGTAGCTGCTGCTGAAATGAGAAGGAAAAAAAATTCATGAAGAACAACACCCTGGTAGCTACAAACAAGCAAACAATTGCAAAAACAAGAAGAAGAAGAAGAAGAAAGAAGGGTCCTTCCTTACTTTCTTCATTAAATTTCAATGTACACAAACAACATTGATGAAATGTATTTGCTGAAATTGACACTGGCAATTTAAATCCTGAAGATCAACACCATAGTCAAGCTATGAACAACATCATGAGGAGGAGGTCTGGCTGCTGCATTCATGGCACTTGCAAGAAGAAGAGCAGCTATGAACATCATGCAGAGATCCAGGACTGGATTCATCATGGCAATTGCAAGAAGAAGAAGAAGAAGAAGAAGCAGCTGGTACTATTCAGTTTCTTCATCATATATACCCATTGATCTACACAATGTGAGGTACCCAACAGGAAATAGATCAACTAAATTCATGAAGTTACATCTCTCTCTCTCTCTCTCTCTCTTTCCCTCTCTCCCTCACACACCACACACTCTAAATCCTAAACCCTAAACCCTAAACCCTAGTCATATGCTACATTGCAGAGAAAAGTTTTGAACTGCAAAACTGGTATGAAGAAATTGGTGAAACTTGCTGTTCCTACATAATGTCCTAGTCATGCTACATTGCAGAGAAAAAGCTAGGTTTTGTTGCAAAACTAGCTGTATGAAGAAATTGGTGAAGGAGCTGCATCTGCTGCCACTGCCTACATAGGGTTTGGTTAGACTTGTGAAAACCGGCAGAGGGAGGGAGAGAGAGAGAGAGAGAGAGAGAGAGAGAGAGAGAGAGAGAGGATGGTGATGACGGTGATCAGATTGTGTATATGACTACAAAACATGGGAGCACAGCTTTGGGATCAAACACTGTGACCTCATCCAGATTGGCAGTGGGTCCACAATCTGTTGCCACGGAATCGTAGCCTAGAGGTAGCAGAGACATGAAAGGTGGCATTTTGTCACCAGCTGCAAGCTTTTGGATGCGCCCGGCTATGACTCTGCAGACAAGCATGGCATGCTTCTTGCCATGTCTAAGACTTGCTGCTACAGGTGTTCTGTTTTCTTTTTCTTCCAGCTGAGAAATCTGCAACTGGTGCGCCTTGCCACTTGTTGCAGTGGTGTAAATCCCCAGCTGCTGCTGCTGCTGCTGGTTTCCTGATCCTCCTCCTGCTTGTTTTTTGTTGCTGTTGCCAAATCCCCACCTGATTACATTGCACACATTGCAGGTTTTCATGCTGCAAAGACTGGAGGAACTGCTGTTAGCTCCTAAAGAGCAGCTGAGCGAAGTGGCGAAGAATCGGAGCAGCTCATTCCCATCTGCCAGACATCGCTCATCATGCAGAATATCGCGTGACGTTGTAGTAGACGTAGAGGTCTTGTTTTTCAGCAGAAGATCACTAGCAGTAGAAGTTCCTGCTGCATGCCTCTCTTTCACCTTGTTGCGGTACTTCTCAAACTCGCTGATTGCTCTCTGCGTGTTGTCGATCTTCAGTATCCGCTCAATCTTCCCACACGGCGTTTCCTTGGTTAGCCAGCTCGTCCTGAAGATGATCTCTACCACATTGAGCGAAGAGTTTCCACTTCCCAGCTGCGATACTGCAATCATCACCAGACACTCAAAACGAGAACGCAAAAGAAGAAAAGAAAAAACAAAGATTAGAACGTCGACGTCTAGGCAATCTCCGATTAGCAGCTTCATGCAGTACGCGAGGAGCTAGCAAGCTAGCTAGCTGCAGCAACCTGGATCCGCAATGATCTCTTGTGGGTCACGAAGCTCATGGGCAGGTTGCAGAGATCTGCAGACTCACCAGCATGGCGTGAGATTTGATGAAGTTCAAGTGCTTCAGGTTTGTAGAAAGCTTCTCCACATTTGGTGCACACACATTTGGGAGATGTAGAGCCATGCAAAGCTCCAACGCTATGGATCAAAGATGTCGCAGATCCGCGGATCGTGGGGAAGCTTTGATCCGCGACTAATTCCGGCGAGATCTGGCTGCAGCTGGCCTGCATGCTGCATTCACAACATCCTCTCACAAGGCACATGTTGTTGCCGCTTCCCAATCCTTTGCTACTCCCGGCGCCCTCGACGAGCTGATGCAGCTGCAGCTTGTGGTTGTTGTTGTTGTTTCCGGCGGCGTGCTTAGATTTCAGAGGAGCTCTGTAGTAGTACTCGCCGGTCTGGCTTTGATGAATGTAGCTGTCGCTCTTCCTGGGGCTGCTAGACGAAGAGGCAGCCGAAGCTGCTGATTGCACCTTGCTTGACTGTAGGAGCAGCAGCTTTGAGCTGCCATGGATGATCACGTCCCGAAGGTTGGGTATCATGGGTGGCGAGCAGCGACTGACCATGGACGCGGTGCACCCACAAGAGCTAGTCCTTGATCTCTTGGTCGACGAGGAGCTGTCGCCGCCTTTCAATGCGATAGAGGAAAAAGAACCAGACTGCGAATCATCCCGACATATGTTTGCAGAATCTGAAGATTTTGAGTTGCTGGAAAGCGCTTTGAACGACAAGGATTTTGTCCACGAGAAGCAGCGACCCGGCATCTTGTGAGAATTTCACACACTTGAAGCTGCTGCTGCTGCTGCTGCTGCTGATCTTCCAGACAAAAGTTTGAGCAAGTAGAGTAGTCTCTTGGCCAGCTGCTCTTGAAAAAATCACTGATCAGACTTGCGCAGCTCCGGACAATCAATCAATCAATCAATCATGGACCCATGGACATCAATCATTCTTCTCAATAATTCACAACAAAATCCCACAGGCCTCTGGACCCATTCCGTCCATCCATCGATCCAGCCTCATGCTACTGCTGCTAGCTGCATGAATTTGCCCCAACGAGAAATCTTGCGCATTTGAAATTAAGAAAGTACCGAAGACGAATTATCCACAGCTCTAGTACAATTACAACTGACTAGGGGAGCAAGCAAAAGACTGTCTACTACTGAAAAACACACAATCACACGAGGGTTGAAGCAAGAATTCTGGAAAACCCCGTCAACTGTTTCATGAAAGACACACCAAATGGAAATCTGCACAACAAAGACACCCAAACCCCAAATGAGCACGAGAGAGAGAGACCCAGAGAGAGAGAGAGAGACCCAGCGAGAGTGAGGGAGAAAGAGCGAGAATGAGAGAAGGGGGTGCGGGGCAGATCCACAGCCAAAATTGGGGCGAAGAGATGGGATTGCTGCACCTGCGGAGTGCAACTGGCACAAGCTCCACCTTTGTCCGCTTCTTAGTTTCCAAGGGAATCTCCCTAAACCCTGTTTAGGGTTTGGACCCTATGAACAAATGGAGAAATCCATTGCACAAGAAAAGAAATAACAATCTAATTTTTTCATTATTAATTGTATTGTCTCGTATTTTTAAACTGAGAACTTGGACTAAGCATTTTGTTTGTTTTTTATTTAATTAAATTTTTTTCCTTCTATTATTTTCATTCATAAACACATCATATCTTTCGTCTAAGAAAATGGGTTTTATTTTCATGATCTTTTAATAGATTAGAGTTGAAAAAAAAATCAAATAATTATAGTCATTTCAATTTTATAAAATGTTTTGGGACTGGTTCTAGTTTTGGATTTTTTTTTTTTAAACTTTTTTTTTTTGCAAAATTTAAAGGCGGGCAGTCCAGGACAATTCTTGATATACCAAAGGATCATACATGAATGAGAAGAAGAAGAAAACTTTTAAAAGGGCAGCCTTGAAAAAACAAAGTGGGGCAGCCTCGAAAACAAAGTCAATAAAATGGTGGCACTAGGTGATTGCTGACTACTTACTTCTTCCTAAAACCCTAAAATTGGTAGGGTTTAGTGTGTTCAACAACAATAGGCTGGCTCTCAGTACATGGGGAACATGTGCTTGCCATTTTGGGACCACTCAGGCCACACAAAATTAAAAGCCCTATTTCCAAAATAAAATAGTGTGGAGCTTAATTAATGCTTAGAATCAACCCAAAAAAATTAAAAAATTACAAAAAAATATTTAAAAAAAGGGTAAGAAAAAGTAGGCTCCCAAATAACAATTCTTTCTTCTAATTAACAAAAGTGTGCCATTAAAGGAAATCATTTTTCTAAGTTGGTAATCAATGCCTAAGCCTTTTTTTCTTCTTACAATGAATGAGACTATAAAGGACCATTTTTAGGTACTTACAACATTATTTAAAAAGGAATGATGCCATTTCTTTTTAAAACTGTTGGATAATTTTTTAAGCTAGGCTACCACTTTTATGGCATCACATGAAAAAGAAGGCACTTATTTGGGGAAGATTATGTAAGGTTGAACTCTAGATTAATGCAATAATCCCAATGTCC
>Ga0116227_10011175_pt1 | contig 15225 bp, 11 predicted proteins | sample S1TSphgellanicum_FD_89693 | JGI IMG/M metagenome (GOLD analysis project Ga0116227, IMG submission 89693) | Host-associated microbial communities from peat moss isolated from Minnesota, USA - S1T2_Fb - Sphagnum magellanicum MG | ecosystem: Host-associated > Plants > Peat moss > Unclassified... | reverse complement strand
GCCGTAGGAGGGCGAGGTGTGCATGCGCAGGCCGGGCGCGGCGTTGACCTCGACGATGCCGCCGCTTTGCTCTTCCAGCGGCTTGAGCACGGTCTCGCAGACCACGTCCACGCCGCAGATGTGCAGGCCCACCATCTGCGCCGCGGCCACGGCGCGCGCGGCCACCTCGGGGTGCACGTCGTCGGTCACGTCGGTGGCGGTGCCGCCGGTGGACAGGTTGGCGTTGTTGCGCAGGATCACGCGCTGGCCCGTGGCCGGGACGGACTCGGGCTTGAGGTCCTGCGTGGACAGGCGCAGCACGGCGATGTCGTCGAAGCGGATCTTGGTCAGCGAGGTGCTGTGGCCTTCGCCGCGGCGCGGGTCGAGGTTGACCGCATCGACCAGCTCGCGCACGGTATGCACGCCGTCGCCGATCACCTGCGGCGGATCGCGGCGCGAGGCGGCGACCATCCTGTCGCCCACCACCAGCAGGCGGAAGTCATAGCCCGGCAGGAAGCGCTCGACGATCACGTCGCCGTACTCGGCCGCCGCCCTGAAGGCGATGTCCATGTGCTCGCGGTCCATCAGGTTGACGGTCACGCCCTTGCCCTGGTTGCCGTCCTGCGGCTTGACGACCACCGGCAGGCCGATCTCCTGCGCCACGGCCCAGCCTTCCTCGGCCGAGCGCACCGGCCGCCCCAGCGGCACCGGTACGCCGGCGGCGTGCAGCAGCTTCTTGGTCAGGTCCTTGTCCTGGGCGATCGATTCGGACACGGCGCTGGTGTTGTCCAGCTCTGCTGCCTGGATGCGCCGCTGGCGCGAGCCCCAGCCGAACTGCACCAGGCTGCCCTGGGTCAGGCGCCGGTAGGGAATGCCGCGCGCCACGGCCGCATCGACGATGCAGCCGGTGCTCGGGCCCAGGCGCTCGGATTCGTCGAGGTCGCGCAGCTCGGCGATGGCAGCCTGCACGTCGAAGGGGGTGTCGGCCGTGGCCGACTCGATCAGCGCATGCGCCAGGGCGAATGCGCGGCGGCCCACGGCCTCTTCGCTGTACTGCACCACGACCTGGTGCACGCCGGCGTCGGGGGTTTCGGCGATGCGCATGAAGGTGACCGGGCAGCCGGCCTGGGCTTGCAGCGTGAGCGCCGCGGTACCCAGCACCGAGGCCAGCGAGACCTCGCCTGCCTGCCCCGCATGGCGCAGCGCGCCGATGGAGGGGAAGCGTGCGCGCACGCGCTGCTCGAAGCCGGGCAGTTGCGCGATATTGCATTCGTCCGGGCTGCAGCTGACGATGGCTTCGATCGAGGTGTGGCGGCTCCAGAGGTTGGGGCCGCGCAGGGCGCGAATGCGGGAGATATCCATCTGTGAAGCTTTTTCTCTGGGCGTGTGGCCGGTCCGATCAGGCCAGCGCTGCGGTGGTGAGGGGGGAGGCGGTGGCAGGGGCTGCGGCGGGCACCAGCGGCAGGCCGGGTTCGCCTTCGAAGGCCTGCAGGCCCGCGCCGATGAGCTGCGGCGCCACGCCCAGGGCCCAGGCCGTGGCCACGGCAGCCAGCAGGGCTTCGTCCGGCAGGGCGCCGTGGCGCGCACGCCAGGCGTCCAGCGGGCCCAGGCCCGACAGCGGCACGTCCTGGCCGTCCGACACCAGGGCCACACGGCCATGGCGCAGCACCACGGCGCGGCCGCCGCCGGCGCAATGCGCCACCACGGCCGGCGCGGCCGGGTTGCAGGCATAGAGGATCACCTCGCCGTCGCACAGCGGCGCCAGCTCGGCTACCTCGGGCACCTCGGCGTTGAGCACCGCCGCGCCTTCGGACAGCACCACATCCACCTGGGTGCGCAGCACCTTGTGCATGTGCTCGGCGGTGTGCACGTCGAAATAGGCCAGCTGCTCGATGCCGTCGAAGTCGGTCACCACGCCGACCTGGCAGCGGTCGTAGGGCAGGCCGTCGCGCAGGATGGAGGCGGGCGGGTTCTCGATCACGGCCACCTGCACCGTGCTGTTGATCAGCAGGCGCTCGCCGGCCTGCCAGTGGGTGCCGTCGGCCGCGTCCACGCGGCGGCGGTCGAGGAACAGGCCGTCCTTGCAGGCCAGGCCGGTGCGGCGCCCGTCCAGGTGGCAGAGCCAGGCCACGAGCCGGCCGATGGCCGCGTTGTGCCGGCTGCCGCACAGGCCCACCAGCGGGATGCGGCCGTTGTCGCCCTCGGCGAACAGGTGGTCGCAGATGGCGCGGCCGACCGGGCGCGGCTGGCCCTGGGTGGGCTTCAGGTGCATCAGCAGGCCCGGGCCGGCATTGACCTCGACGATGGCGCCGGCCTGCGCCTGCAGCGGCTGGCGGATGTCGCGCGCCACCAGGTCGATGCCGGCGATGTCCAGGCCGACCACGCGCGCGGCCAGCGCGACCGCGTGCGCCACCTCGGGGTGGACGTCGTCGGTGCAGTCGATGGACATGTTGCCGGTGCGCTGTACCGTGACCTTGCGGCCGGCCTCGGGAACGCTGTCGGGCGCCAGGCCCTGGCGGCGCAGTTCGAGCTGCACCGCGCCGTCGGCCACGTCGATGGTGGTGAGCGGGAACTGGTGCTCCCAGCCGCGGCGCGGGTCGGTGTTCATCTGCGAGTCGATCAGCGCCGCCACGGTGGACACGCCGTCGCCGGTGATGTGCACCGGCTCGCCGCGCGTGGCCGCCACGACCTTGCCGCCGACCACCAGCAGGCGGTGCTCGGCGCCCTCGATGTAGCGCTCGACGATGACGCCGCTGCCCTCGCGCTCGGCCAGGGTGAAGGCGGCCTCGACGTCGGCCTGCTCGCGCAGGTCGAGCGTCACGCCGCGGGCATGGTTGCCGTCCGAGGGCTTGACCACCACCGGCAGGCCGATCTCCACCGCCGCCTCCCAGGCGGCCGCGGCGCTGTCCACCAGCTCGCCCTCGGGCACCGGCACGCCGCAGGAGGCCAGCATGGACTTGGTCAGGTCCTTGTCGGCGGCGATGCTCTCGCCGATGGCGCTGGTGCGGTCGGTCTCGGCTGTCCAGATGCGGCGCTGGCGGCAGCCGTAGCCCAGCTGCACCAGGTTGCCGCCATTGAGGCGGATGTGCGGGATCTTGCGGTCGGCCGCGGCGGTGACGATGCAGTCGGTGCTGGGGCCGAGGAAGGATTCGTCGATCTGCGTGCGCACCCGCGCCACGGCAGCCGGCACATCGAAGGGCCGGTCGTTGATGGCCGCCATGAGCAGGGCCAGGCCCTCGGCCAGGGCCACGCGGGCGGTGGCCTCGTCCTGCGCGCGGAACACCATGCGGTAGGTGCCGCTGGTGGTGGTCTCGCGCGTCTGGCCGAAGGTGGTGGGCATGCCGGCCAGGTTCAGCAGCTCGATGATCACGTGCTCCAGCACGTGGCCCATCCAGGTGCCGCCTTCCAGCCGCTGCAGGAAGCCGCCGCGCTCGCCCACGCCGCAGGTGTGCTCGATCAGGGCCGGCAGCCAGGTGGTCAGCCGCTGGTTGAAGCCGGGCAGGGTGTGGGAGGGAAACTGCTCCAGCTCGCCCAGGTCCAGCCAGACCTCCAGGACTTCGCGGTAGGTCCAGATGTTGGAGCCGTGCAGGTAATTGACGCGCAGTATGCGGATGTCGTTCTTGGGTGGCATGGGGCTATGTTCTGAAGCGGGGGCGGGGGTTGTCAACACGGCCATTCTGATGTGCTGCAGTGCAGCATGGCCAGGAGCGAAGGCAAGGCCCCGCAGGGGGCCGGGGGGATTGGGTGAAAATCGCCTGTCGGCGCGTTGCGCCGGCCGCCGCGGCGGACCGCACGCGACCACTTGAAAAATGCAAAATCCTGATTCTGTCGATGCTTCCCCCATAAGGTCCGGCCTGCCCCTGACCGGTGCGCTGGAACAGATCGCAATTGATGAGAACGTGCTGGCCAGCGTTCCGGTTGACCTCGACGCCTCCCTGCACTTTGCCCCCGGCCGGCTGGTCCTGACCGAGCGGCGGCTGCTGGCCGCCGCGGACGGCGGCCAGCGCTGGCTGGAATGGGCCCTGTACCCCGGCCTGGCGCTGCGCGTGGCCGACCACGGCGGCGTCGGCGCGCTCGAGCTGGTGGATGGCCAGGGCCGGCTGGCCGTCTGGCGCTTCACCATGGGCCTGCACCTGCAGGCGCTGGAACTGGTCGAGCGCTTCGAGGCGCTGCAGGCCGGCACCGTGCCGGCCGCTGCCCCGGCCGACCCCGTGGACCAGGAGGACGACGTCGAGGCCACGCCGCCCTCCACCTGGGTGCTGCTGCGCCTGTGGCGCTTTGCCCGGCCGTACCGCTGGCGGCTGCTGGCGGGCTTCCTGCTGACGCTGGCCTCGACCGCCGCCACGCTGGTGCCGCCCTACCTGACCATCCCGCTGATGGACGACGTGCTGATCCCGTTCCAGAACGGCCAGGAGATCGCCCCGCACCGAGTGGCGCTGTACCTGGGCGCGCTGCTGGGCTCGGCGCTGGTCGGCTGGGGCCTGAGCTGGGCGCGCACCTACCTGCTGGCGCTGGTGTCCGAGCGCATCGGCGCCGACCTGCGCACGGCCACCTTCGAGCACCTGCTGCAGCTGTCGCTGGAATACTTCGGCAGCAAGCGCACCGGCGACCTGATGGCGCGCATCGGTGCCGAAACCGACCGCATCAACGTCTTCCTGTCGCTGCACGCGCTTGATTTCGCCACCGACGTGCTGATGATGGTGATGACCGCCGCCATCCTGTTCTCGATCAACCCCTGGCTGGCGCTGGCCACGCTGCTGCCGCTGCCGCTGATCGCCTGGATGATCCACGTGGTGCGCGACCGCCTGCGCACCGGCTTCGAGAAGGTGGACCGCGCCTTCTCCGAGGTCACCAACGTGCTGGCCGACACCATCCCGGGCATCCGCGTGGTCAAGGCCTTTGCCCAGGAAAAGCGCGAGGGCCAGCGCTTCCGCGCGGCCAACCAGCGCAACCTGGAGGTCAACGACCGCATCAACCGCACCTGGTCGCTGTTCACGCCCACGGTGTCGCTGCTGACCGAGATCGGCCTGCTGATCGTCTGGGGCTTCGGCATCTGGCTGGTGGCGCACCAGCGCATCACGGTCGGTGTGCTGACCGCCTTCCTGGCCTACATCGGCCGCTTCTACATCCGGCTGGATTCGATGAGCCGCATCGTCTCGGTCACGCAGAAGGCCGCGGCCGGCGCCAAGCGCATCTTCGACATCCTGGACCATGTATCCAACGTGCCGGAGCCGGCCCATCCAGTGCCGCTGGCGTCCACGCGCGGCGCCATCCGCCTGCGCAACGTGGGTTTCCGCTACGGCAGCCGCGCCGTCATCCGCGGGCTGGACCTGGAGATCCGCCCGGGCGAGATGATCGGCCTGGTCGGCCACAGCGGCTCGGGCAAGAGCACGCTGGTGAACCTGATCAGCCGCTTCTACGACGTGAGCGACGGCGCGATCGAGGTCGACGGCGTGGACATCCGCCGCCTGCGCCTGGCCGACTACCGGCGCCACATCGGCCTGGTGCTGCAGGAGCCCTTCCTGTTCTTCGGCACCATCGCCGAGAACATCGCCTACGGCCGGCCCGAGGCCAGCCGCGCCGAGATCGTCGCCGCCGCGCGCGCCGCCCATGCGCACGACTTCATCCTGCGCCTGCCGCTGGGCTACGACTCCATGGTGGGCGAGCGCGGCCAGGGCCTGTCGGGCGGCGAGCGCCAGCGCATCAGCATTGCGCGCGCGCTGCTGATCGACCCGCGCATCCTGATCCTGGACGAGGCCACCTCGGCCGTGGATACCGAGACCGAGAAGGAGATCCAGCGCGCGCTCGACAACCTGGTGCAGGGCCGCACCACCATTGCCATCGCCCACCGCCTGTCCACGCTGCGCAAGGCCGACCGCCTGGTGGTGATGGACCGCGGCGAGGTGGTCGAGGTCGGCCCCCACGACGAACTCATGGCCCGGCAGGGCGCCTACTGGCGGCTTTATCAGGCGCAGGTGCGCCGCGTCGATGCGGATGACCTGGAAGACCGCGAGCTGCTGCCGCCTCCCGAGCTGCATTCCGCCCACCCGGCTGGAGGATCCTGATATGAGCGTTGCCATCGACTTCACCCTGGCCCGCGACGCCTTCGGCCGGCTGCTGCTGACCGACGCCGCCGGTACCGCCGTCGTCGTGCCGGTGCGGGCCTTCCCGCTGGCCACGCGCGACGAATGCCTGTCCCTGGTCGGCACCGAGGACGGCCGCGAGCGGGCCTGGCTAGAGCGCCTGGACCTGCTGCCGCCGGCCCCGCGCGCGCTGGTCGAGCAAGAGCTGGCCAGCCGCGAGTTCATGCCCGAGATCCAGCGCCTGGTGGCCGTCTCCACCTACGCCACGCCCAGCCTGTGGGATGTCGAGACCGACCGCGGCCCGGCACGCCTCATGCTCAAGTCCGAGGACGACCTGCGCCGCCTGCCCGACAACGGCCTGCTGGTGCTGAGCGGCGACGGCGTGCACTTCCGCATCCGCGACCGCATGGCGCTGGACCGCGCCTCGCGCCGCATGTTGGACCGTTTTCTGTAGAAAAGTGACTGAAGCCAAGGTTCTGCCTTGGCTTCCAGCTATCGATTCGGTAGCGACCTGTTGTGTACCTGCTCCTGAAAGACGCTGCCATGCCCCGTTCTGCCCTTGTCCTGTTCTCCGGCGGCCAGGATTCCACCACCTGCCTGGCCGACGCGATGGCCCGCTACGAGCGGGTGGAGACGGTCGGCTTCGACTACGGCCAGCGCCACCGCGTCGAGCTCGATGCGCGGCTGGACGTGCTGCGCGTGCTGCGCCACGACTTCCCCGAATGGCACGCCCGGCTCGGCGACGACCATGTGCTGGACGTCGGCATCCTGGGCCAGATCAGCGACACCTCGCTGACCCGCGACACCGCCTTCCAGATGGAGGCCAGCGGCCTGCCCAACACCTTCGTGCCCGGGCGCAACCTGCTGTTCCTGACCCTGGCGGCGGCGCTGGCCTACCGGCGCGGGCTGGACGTGCTGGTGACCGGCGTCTGCGAGACCGACTACTCCGGCTACCCCGACTGCCGCGACGACACCATGAAGGCGATGCAGATCGCCCTGTCGCTCGGCATGGACCGGCGCCTGCTGGTCGAGACACCGCTGATGTGGATCGACAAGGCCGAGACCTGGCGCATGGCCGAGCGCCTGGGTGGCACCCGGCTGGTGGACCTGATCGTGGAGCACACCCACACCTGCTACCTGGGCGACCGCAGCCACCGCCACCCCTGGGGCTACGGCTGCGGCCAGTGCCCGGCCTGCGAGCTGCGGGCCAACGGCTGGAAAAGTTACAAGTAGCACGCCAGGCCCCGCGCCGGGCCGGGGCCGTCCGCCCGGGGGAGGCCATCGACGTATCCGGTTCGTAAAAAAACATTCAAGATTGGCAGCGGTACGCCGATAGCACCGATACGGCTGTTCTAACCCGCCGTGTCCACCCTTCGCCGGAGTACGCGCCATGCAGATACCGCCCGCAGACCTCACCCCCTATCGCCCGCCGGCTCCGGCGGCGGGTGTCGCCGCGTCCGGTGCCGCCGGCAACGGCGAGCCTGCCGTGCGCGCAGGGGTCACCCAGGCCGACGCCACCAAGGGCCAGGACTTCGTCGGGGCGCCGCAGGGCGCGCGCAGCCCGGACAACAGCCCCTCGTCCTCGACCGAGACACCCAACCGCGACTGGACCACGGTGCGCCAGAAGGAAACCGCCAAGGAGCCCGAGGAGCCGCCCAAGGAGCCGATCAGCAAGCAGTTGATCGAGCACATCCAGTCGCTGTGGCGCGCCAGCGCCCTGATGGTCGATATCGCCGAAGAGCAGCAGCGCAAGGCGCACCAGGACAGCCTGCTGGGCACCGGCGACGGCAACGTGGCGCCGGTGGTCTACGCCGATCCGACCAAGGTCAAGCGCACGCCGCCAGGCTCGGGCGTGTAGCGCCTATTTGGCGGGCGCCGGTGCAGGCGCTGCCTCCGCCGCGCGCCGGCGTTCACGCTCCGCGCGCTGCCGCGCGGCCAGGGCGCGGATCTCCTCGAAGCTCACCTTGCCGTCGTGGTTGGTGTCGGCCTCGTCGAAGGCATCGCGCAGGCGCGGGAACAGGGCGACTTCCGACTTGCTCAGGTAGCCATCGCCATCGAGGTCCAGCCACTTGAACTGCTTGGCCGCCAGCGCCTCGCCCTGGGTCGCCTGGGCGGCAGGGTCGGGCTGGGGCAGGGTGGCAGGTGCCGGCGCGGCGGCGGCCGGGGCCTGCGCGGCCACCGGTCCGGCGGCGGCAAGCGCGGTCAGCAGCAGGGCGTGCCGACGCAGGGAGGCGGGAAGAATGGGCATGTCGGGTGCAGGAACCTGTAGGCGCAATGAGGTCGGGCATCGTGGCACGGAAGCGCGCCGTGCCGGGTAACGCTTCTGCAAAGATCGGCAGCAGTGGTCACAGCCGTTGGCGAAAGGAGAGATTTTGCTACTTTTTCAATAGCTTGATGCCATTGCCGGTTTTGGGCTCGGACCGTATTTCCTTCAGGACTTCCAGCTCCCGTACCGCCACCGGGTTGGACACGCCGTGCGACACGTGCCCGGCCGGTACATGGAGCGCCGCTGCGGTGACGTGGCCGGTCTGGTCGTCGAAGAAGAAATCCGGCTCGAATTCGCGCAGGAAGGGGCCTTTTTCGAGGCCGCCGAGGAACATCACCTCGTCCACCGCGATATTCCACTGCATGAGCGTGCGGATCGCACGCTCGTGGGCCGGCGCGCTGCGCGCCGTGACCAGGGCGGTGCGTATGCGCATGCCGCCTGCGCCGGCCTGCTGCAGCCGGTGCAGGGCCACCAGCAGCGGCTTGAACGGGCCGTCGGGCAGGGGCACGGCGGCTTTTTCTATCTCGTGTTGCAGGAAGGTCGGCAGGCCTTCGGCTTGGTAGATGGATTCGGCCTCGTCGCTGAACAGCACGGCGTCGCCGTCGAAGGCAATGCGCACCTCGTTGGGGTTGTTGTTGCCGGCCTGGGCCGACTCGGTCAGTACCCGCGCCGCGGGGAATCCCAGGGCCAGCGCCTCGCGCACGTCTTTTTCATTGGCCGACAGGAACAGGTGCGCGCCCAGCGCCCGCAGGTAGCCGAAGGGCGCGCGGCCCTGGGTGAACACGCCGCGCTCCAGTTGCAGGTTGTTGGCCTTGCTGGAGCGGAAGATGCGCATGCCGCTGACCGGGTCATTGCGCGACAGCATCACCACCTCGACCCGCTTGATGCCGTCGTCGTTGAAGGCCAGCAGCTTCTGCACCAGCGAGAACGCCACGCCGGGTTTGGCGGGCACCTCCAGCCGCTCGAACTGCAGCCGCATATAGGCTTTCTCGTCGCCCGCGTCGAACAGCCGGTTTTCTTCTTCCAGGTTGAACAGCGCCCGCGAGGAGATCGCCACTACAAGCTTGTCATCCAGTGTCAAAGGCATAAGCAAGGATCTCCCAAAAGGGCCGTCTACCAAAGGCCGCAGAGGGCGAGCCCTACTTCACGAACTGATTCAGCTGGATGATCGGCAGCAGCACCGCCAGCACGATCAGCATCACCACCAGCCCCATGGTCACGATCAGCAGCGGCTCCAGCAGCGTGGCCAGCGCCACCGCGCGGCGCTGTACCTCGGCGGCCAATTGGGTGGCGGCGCGCTGCAGCATCAGCGGCAGCTGGCCGGTCTGCTCGCCCAGGCGCGCGAACATGGACACCAGGCCCGGGAAGCGCTTCTTCTGTGCCATGGCCGAGGCCAGCGGCGCGCCTTCGCGCACCAGTACCAGCGCGTCCAGCGCATCGGCGCGCATGGCGGTGTTCTGCAGTGTCTCGGCCGCGGCCTGCAGGGCGCGCAGGATGGGCACGCCGGCCGCGGCCAGCATGGCCAGGGTGCTGGCAAAGCGCGCCGCGTTGTAGCCGCGCGCCAGGCGGCCGACGATGGGCAGCGTCAGCCAGGCGGCGTCGATCCGGTTGCGCAGGGCCGGGTTGCGGTACGCCAGCCGCGCACCCACGGCGGCCAGCACCAGCACCAGCAGCATGGCCCAGCCGTAGTGGCGTACCGCATCGCTGACCGCCAGCATGGCCACGGTGAGAAAGGGCAGCGCATGCTTGGTGCCGGCGAACACGCTCGCCACCTGCGGCACCACGTAGCTCACCAGGAACAGCACGATGGCGATCGCCACCAGCGTGACGATGGCCGGGTACAGCGCGGCGCCGATCAGCTTGGACCGGAGCGCCTGGCGCTCTTCCAGGTCGTCGGCCAGGCGCTCCAGCACCAGGCCCAGGTTGCCGGTCTGCTCGCCGGCGCCGATCACGGCGACATAGATGGCCGAGAACTCGCGCCCGTGCTGCGACAGCGCCTGCGCGAAGCTCGAGCCGGCATTGACTTCGGCGCGCAGCGCAGCCACCAGATGGCGCTCGCGGTCCTGCTCGGCCTCGTCGGCCAGCGCGGTCAGCGCGCGCTCCAGGGGCAGGCCGGAGCCGACCAGGCCGGCGAGCTGGCGTGTCCAGATCGCCAGGCCGGTGGAGTTGAACACGCGCCGGCCAAAGGGCCGGGCCATGCCGCCGCCGGCCGCGGCGGCCACCGGCTCGACCGCCAGCGGTACCAGGGACTGGGCACGCAGCATGCTGCGTGCGGAGCGCGCCGTATCGGCTTCCAGCACCCCTTTGCGGGACTGGCCTTGGGCGTCGAGGGCTTCGAAGGAATAGGCAGGCATGCGGTGCAGATGGCCGCAGGGGTGCGGCGCTGGGCGGATTATCGGCCAGCGGGCTGCGGTGCCGCCGCGTGGCGGCCCGCATGTGGGGGATTGCGCACGGCTCTGCCTCCGTGGCACCCCTGCCGGGCGGCGCGGGCGCCGGTGCCCTGCCGCCGCTCCCTCTACTTCAGCTCGAACAACAGGCAGCTGCCGGCCGTGATGGTGACATTGGAGGGGCCCCACGAGCCGCCCGTGGTGGTGGCCTTGACGACGTGGGTGCCGGGGCTGAGGGTCTTGGTGACGGTGCCGCTGTCGCCGCAGGACGGCGTGCTGCGGAAGTAGCCGGTGAGGGTGCCTGCCGACGCATTGTCGATCTGCACGTCGATGTTGGACACGTTGGAGCGGCTGGTCCACACGGCGATGCGGCCGGTCGTGCCCTGCGAGCCGTCCGTGCCGGTGCCGGTCCCCGTGCCTGTTCCGGTCCCGGACGAGCCGCCGGTGTAGTCGGACACCGTGAAAGTACCCTCGTGCCAGCCCTTGGTGCCCGTGATGAGCCCGGTGTCCGAGCGGTAGGTACCGCTGGTGGGGGAGGTGAAGGTCAGCACGTCGTTGGCGTAGCCGTACTTCGAGTAGATGTTGACCTTGGCCACGTTCCCGGAGATCGCATAGTCCCAGGACGTGGACTCGATGTTCACCTTGCCTTCGCCGTAGATGGTCTTGCTGTCGATGAAGGTGTAGGTGATGTTCTTGCCCACGCTGATCGTGTTGGCCGAGCCGTCATTGCGCTTGACCGTATAGACCAGCGTCTTGCCGATCACCGAGCTGGGCGCGCCCACGTTGCTGTTGCCCGATGTCGGGCCGGCATCGCCGCTGCTGCCGCCTCCGCAGGCAGCCAGTGCCAGCGCACAGGCCAGTGCAGGCAGTTTCTTCAGGATGGAGAGGAGTTGCATGAAAGAACGTCGTTGGGTGGGTCGATGGGTGGCTCCCGGCGCGGCGGGAGGTGCACAAGGACGATACGTTTCACCGTCAGCAACAGAAATGGTGCAATTGCACTATTGCCGGCAACGCGGGCGCGAGCCGCCCATGGACCGGCGCGCGGCAATGCCACGGAGGTCCAGGCCAGGGGTAACGGGTGGTGCCGTAGCCGGGCGCGCTCAGCCACCGCCTGCATGGGCGGTGGTCTGCCGGCTCCGGGGTTTTGGGTGCCGCTGCGCGCGGCCTTCAGGCCATGACGGCAGGCGCTGTGCGCACCTGCGCTGCGATCTCCATCGAGCGCAGGCGCAGCTCCGGATCGAATACGTCGCTGACGAACATGAGTTCATCGGCGCCGGTCTGCTCGACCAGTGCTTCCAGGCCCTGGCGTACCGTATCGGGACCGCCGATCACGGCGATGGCGAGGAAGTCTGCGATCGCCGCGCGCTCATGCGGCTGCAGCTGCTGCATGAAGCCTTCCACCGGCGGGCGCAGCTTGCCGCGCTGGCCGGTCAGGATGCTCAGCACGCGCTGGTAGGTGCTGCTGGCCAGGTAGTCGGCCTCGGCGTCGGTGGGGGCCGCGATCATCGGCACGCCGATGGTCACGTAGGGTTGGGCCAGCGTGGCCGAGGGCCGGAATCGCGCACGGTACAGCTCGATCGCCTGCAGCAGCAGGCGCGGCGCGAAGTGCGAGGCAAAGGCATAGGGCAGGCCGCGCTCGGCTGCCAGCTGGGCGCTGAACAGGCTCGACCCCAGCAGCCAGATCGGCACCTGCGTGCCGGCACCGGGCGTGGCGATCAGGCGCTGGCCGGGCACGGCCGGCGCCAGCAGGCGCTGCAGCTCCAGCACGTCCGCCGGGAAGTCGTCCACCGTCTCGGTGCGGTCGCGCCGCAGCGCGCGCATGGTGGCCGGGTCGGTGCCCGGCGCACGGCCCAGGCCCAGGTCGATGCGGCCGGGGTACAGCTCGGCCAGCGTGCCGAAAGCCTCGGCCACCACCAGCGGCGCATGGTTGGGCAGCATGATGCCGCCGGACCCGACCCGGATGCGCTGCGTGCTCCCGGCGATGTGGCCGATAAGCACGGCGGTGGAGGAACTGGCGATGCCTTCCATGTTGTGGTGCTCGGCCAGCCAGTAGCGCTTGAAGCCGAGCGCCTCGGCCTGGCGCGCGGTCTTCAGGGCGATGGCCAGTGCGTCGGCCACGCTGCCGCCCTCGCGGACGGCAACCAGATCGAGCATGGAAAAGGCAGTGTGGGAAAGGGCAGACATGCACCCATTGTGCGCGGGGGGCATATCCCTTGCAGGCGAGGGAACTCTCCCCGCGCCGGCGGCGGTCCGCCCGGCCGCATCCGGCCTGGCCTGCATGCAAAATGGCGCTGTTGCATCTCCTGACAGCGGGAGGGCATGGCGCCGCCGCAGGCCGCCACGCCCGCCGCACCATCCAGACACATGGCCAAGACAGGTCCCGGGGAATTCAGTGCGCTCCTGCTGGGCCTCTACAGGCTGTCGCAGGAGGCGTCCATGGCCGAGTTTCCGGACGCCGCGCTGGAGGTGATGAAGCCGGCGCTGCCCTTCGACTCCAGCATGTGGGGCACCGCGACCTGGGGCAGCAGGGGCATGGACGTGCACTCGATCCACCTGCACCGCCAGCCGGTGGAAATGCTGCAGACCTACGAGGAGGTCAAGCACCTGGACACCGCGGCCCTGGCCGTGACCCGGCGGCCGGTCAGCACGCTGGCATTCGATGCCCATTCATGGTTCTCCGGGCCGCGGTTCCGTGCCATCCGCGCCTACGGCGACCGTTTCGAGCAGCGCCATTTCTTCATCAGCTCCCATGTCGACACCAGAACCGGCCTCACGCAATGGATCACGCTGTTCCGGCAGGACGGCGGGGCGCATTGCTCCGAGAGCGAGCGGCAGTTGCTGGAGCTGCTGGCGCCCCATGCGATGCAGGCGCTGGCGCACAACCGCGCACGCCAGCTGGAGCAGATGCAGCGTGAAGAGGTGCAGCGCGCCCATCCCTCGCAGGGGTGCAAGCATGCGGCCATAACCGATCTCCACGGCGTGCTGTACCACGCCACGCCGGGCTTCGGGCCGGCCATGGACGCCGAGTGGCATGGCTGGTCCGGCACACGGTTGCCCGGACCGCTGCTGCAGCAGTTCCAGGGCCGGAGCCTGCGCTTTCTGGGCCGCTCGCTGCTGGCGCTGGGCCGTGTCGAAAAGGACCTGCTGTTCGTCACGGTGCGCCCGCGCTGTCGTGCCGACGACCTGACCGAGCGGGAGCGAAGCATTGCGCTGCTGGTGCAGCAGGGACTCAGCCACAAGGAGATCGCGCGGCAACTGGGCCGGTCGCCGGCCACCGTGCGCAACCAGCTGCAGGCGATCTACCAGAAGCTGCAGGTGGGCAGCATTGCCGGCCTGATCGCGGAGATGCGGCTCGCGGAGTGACGTGAAGCACTCCCGGCACTGCGCACTGCGTGCCGCTGTGCCGGGCCCTTCAAGGGGGCCTTACTCAGTCCCGGGTGACCCGCATCACCTCTTCCATGCTGGTCACGCCTTCGGCGACCAGCCGTTCGCCGTCCTCGCGCATCAGCGTCATGCCGCTGGCCTGTGCCGTCTCGCGGATCGTGGCCTCTGCGGTCTGGTTGTGGATCTGCGGGCGGATGGCGTCGTCCACCACCAGCAGCTCGAACACGCCGGTGCGCCCCTGGTAGCCGGTGCGGCCGCAGCTCTCGCAGCCCGCGCCATGGCACACCGCGCAGTACTTGCGCACCAGCCGCTGTGCCAGCACGCCCAGCAGCGAGCTGCTGAGCAGGAAAGGCTCCACGCCCATGTCGGTCAGGCGCGTGATGGCGCTGGCCGCGTCGTTGGTGTGCAGCGTGGCCAGCACCAGGTGGCCGGTGAGCGAGGCCTGGATGGCGATCTGCGCGGTCTCGAAGTCGCGGATTTCGCCGATCATGACGATGTCAGGGTCCTGCCGCAGGATGGCGCGCAGCGCACGGGCGAAGGTCAGCTCGATCTTGCTGTTGACCTGCGTCTGGCCGACGCCGGGCAGCTCGTACTCGATCGGGTCTTCCACCGTCATGATGTTGTTGCGGCTGGCATCGAGCCGCGCCAGCGAGGCATACAGCGTGGTGGTCTTGCCCGAGCCCGTGGGCCCGGTCACCAGGATGATGCCGTGCGGCTGCTTGATGAGCCGCTCGAAGCGCGCCAGCACCTCGCCCAGCATGCCCACCGACTCCAGGCTGAGCTTGCTCTCGCTCTTGTCCAGCAGGCGCAGCACCGCGCGCTCGCCGTGGGCCGAAGGGATGGTGGAGACGCGCACGTCCACCGCGCGCGTGCCGATGCGCAGCGAGATGCGGCCGTCCTGCGGCAGGCGCTTTTCGGAGATGTCCAGGTCAGCCATGATCTTCAGCCGCGAGATCAGCGCCGCATGCAGCGCACGGTTGGGCTGAACCACCTCGCGCAGTGCACCATCGACGCGGAAGCGCACGCTGCTGTGGCGCTCGTAGGGCTCGATGTGGATGTCGCTGGCGCCGTCGCGCGCGGCCTGCGTGAGCAGCGCGTTGAGCATGCGGATGATGGGCGCGTCGTC
>Ga0116227_10011174_pt1 | contig 15225 bp, 8 predicted proteins | sample S1TSphgellanicum_FD_89693 | JGI IMG/M metagenome (GOLD analysis project Ga0116227, IMG submission 89693) | Host-associated microbial communities from peat moss isolated from Minnesota, USA - S1T2_Fb - Sphagnum magellanicum MG | ecosystem: Host-associated > Plants > Peat moss > Unclassified... | reverse complement strand
ATAAAATAACATTTTTTTTTTTGAAAAATGTCCCGGTTTGCCCTGTGAGGGCGTTTATACAACCAGTATCCCCTTTTTTTGCAAAACCCCCCTCTTTGCGCCCCCCCCCCCCCCCCAAAAAACTTCACACCTTAGTTGATAGGTGCACTTGGTGCTAATAGATCCTATTTTATTTTTCTTTTAAGAGGGGTATTCCTCGGTATAAGGTGCCCTCTAAATACGCTAAGAAATTTCTTGCAGTGCTTTACGTGTACGGTAAAGTTGGAGGCTGTGGGGATTTATTAGAAAACAGATATGCGCCTAGCAGGGCCAAGTGCAGGCCGAATTCCAATAAAGCCTACATCTGAGGGCTTTACCAAGTGTGAAGACCTTCTCTGGATTTATTTTCTCTTTTCCGCGATACTTTGTAGGCTAGGCATCCAACAGGTGCTGCTGAAATAGTTTTTAATAAAAATGGGGCGCATTTTGAAAAGTGGAATTGCCTACCCTTTTTTGAACGCCCCCACAACGGAGGAAACAATACGCCAGGTAGCATGCCCTACAATTTATCCTTTAAATGAAAAGTAATTGAAGCAGGTCTGTAGTTTGTAGGATCTTTTAACGTACCTAATTTGGTCGCCCAGCAAGTGCAAAGACCTTCCCTCTCCTTAGTTGATATGCTTCATGCGACTGGTGGACGGTTGGGTTCTTAATGGTTCCCTTTCCTCCTTCAAGCCTGCCTCTTTTGGGCTGTTTGCTTGCCTGGACTTTGGTTCTTGCCCCTTGTTTTTTTTTCTTTTTATAAAGTTTAGCAAAGTTCCATCATTTTATTTGGCAAAACTTTTTGTGTCATGAATTGCTCTGGTTAAGCCTTCAAACTTTGCAGGTTTTATTTTCACAGAAGATGATTCCAAAATAATGCCCACTCATGCACTTTTGTTAGTTGAAAATGCATCACTAAGAATCCAGCATCACACTATGCTTTCTTCTAAAGTTTGTATAGGGATGAAGGAGATCCTGCAATCTGAGAAATTGTGCCCTTGTTGAGAAGTGAGTGGCTGTTTCTCTTCTAGCCCCAAATGAGAATGCGAGGGAAAAATGCACAGGGTAACATGCCCTCCAATTGCACTACAAATATTGGAGCAGGTATTTATGTGTAGATAGTGCCTGAGGCCTTGTGTGGTCTGTTATTCCGGTAATGCATGTGGCTGAGGGTATTACATGAGATACAAATAAATGATTTTTTTGAGTACTTTGTTTTTTTTCCTGTGATACCTGGCAGGCATGCGATAGGGATCATGAGCAAAAAAAGAAGACATAGGGCATTTTGAAAAATGGAATGACAATGGGTTGAAGGTTCTTATGCTTTGTAAGTATTCCTCCAAATACAGTATGGATCTGGCCAAATTCTTCTAGGAGACTGTTTAAAGTCCCCAGGAAGGGCCTACATGAAGGGTTTCTACTATGGTCTTGGCCTTTAAAACAATTCTTTGAATTAGGAAAGATTCCTCTTGAAGGGCGGACATGATGAAGGGCCTCCAACATGGTCTTAGCCTTCATGATAGTCCTTGAAATGCCCAATATTCCACAATTAATGCACAAATAGAGTTTCCAAGATTCCAGTCCATATTTGGGATATCTCAGAGGGATTGGTGGAAACCAAGTTCATGGAGTGTGTGTACATAACTCTTTTGGGGTGGTGGTTAAGGAGGGGATTAGGGGGCAAGGGGTGGAAGGTGGGCTTTCAAGATTTGACTATGAAGCTTTTGAGATTGGGTTTAGCCTTGTTGGATTCATCAGATTGTTGGCTGCAGCAATCCTGTTGAGATTGTGTGCAGATGTAAAAGAATCAACCATTTGATCTTTTGCATGATACAGATATTCTTTCAGTAGCCTATGTGTGGATGAAACAGGCCAGTTTTTGCCATTCAAGGTTGACCATCATAAGACGCAAATGCACAGATGTGCATGAAGCTACTTGGGAGTCAGTATATAAAATACACAAAAAATGACCTTTGCCAGACTTCAAGATGTAGATGACATGACTAAAAGCCTCATGCAATCTCCATCCCTGTGGCACAACTTTGTCTTAATATCGCAGGGGCAGCTTCAACACCCCTTTGTTGAATAATTAAGTAATCTTTGAAGATTCCATGTTGAAAAACATAGTATTTTTTAATATTTTTTAATATTCTCTATTTTACTGGTTCTTTGAAAATAGTATTTTGAAATTTTTAACATTTCTACTAAGAATATAATTAGTGTTGAAGCTGCCAATGTACTAGGGTATCCTTTGGCCCAATATCCCTTGTTTATGAAGTGAATTGTCTTTGGTCTACCACTATGCTTTGAAATGAAGGTGCATGAATTTGACAACATCTCTTGTTTATAGAGTGGCTTATCTTTGATCTATTACTATACTTTGAATCTGAATTGAAGGTATATGAGTTTTTAGAGTATTCCTTATTTATGAAGTGCCTTGTTGTTGATCTGGCATTGTGCTCTGAATTGAAGGTGTGAATTTTGTAATGGTGCCCCTATTACAAGTTTTCAAAGCCTTGCACAGGACCTTATTATGGTAAAGCTCATGGCTGAGGTCTTTACTGAGTATAAAGATCTACTTCAAAAAAAAATTGGTGGTACCTATCAGGTATGACAAGAAAAAAAACAAAAAAGGGTGAGCATTTCAAAAACAAAATGCATGCCCCCCAAACAATGAAAGAAAAATATTGTTGAGTAACATGCCCTCCAATCTGCATAATAATTTTTTCAATTTTTGTTTTTTTATAGTGTTCATACCCACCTCTTCCAAGCCTAACTACCTCATTCATTTCACAAACCCACCTACATGAAAAGGAAAATTAACATGTGCTTCTTCATAATTAAAATTTCATAATTTGTTCTTTATAAAGAACATATTTGAAAAAACCATCATTGATCAAAATCTCTCAAAGTGGTTACTATTCTTCAAGCCATTATGGAACTTGATATCATATTGCAGTGTATATGTCAATTCCAATATTCACAATTATCTTATCTTGGTGTTTTTCAACACATGTATGGAATCATTTTGATGCAAGTATAAGAACCAACATTCATCTTTGTTGCCAAATTGTGGGAGACCCATGACTTTTTAGGTCGGTACCTTTTTTTTACTATGGGGAGCCCGCAACTCTTTAGGTCGGTACTACTTTTTTGATGGGCTATATTAATTCTAGATTACTTCCATATGTACATGCAACCATAAGAACTTTGTTCACCGAATAATTATGGAATTATAATATTCTTGCTAGCCACATCAAAATATGTAGTCTTTCATTTCAAGCATTTGAGATTTTGACTTTAAACATAACATGTTTTATCAATCATGTTGCCATTCTCCCATCAGGTCTATCCTCTAGATATATGTATGTATATATTCTTTCCAAAGGATTCTTGTTAATGAAATTTTTATTAGGGGTCATTTCCAAGCCTATGCATTTGTTTCAAGATTCACCTGTCCACTTAGGTGATTGTTTAGCAAGTCATGTGTTGCTTGTCAAGATATTGCGGTGGATTGGGATTTTTTAATAAAAGGTGATAGATTAAAAATTCATGATTTTTATAATGGTAAAAACTATCATTGAAAAAAATTAAGATTATATTATTATGTAGAGGTGTAAATAAAATTTTGCATGATTATATTATTTTGAAAGCATTTAATTCATTTAAAAATAAATTTTAAGATTAAAAACATTGGTTATAATGTTTTAGAATTATTCTTGAAAAATTTTTACTCATTAAATTCAATCTAAATTGTTCCACATGTTTTCATAATATGTTTAAAATATTTTCATCTAAACACATTATAGACTTGTAACATTAATATAATTTTTGATACTAAGCATGAAAAATCAATTATTGATTACAATCTTAATCATTCTTATTAGTGTGATTGCACCCTAGTCATTTTATTTTGTACCTAAACATATATATTTAATGTAATTTTCACACATCCATTGTTTATGATTGAATTGCTCAAATTATTCAACAAGCATTAACAATATGCAACCTTGAATGTTTTCCCAAGATAAAATAAGTCATCCAAAAATTACATGCATGTTCCATTGAAGGTAGATTGAAATTATAAACCAGATCTCACCCATTCAGTGTTTTAAGCTGATTTCTTTTGCCTCCATATTATATTAAACCCCATTCCAACCTCAAAATATTTTAGTAAGGTGGTTAAGAATGAAACAGATATGTTGTTGGACATGGCATACAATGCACATAATATGTATGTGAATTGAAACTTGTAGCAAGAGATTTCATGGGATAATCTACTCACCTGCATCATATTATAGGCTTGTAATGGATGACCAAGTTATGAACACATTGTATTTATTATTTCCACAAAAAGTTGGAGGATGTGAAAATTGAAAAAGGTAGTAGGTTATTCATTTTGCCATGCTTATCAACCGTGTGAAATGTGAGCATGGGGGGCAAACTGATGTGCATTTGATCCCACCTTTTTCTTGAGGCATGCACTCAACTGCCAAGTAAAGAAAAAATGAAGAAAATTGCTCTAATTACCAATAATCTCCAAAATATTGCAACATATGATCCTTTTGTGTTTAATATCCCAACTTCCAAGTGACCCAAATGTGCCGAATGCAAGACCATAAAGTACAAGCTTGAGTATTGCTGGATTTGGAATGTTTGTGGCCCACATGGGATGTGAGTTACAATATACAATATGTTTACTACCTTGTAATTGATTCGTTGTTGCTTTGGAAAAGGGGTGGGGGAATAAAGCCTCAAGACAACCAAATTGGAAATTCTCAGTGCAAACTAAGGGATTGAGTGGTTCCTTACCATATGGGCTTAAAACACTATTTTCAAAAGTGTAATTCAACGATGGGGTTTTTTTTTTCCAGTGTTCTTGAAAGCAAGGGATGCCTATTCAAGCGCCCTTGCTGCCTCAAGAAGGGGGAGAATCAACAGAAAGTGCCAATCCCATAGCTCCTGGACCTTTACTGTTAACACCAGGGAACAGCCCAAGGACAGCCCGTGCCATTCCGTAGTACATAATCATGGAAATGTAGTTGCTCAACCTTATCACAAGGAATGACCTCCATGGACCCTCATGGACCTAGGCAACAACATGGTTTTTGCATCACCAATTGTAAAAGTGACACCTACTAGAACTGTATCAGATATGAATATAGCATGGCCTAGTCCTAAAATAAACCCAGACCATTTGCAAGGGACCCATCAGTCCAAACTCTGAATCACTTAGAATCTCTTGACATGTCAGCAGGATCTTACAATTTCATAAGCATCCTGTGCAAGGTTACGCTTGTTAGGCTTGAGAAGTGACTAAAATGTATACTAGGAAAAATGCGACAGTTCTTTACAGATATTTAATCAACAACCAATATCAGAAACTAGGCACTGGATATGGTTGCACCTTATCTTTCCTCTTAGGTTGCATAAGAAACTCATGAGGACTGAAACTAGTGGCAAAAAACTCTAATTAGTGGTTCGTGAAAACAAATGGAACTTCAAATGGAAATTGCAAGTATTACATGCATGAGAACAAATGCATGGTAGCATGTTTGGTTCATGAGACCATTCAGCAGAGTATTCTTTTGTTGTTAGTTTAGAAATTGTTTTGAATGGGCAATGCCAACTCAACATTGCTGCCTCTTCCTTTCAGAGGTTGACATATGTAACAGGTTTTTGTGTCTTATTCCCTTACTCTCTAAGGGTTTTTTTCCTCAGGTGGGACAGGTGATCATCTGCTGGTTCTACTTTTGGTTTCGCCAGTTCCACGCAGGGCAGGGAACTCTGCAGTGACGTGAATCAACCGCGAGGAACAGGCCATGCTAGGGTAAACAGGCCGGTCATAGTACACTTTAAAACTCAGAGAAATTTGTGATCTCTTCTGGCATCGGTTGCCTCTGAGTTCTGAAGATGGATTGTAGAGGCGTCTGGGCGGCACATGCTGCCCTTTAGATCACTGGATTTGGACAAGGAACCCAAAAGTTATGGCTTCCCAAAGGTTTCGGCCTCATTGCCTAAAAAACAGCTTCGCACTGAACAATTTTTGCCCTTATCTTAAAGCAATTTAACATCTATTTATGCACATATCATACCTGACAAATGTCAAACATCCAGGATATCACCAAACAATCTCCAACCCAAATGTACACCCTCCATTGGAAATAACAAATATGTTAATTCAGTGGTTGAAATTAAACCCAAAAATGGGCAAGCACATGTTTGGTGATTGATGCCCTAAAGTGTAACTAAACCCTAATTTTATAACGTTCTCCAATGTAGCACCGCTCCATAACCCACCACCCCAACACCCATTCCCTTTCCTCTCCCCCCATCCATTGTTAATCCCTCTCGCTCGTGGCCCTCTCATTGATACTTGGAACCTTGCTCATTGTGTAGATTTTTGTGACCATTCTCATGGTGCTCATCGTGTGTTCAAAGCATTTTCCTAAGGTACAAACAATTGCAACTTCCCAACTTCTCTCCTACATGCTTAGTAATTCCATGTTGTTTGTGAGTTACAAGTGTTGGAATGGGTCTTCTCTTGGTGTGTGTGTTCTTCATGGTCCTCTCTTGGTGCTCTAAAGGTGTGTTCTTTGCAATCCTCTCCTGTGTTCTTTGTGTGTTCTCTGTGGTGCTCAAGTGGTGTGTTTTTCGCGGTCCTCTCCTAGTGCTTTTTATGAAAAAAAAACTTTACTACTAATGCTATTTGGTCATTCTCCTAATGCTTCTCATAAGCTAAAAATCTTGTTATTCCTATTTGGTCATTCTCTTACAACTATTTAATCATTCTCTTCTTGAGCTTTGAATTTTAATTGTTAATCCCCTTGAGCTTGGAACTTCAATTGTTGTTCCTCTTGAACTTGTAACTTAATCAACTATCATTCCTCCTAAACTTGGAACCTAATGAACTACCACTCTTCTTGAGCTTGGAATTTGATCACCTATTGTTCCTCTTGGACTTTGATTATGAGTTGCAACTTTGGTGTTCTCAACAATCTAGTTTTCATGGTGTTGTTTAAAATCAAACTTTCACTACTATTGGTCCTTTTTTTTCCCAACCCTTTACTTTTTTTTGTCATCCTTGTCTATTTCATTGAACAATAGACCTCACCCCACTCCGCGCCCTTTTTAAATTCAATTTTTTATCTAAGTGCGTTGCAAGGATGCTACAATGGTCATTTTTTGTGCATTTGAACCTTAGACTGTTACTAAGCCTATTTTTGGGCATTTATTGTTTCACCTAGGTTAACACCCCTATATCTAGCAAGGTGAAGTCTCATCCCTTCTTTGAAATTGCAATGAAATCTATCCCCCTTTTTTTTTTACTATTGTGAATGACCAAATTGAAATGAAACTTGTTGGATGGTGTTTTACAAGTTCCCTTTCAATTATTCTTTTAACTATGGTTATTATTATAAGAAATTTTCTAACTTGTTTTTTTTGCCTCTCTTTCTTTTGATTTTTTCTTATTTAGTTTTTCTATCCATTGATTTTTGTCACATGACTTTCAAATATTATTCTGAAATCACAACATGTCTCTGCAAATAATCCACTAATGGTTATTGTCCAATGGTCCTTCTTATAAGTAGATGCAACAATGATAACAAACTCCTCCATGCCAATGTTTCTTGAGTTGAGTGTTATGCGTTTTTGACTATTGTTTCCACATTTAATCAAGGTTGTGCCAAATCTTCAACTAAGGTTTTTGAAATTGTTATAGATTCATGGTTAATGATTATTGAAAACCTAAGCATATTTACATAATACATGGGCTAATCTTAAACTACTTCTTCATGAGTTGTAAACTCTATTATTGTTGTTATGTTGATCAACTCCTTTGTAGCAACATTTTCTACCCATTGCATCTCACCATCTTCATCTTCATTTAAGTAGCAACCATCATCTTCTTCTTTGGTTTGATAATCTAATGTGGAAAAGGTATTAGGGTTTATTTTATGATCCATAGCCCTAGGGTTAAATGGTTAAATTCTTGTAACTTTGAATCCTAATATGATTTTTTTCTTATGAATGTTTGGTTTAGGGCTTTTTTTACCCACCTTGCCAATGTTATTTCATGTGGTTCAATGTGATTCCTTCTGACCATTATTGTGTCTTTTTCTCTTTTAAAAGTAGTCTTGAAAGGTTTGAAGCAAGCCACATATAAAAGCTAAAGTGCATGAGATGTATGCAAAGGTAAAGTCACCATATTTAGTCCAAATTATTTTGCTTGTTCAATTGCCTTTAAGGTGACATGGGATCCATGTCCATCCAAGATCAGCAAATGCGTATTGTTTATGGATATTCCACTTAGTACTAACTTCTTGAAAAAAAACAAAAATTCCTTGAAAATAAAGGTTGTCATCCATGCTTTTGATTGCATGGCCATACAAATACTTGGTTTACAGAGTTATATGTAATCATTGTGTATCCTCTCTCCTCTAAAAATGTAGAACCCTAATAATGATGTTTCAGTTGCATTAACAACACAATTAACAATTAGCCATTCTTTGGACTTAAATATGGTGTTATACATATGGTGTGAACCTCATTTGGCCAAGGCCCTTGGTCCTAATTGTCTTTTTGTTTGGATGCCTATTTCATCAAAATTCCAAATTTATGATTTGCAACATAGTTATGATTGTTGTACAAGATTATAAGTTGTGGTAGGACTGAATTGTTAGTCCTTATGCTCGGCTGATGTTTAGATCCTCAACTTGACAAATGTTAAATTCAAGATGTCTTTGCTTGAACCAATACCACTAAGAGTTCCTTGGTATTTTCTTTGGAAAGGTGTTGGCTTGGTTTGAATTAATTCTACCACTTTCAACTTTAACTATTATAAGTTAATTAACAATCCAACTTCTTGCATTGTCATTTAACCAAGCAACCATAACTTGATCTTTTTCTTTTGTTAACACACCTACTAACCCAAGTTTCCTAAATGTTGTTTTGCCATACACATGATTAGACAATGAGGTAAGAGGAATGTTCCAATGCCTACTTGCCTTCCTTAATGAAGTTATCCCACCTTCAACTACATCCATGGCCTCTTCCAATGCTTCATTGGTCGATTTGCCTCTAGTCTTGTTAACAATATTGCATATATTAAGTCTTTTTTGTTTCCTTGTTGCCTTTTGTGCAAAAGATGGTGGGGCATTCTCCTTGTCTTGTGTTATTATTGCTATAATCCACTTCATTTTTTCCAAGGCACATTCAACATCATGATTTAAATTGCCCCAAACCCAACCTTCAATAAGTTGGAGGTGTGCATTCTAGGCCTACAAAAAATACATATTTGAATCTTTTGTGTTCATCCCAACTTTCAAGAAAATGTGCAAGGTCAAGGTATGTGTGAAATGCATATGCCTATAATTTTTGAAAAGAAATAATAAGTGCATAAAATTACTCAAATTCATTCCAAATTAAATTTTGGTCTATTGTTTCTAGTTGTGCAAGTTGCAGGTATGCAAGTTGTAATTAAACCAATGATGCACCACCAAGCTCCTTGATAGATTCAACTATGAGTCCCAAATGTGAAAACAACAGAAGGATAGGGAGTTGAGGTACGTTATTTGGCTCACAACACTTTGGGGATAAAGGGGCGTGTTGGAGTTCCAGGATGGGACCAGGATGAGTGACAAGCGGTCAATTATTCACACAGACTTGCACAAACCAAAAAACAAGTTAATTAATGCATAGTTGGAACACTTTTGTTGCGCACACAAACCACGAACAAAGATAGACTCACAAGACTCACCACGACCTAAACTTGGGGGAAGCCACCACCTTCTCCCTTGTAGTATTCTCTATGCCTGGCCATGGGGCTAACACCCAAATGTCATTTTGTTTCGGGACTCCAAAACTAGAATCTCGAAATTTTTTAAATTGAGTCTCTTACAACTTTGGAGGGCTCATAACTTTATGTGCGGACCTCTGATTGAAGTGAAGTCTAAAGCAAAGTTGTATCCCTCATCGAAAACTTTCCAACGGTATGTGACACGCCACCTACACGTAAGGAAATCAAGGCGATTCTTGACTTTTAGTGGTAAAAATTTTAATTGACAATTTGACTCTTGACCTTTCTTTTGGCCATAATTTATGTTTTAAGTACCCAAATGGGTCATGCAAGCCCATTTTAGACATTTAAGTTCCAAGAGCTTTTCAATGATATAAAAAATTCTTCAATCCAATGAGTTTTGACTCCTGCAATCACCTTCTGAAAATTCAAAAGTCCATTGGGATTCTAACTTCCAAAGTGGGAGTTCACTTAGGAGTGTGGGGGTTCATTCCCTCACACTCTTTTGCATCCTCGAGAGCATGAAATGTGACTCCTGGGCTTAACTCTTGGCCCGCACCTTTGCAAGCCCTTGCCTTGGTTGCGAGCCCCAATGCTAAGGTTGCGACAACCAAATTATAATTTCTTGAAACTTGAACAAATATGTTTCTATTATGACTACTTATATTATAACTAAAAATATATATGTTTGCATGCAACAATAATATGGAAAATTTTTAAATTTTTTATTGTAAAACTCATTTATTATAATCTTTCCTATTTATCCTTCTAAATTCACCCTTAAATTTTTGCTTTTTATCTTTGCCTTAACTGTTGTAAGATCTGAATACTGTTGTATGCTATTTACCATGACCTACACACCCCCATCACCAAACTAGTATTCTAGATTTCCAAATTTTGATTTTTGTAAAGGTGTTCCCATTCGTTTTATAAACCAAACATTAAAGGTAAATTTCGTTTTGCCCCTTATATATTGATGTTATGTTTTTGCCATTTTAATGTTTAATGTGCCCAACACCAAACTGTCTTTTCATTCCCAAACATCGGGTCCTTGTAAAACTAATGTAGTTCTTTCCTTTCACCTAACACTACAAATACCCCTTATGTTCCCCCCTTGCACATTGAAGTTTAGCTCACCACCCATTGTTGGGCTTTAATTAGCCTAACTCAATTTTGGGGTTAACTTTAAGTCTAAGTGGGTAGGTTAAAACATATAACCTTATCCTAATAAGACTTGAAAGGTGGGTGGCCTAGTTAGGATAAGGGGGGAAGTTGGTTGGTCGGATTAAAATAGGGGTAGGTTACCTTATCCTTATTCAAAACTGGTTAAACTTGTTGAATAAGGAGATACAAACAAAAGGGGGGGGGGTTTATGTTTCCCAACAACTTCTAGCAATTAGGGTTAGGTCAGGACAGTAATAATGGTTCTTCCATCAAACTAAAAAGAAGAATTTTTTACCGTCTTTTTTATAAAAAAATAATGAGTGGAAGCTTGAGGGGGTGGGAGGAGAAAAAAATGGTGATGATGATGATGGTTATAAGGATGGAAAAAGGACAGCACATCATGAAAGGGCGAGGTAGGTGAAGGGGCGAGGAGGCTACAACATCATGAAGGAGCAAACTTTTCAAAGGTAGTCAAATCGACAATCACCTTGGAGAATGGAGGTAAGATCATCAAATAAGGGCATTGGCGGCTTTTCAAGTGGGGGAATTTCATGAACATGGATGATTGGAAGGGAATGGAGAAAAATAAAAAAAACGTACGTTGATTTGGCTAATGCAAAAAAATAAAAATAAAAAAGAAGAAAAAGTTGGGAATGTTGATTGTGTGACCTAAGGAACAAAAGTAAAGGTATATCCTCTTATGCAACAAGAGCAAGAAGAACTAGAGATTAGGTTGTCTAGTAAAAGTAGAGTGGGAAGAAGATTGTTTTAGGGTGTGGTAGAAAGTTATAGAAATATAGGTAGTTGGGAAGAAGGATTGTAATGGAAGAAAATAGTGTTGAAATAGTGTTTGGGTTTAGTAAAAAGAAAGGAATGGAAAACTTGGGGATTGAACCAAAATTGCATTGTGAGCATTTCTTGGAGGTTTGGCATTTTTTTTTTTGCAAAAACTTGTTGTAATTATGGTCTAATGATGTTTGCTTGAAGTTGACCTGGTTTAAGGTTGTAATTGGTTAAGTGCAGGGAAAAAAGAGTGGTAGAGAAAGGTAGGATACTTATCTGCAATAGACAAGGGAAAAGGATATAACTAAGAAAGCAAGGAAAGAAAGTTGTTAGAAGGAGACGTAGGATAGTTGTCTGCAACAAATAGGGGAAAAGGAGATAACCAAGAAAGCAAGGAAAGAAAGTTGTTAGAAGGAGAAGTAGGATAGCTATTTGTATCGACCATTGGAAAAGGATATAACAAAAAAAAACAAGGAAAGAAAGTTGTTAGAAGGAGAGGTAGGTTAGTTGTTTGCATTAAACAAGGGAAAAGGAAATAACTAAAAAAGCAAGGAAAAAAAAGTTATTAGAAAGAGAGGTAGGATAATTGTCTGTAGCAAATATGGGAAAATGATATAACCAAGAAAGCAAGGAAAGAAAGTTGTCAAAAGAAAAAGTAGGATAATTATTTGTAACAAATAGGGAAAAAAATACAACAAAAAAAACAAGCAGGGCAATGGAAGTTAGGTAATAAATTGTAAATCCCCCCTTTGATGATCTCCAAGGGGTTAAGGGGGTGTGACCCATGTTAATGTGTTAAGGATAGGCTAATTTTGCATTTAACACCCATCACCAAATATTATTACACCCAAAAACCCCCATAAATTATGTAAATATGCGTGGTTAAAGCTCTATGGCCAAACAATCAAATTTATGGCTTGTCGGAATGGTGAAAAATGATGAACACAAATGTTTATGAACGTTTGGTGATAGGCTAATGTGAGAACGCCCATAAGACTTTTTATGATCCAACATAGGCCAACTCTTGCAATATATGGGTGCTCAGTAATCGGCCTGTGTTTGGTGATGGGCATGTTTACCCTAGTACCTGTTACCACCTCAAGGAATGGCTTCTTGCCCTACTAGAACCATGACTCATTCCTAGGTGGAAAGAGCACCTAAGAAAGGCCCTACTGGGGCCTCTTCATAGTATGGAACCCAATCAGTGGGTGTCCCACTCAGACACATTTTCAGGCTTTCCCTCTTAGGTGGGACAGAAGTCCCAATTTTGATGTGGTCGGTTGGGCCGGTAATGTGCATTAATGGTGGAGAACACACTTAAGATGTGAATCATAGGTGGGGAAAACTGGATAAGCTTTGAAACAGGCTTTCATGGAACCAGTTACAACATAATGAAACACATACAAGCCCTACTGGACACGGGACAGTCCTAGGTGCAAGGGGTCCTAGTAAGCCTATTCCATAATATGTAATGTTCATGACATCGGGCTTCTAGATTGGTCACCCATTCCCCAGTAATTTCAGTGGGCTTGGTTCCATTACTTTTGCCTTGTTTTATGGTCAGTCCACCTATCATCCATCCATCATTCCGTTTCCTTCTCCTACTGGTAACAGCACCCTCTCTTGAAGGCTTTTTTTTACTTGCTTTGAGCTTCCTTGGTCTACCTAACTTTGAAAAAGTTGAGAGATGATTTGCACAACTAGGCTAGGTAACTGTTTTCAATAAAGTTAGGGAATATATGATGGAAAAAACACCACCCAATGGGATTTGCTGAAACCTTTGTCAACACGCTTGGGGATTGGGGGAGATAGGTATATGAAGAGTCCAGAGATGCATTTCCTTTCCCTCACCGCACATCCCAGATTTTTTTAGCAATTGCCAATCAAGTGTTAACATATTTGTAAACCACTCCCCCAAAATATGCCCAATCACTTGTGAGCATGAATGAAGCTAACTCCTTGAATGCCACCCAAAGGATGATGGCCTTTCATCCCAACAAAGAAAGCAAGAGGAAAGATCTGTACTTTTGCAATCTTTCCATTGGATGCTGCTTACAATTCCTCACCCTACAGCCACCCCCCACAAAAAAAGAGAACGCCAAGTAAAGATCTCCTCCTTTTCTTTCTTCAACTCCCTTCCATTAGACCCCTATTATTCCTCCACTGCCGATGTAGGGGGGTCTTCCTTTTTAACGCCATATAACTCTTAACTCCCCTTTATGCCTTTTAGTAATATGTTGAGTGTTTAGTCTGTACATCCTCCCAGCTTTATCTGATCTGAGCACATCTGAGGAGTCCTTTTGCGGAATTCTGGCCCACAAGTGGTTTGCAACTTTTTCCAAATTCTAGGCTACACTTTACAAGTTGGCCTCTAGGTAGACAAAGATGTTGTGGGGGTGGGAGAGGGGAGGGTGGGGGAGGGATGGCCAAATCCAATGACCAAAAGTCAAGCTCTGGACTACCCATGCAGTTCCACAAGTAGGTTAGGGTAAAGTGCACTAATAATATTATTGTATAAGTGACTCCATTAAATATCTTCCAACTGAAGGGAAATTATACTCTGGAACCGTTTCCATCAAAGACCTGTGTAGGCTGTAACAATACCCAATTTCCATCATCTTTTACAACTTACTCGAGTTATGTGTAAGGTACGGCCAGAGTGAACCAGCCCCCATGACTGCACCAGTTGGTCGTTCTGTCCATAGGATGGGCTGGATGATTCACCTCTTTTTCATTCACCTCTTTACCTTACGTTAACTAACATTCTACGACAGTCAGTCAATCTTTTTTGGCTGCTGACCTTTGACCATTTTTTTTTCATTGCCATTTTTTTCTCAACCTTGACCTCCATACTACCCACCCACCTAGCTACTATACTGACCTAAATCTTAGCCTTGCCTACTAACTAACAATTAATCATTTACTTACCTTGGCTAAACTTCTATCTCTTGACAAAACCTATATATTTTATTGACTAAATTTCTATCTCTTGGCTAAACCTATATATTTTATTGGCTAACTTTTATTTCTTCACTAAACTTATATTTTTTCTTGACTAAACTTCTATCTCTTGGCTAAATTTATATATCTTCTAGCTAACTTTTATTTTTGCTTCAACTTGTATTTGTTATTGGCTAAACTTCTATTTCTTGGCTAAACCTATATTTCTTCTTGGTTAAACTTATTTTTTTGGCTAAATTTCTATTTCTTGCCTAAATCTATATTTCTTATTGGTTAAACTTATATTTCTTGACTAAACTTATATCTCTTGGCAAAACCTATATATCTTCTTAATTAAAATTATTTTTCTTAGTTAAACCTATATTTTTTCTTGATTAAATTTGTATATTGTGGCTAAACATATATTTTTTCTTAGCTAAACTTCTATTTCTTGGTAAACTCTATATATTTTATTTGTTGCAACCCTAACCTTGGGCTCGCGACCAAAGTAAGGGCTT
>Ga0116227_10011173_pt1 | contig 15225 bp, 12 predicted proteins | sample S1TSphgellanicum_FD_89693 | JGI IMG/M metagenome (GOLD analysis project Ga0116227, IMG submission 89693) | Host-associated microbial communities from peat moss isolated from Minnesota, USA - S1T2_Fb - Sphagnum magellanicum MG | ecosystem: Host-associated > Plants > Peat moss > Unclassified... | reverse complement strand
TTTTTTGTGTGATGGGCCAATCAAATTGGTTCATTGTGAAAAAAAAAAATCACCTAGATGCATATAGTAAATGTCTTGAATAAAAAATTGGGTAGTACTAATACAACTTTTGTCGATGATTTTTGAGGTCAACTTTGATTTTTTTTCTTCCATTTTTTTTCCCCAATGGAATCAAAATCATAATAGGAGATGTAATGGTTTTATCTTTGCAATGGAGTTTTCCATTTGTTTCCTGATAAATAAATAAATAAATATATTAGTTTATAATTTTTTTAAAAAGAGAAAAAAGGAAAGAAACGTGTGAAGAGATTGACGAAATGGTGACGCTCTGAACATGGTTTTGTAATGTGTAATCTATTTAAGAAAACTTATCCAATTCTTTATGCTAGGTGAAAGGCATGAGTGAGCATACTCAAGGGTCCCATGCCACTTAGCCATCATCGCCTCATGTTGGGCCCCTCATTTCATTGCAAGAATACCCCACTCCACCTCTCTCCTCCTCCTCGGGACCTACACAAAACTTTGCCATTGTGAATTTCCCTTTTTTGCGGATACCACTGAAAGAGGGGATAGGGAGTGGACGCAGGCCCAAAGACAGGGTGACTATCTGGATAACTCCAGTACACAGAAAACAAAAGGGGGACCAAAACTGGTTTTGTCACCTAAAGTCGTAACTGCACTTCGACCCCTAAAGGACGACCACCCAAGGACGACAAAACCACCAATATTATATATAGAGATGTACAAATAGGAGCAGTGAAAATATCTGCTAGTGGAGGCGCTCAGGAAAAAGGAAAGATAGGGTGAAATCAGTTTACCACCAAAACTGGTGGAAAAACTAGTTTGGGTCCTAGTTATTTTGTTTTGAAAAATTTTCATTGCCAGTTACACGTTTGACGCCCTGTTATGCTGAAACTGGCCATTCTCCACCCCCTAATCGCCTGACTTTACAGATAACATTATTATGTCCAAACAAAGGATAACATGACAGTCTTGGGGACACCCCTTGATGACTTAAACATAATAAACCCTTAAACCCTAAAGCATGGGAGTATATGCCAAAGTGTTTTGAAAAGTAGACCATTGACATTGAACAAGATTATGAGTCGATAATAAACTTAATGTCCTGTGTTTTGTCTTAAATTTTGTCTGAATTGGACTCTTCAAGTGCCAAAATCATCTAGTGTAATATGCAATTACCTAGGTCTAAAAATTAGAAAATCCTCTCCATAAAATCCTACTCATAATAAAGGTCCTTCCAATAGTATAAGAGCATGCTCCAACTTGTTTAACATTTTTTTGTTTGTGTTTCTATGATACTGAGAGATTTCAATTTAACAAACAAAACAAACTTCCTCCCTTCCTTAATAGATAGACTACTATGGCATGTGCCACTAACCCAACTGTGAACATGATTATATAATTGTTCCAACTGTGAAAGTGAGAAAACTATTTTAAATTTTAAGTGAATTTCAAATGACAAAAATAATCCAGACTTTGACATCTTCCCCCACCTTAGGTTGAAGAATTACAAAATCATCTCCAAGAAATCCCATTCATCATGGCATTTCCAACAATATCAAGAGATTGCTATTATTTTCCTAAAATTTTTAGTTTTGATTTTGTTGAATTTTCTTTGACAATTTTAATTCAATATTCAATAGCTTTTGCACTATTGGTCTCAACATTATGAAACTATCTCATTGCACCCCAACTCATCAAGGGCATTCCAAATTAAATTCATCCCAAATTGTTTCAAATGTTCCCATCCCATATTAAAATTATTGTTATCCAAACACATTAAAAACCTACAACATTAATATAAATTTGAGCATTAAAACTTGACAAACTAAACATTAATTACATTTGTTGTGACTCCTATTGATGCAATTGCACTCATTACAAATTCAATAGATGTTTATTCAAAAATTAAAATTAAACAAAATTACAATGCACTTACACAAAGTAAATTTTCCACATGATTTTTAAAATTAAATTATTCAAATTCATTTTTATGAAGGTGGTTATTAACACATGGACCTTAGCTGAAGGAGCCTTACTTTGTTGATTTTAACGTGTCTAGACATTTAAATGTAGTGAAAACATTACATTTAAATGATAGGAATCAAGAGAGCCATAAACTTTAACCTTCCTTTCAGTTTGCTTAATATATTAGTACACAAAATTTTTAGGACATTTGTTTATTTAAGTGAAAGGTAAGGTTTAAAAGGTGAGTCATCCCCAAAACAAGGGGTCTACAATGACATGATTACAAGTGTAAGGGGCAAGAAACCTCTTGTGTTAGCTTTTCCCCTTTGTTCATTCTTTATATGGCTTTTATATTTCTTTGTTTTTTAGTCATTGTTTTTTTTTTTTGGTGAGTTTTGTTTGTCATTTTTAATTTTATGAACACATGCCAGGGTGATTGGCTTGTAAGACCTCTTTTTGTGCTAGCTCATTTTCGTGCTTTGTGTTGTTTTTTGGAGGTTTCCTAGCCAATGACACCCATATCCTTGACCCTACCCATGTCGTTTCTTTCGCTTTTAATCATTTTGCTTTTTAGTTAGCTTTTGTGGGGTTGTCTGTTCAACCTCACAAGTGCTTGGCTAAATTCCATTTGGCTTACCTTTGGGTTCATCCCCCTTGTTGAGTTCTGTTGCCCCCTTGATGGCATTGGGATTCTTGGCGTCTTTTATAGCTTTCCTTCCTTGGCCTTTTCATTTTTGCAAGAGGTTTTAGGTGAGGATGTTTGACATGTAGATGTGTTCTTGAAATTAGGGGACGTCTAGGTGGCTTTTGGTATCTTCTTTCAATGTTTTGCCCAAAGGCTTTCTTTCTTCTTTGTTGTTTTTTTTCCTTGTAAGTTTTCGAAATTAATTTGTTATTTTTTATTCAACTTTGATGAGAGTTTTTGAAAGACTTGTGGGTTTAGGCTTATTAGAATGCCTCGAGGCCTTTTTAATCCATTAGCAGGTGGCTTTCCCCATTTCAAGTGGGGGTGTAGGGTTGATTTTTTTGGAGGTCATTGCTTTAGTTACTTATTTGGGGAGTTGGTTTTATTTGTCTTTCTTATATCTTTTATGTTTTTCTTGGATTTTTGCCCATTTTTGTTGAAGGTGATAAGTGCAAGTACTTTAGGGCCATTCCTTTTTCAAGTTCATTTGAAATCAATGTGAAAGCTTTTTCCTTTAGGGGTTGTAGCATGTGTACCCTTTTTTGAGTAGTTGGTTGAAAAAGGTGTAGATCACTTTCAAAAGAGTATTTTAGAGAGATTGCACAACCATTTTTTAACTAGTTTATTTTATAATTTACCTTTTGATTGCCATTAGGTGCATTTGATGTCATGTGCAAGGCCAGGTGTGGGCATTTAGTTGTTAGCTTGCCCAATCATCCTTTTTTCCATTTGGTTTCAAATGTTTTTTCCACCCCATTGCACATTAAGTTGGGTTTTCCCCATCCTTTAGTCTTGGGGGTGTCACACTACATTTGTAATTAGCCTTTGGATCTTAAAGGGATCCACATTTTTTTGTTGTGTTCATGGTGGGGGGAGGATAGCCTCAAATGATGTTGTGTGACATGCTTTCACAATCATTGCAATAGATGTGGGATTTCATGTTTCATGAGAGTAGACCCATGTCCTTGTGTTCGACCTTGTTTTGCAATCTTTGCGTTGTTGAGTTGACATTGTGTTATCAATTGATGGTGTCTGCACATTCATAGGTGTTGTCATCATTGACCCCACTCAAGTTGATTGGGTTTCACGAGTTGCTACAATAGTTGTGGGTCAAACAAATGATGATTTTTATTGCAATCAGTTCTTGGCGGACATGTTTTTCCTTCTTGCCATAAAAAGTTTTTGGATGTTTACACCAATAGGTGAATAGGTTTTTTCATCAATGTACCAACATGGCATGGGGAACGAAGGGCACTAAAGGCCCTCCTCTTTTAATTTTGAACACATTTTATAAGTAGAGGGTGTTAGTGGCATTAGAACATGCACATGTAATTTCTATTTTGAGACTCACTATTATAATAGATTAGGGTTTCTTTAGGCTAGGAGTCCTTTCAAAGGGTCCTCCTCTCCATTCCTTAATTGATATGCTTCTTGCGACAAGAGGGGGTTCAAGGACTTGATGTTCCCCTTGTGGTTCACCATTTTAGGTGGTTCATTTGTCTTCTTGGTCCTTACATTTTATTCCTTGTTTTCCCCCTTTTTTGGGTGCTTTGGTTAAATTTATGGTTGGTAAGGTTTCATCTTGTAGGTGCCTTTTCCAAAAACATAAGTTGTCCTCCAAAGACATTAGGAAATTCCTTTTCTCCATGCTTTCAATACTCTTTGTATAGTTTGGTTTACTTTGAGAGTGTTGACATTTGCATGTTTTAAGTGTAGTAGTGTAAGGCCCCATGGTGGGGCGGGGCATTCCAAAAGTAAGAGGCTAAAGACAAGGGTAACATCTCATAGACCTCTTATGGGCAAAGGTAACCCTATTCTTACTATTCCCAAATATAAGGTGCCTTCCAAAGACACTTATATTGTTGTCTTGTATGATTTTATTTTTTGTACACTTACACGAGGGCAATGTAAATATTTGTCAAATATATTTACACAATCCCATGTAAATGTTTTGAGATATGTAAATGTATATATATGTTATATATATTTTTATATGACCATGTCTTCTTACAAATCCATATTAATTAGTTATGTGTGCATACCAAAGCTCAATATTATTATTATTATTATTATTATTTGTAATAGCCTTACTTTGATTGACCTTTCACAAAAAAAAAAAAGTCGTGATATTTTGATATTCCCCAAACATTAGCATTTCCCACACCAATATGGGACCATGGTGGTGCTATTCCAAGGAATATTATGAATACACATTTTGTCCCACATTACGACCTGAATAGAACTTTTATTCCTAAAAATGCTATATGGGTTACCATTGTTGGCCTCTAACTTTTTACAAGAACTTAGGCACATATTGTGATTCATATTAAATTAATTAAATTAGTTGTGGTGCAATCTGAAATCACAAATATTTTGATGAATTTTAATTTTTAAAATTTGCAATGGGCTATTTTTTTTGGTTGGTCCATCATCAAAAACATTATAAAATCCGTGCTTCCTCCTCAAGTAGAAATCACATTTTTTTACACGTAGCTACATAAAATCATATGAATTATATTTGTTTTACACTTACATTGTTTTACATGGCATGAAATAAATTTACACAATTTAATTTAATTTTTGCACTTACACGAATGTAAATGAATATTATTAAATATTTATACGTACATGGAGTGTAAATAAATTTCATTATAGGATTTACACTTACATGGAATGTAAATAAAATTTCATTATAGGATTTACACTTACATGGAATGTAAATCAATTTCATTATAGGATTTACACTTACATGGAATGTAAATAAATTTCATTATATATAATAAATTCTTGAGAAATTTTAATTGGATTTCCAGATACATAGATTCATTGAATCCCCAGAGAAGATATTGCAAAGAAAAGATTCTTTGAGAAAATTGATTGGATCCAGAGGAGAAGAGTCATAAACTCTTAAGAGCAATTCATTGCATCCAGAGAAATTTCATGGGATCCAGACAAGAAGATGGATTAAAACAATATTGTTGAGAAAATTCATTGGATCCAGAGAATGAATCATCAGATTATTGAGGAAGATATCATCTTTCCAGAGAGTCAGATGCAAGACAGGACAGGAAGAGGAGGAGGAGGAGGAGGAGGAGAAATTCTTACTCATCTGGCCTCTAGAGATCTCCTCCCCACCTTTCCATGATCAGAGAACAATTCTGTAAAGATTTGCCAGTAGCTAGCTGCAGATTACATGACTGACATAAGCAATTCTACTTCTTCTCTACTATGATTGCGCAATCTAGAGAAACAGAAAACACTTTGATCAGGACACACACAGACACACACAGAGACCCTAGACCCTAAACACACACACACAAAACACACAGAGGGGTTTTTGGAGAGACCCAAACAATGGATGTTAATGTGCAGGCTCTCTCTGAAAGGGAAGGTGCAGCTGTGCCTTCCCGATTTATTCGCACAATGCAAGAGCAGGCAACATTTGCCCCGCATGATGATTTCTGTGAGCAGATTCCAGTGATTGATCTAGCAGGCTTGAGTGATAACCAGCAGGACAACACCATCACAATGGCCTCCATAGCTAGTGCCAGTGAGGATTGGGGTTTCTTCCAGGTGAGATTTTGTGTTTTGGGTTTTTGTGGAATTCTTTGCAATTATTTTTTTCCCTTTCAGAGAGTTTAGTCCTTGCTTCAGATTATTCCACATGCTATGTGAAGGGCTTAGGGTTTGCAAGAGTCTGAGGGGTGTTTTGATTTGCCAAGTGAATTTTTTTTGGGTACCAGGTTATCAACCATGGCATCTCCTTGGCATTAGTAGAAAGTGCTCAGAAGCTTGCAAGGGAGTTCTTCAATTTGCCCTTGGAGGAGAAACAGAAATATGCTGAGAATCCAAATGATCTGATCCCACAAGGATATGGTCGTGGTTTCCGCATGCCAGAGAGCACCATTCTAGATTGGCATGATGTTTTTCTCCATTACTTCCTCCCACTCTCCCTCAAGAATATCAGCACATGGCCCCACAAACCTGCTGCATACAGGTACTGTAATCTATCTGACACAAGGATTGGAGATCAAGAAAAAAATTCAATTCACTTCCGGCATGCGTGTATTCCAGTATAATACATGTATGCATAGATTTGTTTGTGAAAAGAGAATTCTAAAGAGATGCCAAATGCTTCCAGATACATTTAGGGTTTAGGATTGTTTGTGAACCCTCAAGACAGAGGGGGGGGGGGAGAAAGGGTATTATTGAATGTAGAGGAGATTTGTGGGTGTGTCTGCTTGACTCAGGGAAACAATGGACAAATATGGAAAGGAGGTTCTGAAATTCACAGACAAGATGTTGGAGATATTTTCTCGTCTTCTTGGCCTGCAGCCAAACTACTTGAAGGAGGAATTTGGAGATCCCATGTTGAACATACGACTGATTTTCTACCCACCATGTCCACAACCCAAACTAGTCCTAGGGCTAGGTGCACACTCTGACCCAAATATCATGTCAGTGCTGCTTCAGGATGAAATTGGTGGCCTCCAAGTGAAGAAGGGGAACAAGTGGGTGGGAGTTGCTCCTGTACCAAATGCACTTGTCATCAACATTGGGGATCAGTTGCAGGTATGAAGATACTGCTGCTTTGACTCAAATCAGATGTACTCTGCCAGTTTCAACCAGAAGTTAGAAGCTGTAACATCAAAGCTTACATGCTTATGCTACTATTGATATCCAGATTTCAGCAAACATCGGGTTTCAACTTCAAACTAGATAGACAGTCCAACAGCAAAACAAAAAACACACAATTCAGGATACATACAGGATAAGCAACTGGCTGATGCTTCTCTGTCACCTCAACTGCACAAACAAGCAAAGGTTGTGGTTAGCTCAGTTTTGAGCCAAATGCTTCAAGAAGCAGAAAACTGACACCATTAGACAGGCCCACAATTGTGATGACAGCTTGTTGAACCAAGTGCTGCACAATACCGTACTTGTTTTGACAGACCTTCATGGGGTTGTTTGTAGCATTCCAGCAGTAGGGATTGATTTATACTCCCCCTTACAAGCTGCTAAGCAGCATGCATGAACATCTCAAGAGCAGCTCCAGCAGTCCTCAATATGTGAGCCTGAAAAAATATTTCTCACATCCAAGTTTAGTTATTTACTTTTTTCCAACGCCACCCATAAAACTAAAATTGAGACTGCAAATAGGTGGGAGACTATAACAGTAAACCACCTGGACTAATGATTATGGTTGGCCAATCAGAAATAGGGAGCAGGAGTCGGATCATATTTATTAGCCTGTGCTGTGCCTTTTACCATTTTGCTGAGCCAAAACAGCATGTTTTGACTTTGCTTCATTCGGTTTTATTTTGCTGGGCCACATATTGAGTGCCAGTGGAGCTGCTCTGATGGTTTAGACTATGGACTAGATGCTTTTTGCTTTGCATTTGTGCTGAAGGTGGTGAGCAACGGCCGATTTCAGAGTGTGGAGCACAGAGTGGTGACAAATACCAGTGCAGCTCGCCTCTCTGTCACCACTTTCTTGCATCCGGATGCCGATGTCATGTTGGGTCCAGCTCTGGACCTTGTTGATGCATCACATCCACCACTCTATCCAACCACCAAATACTCTGACTACCGTCGAGCTTTCCATAGGAAAGGATTAAATGGCAAGGTTTTGGTGAAACCAGCAGGGAGATGAATGGATTGACAATTGCTCCTTAAAAGGTATGACAACCCTGCTCCTACAAAGTTATAGCAACCAATATGAAACTTTAGGATGCCAATGAAACTCAGACTCCATGATCTATCTATGAAGCAAGGTAGTGTGTTTGTTTGTTTTGTTTTGTTTTGTTTGTACTTATGAGATCCACCAAACTGGGATGCTTCAGATCACATTCTTGGTCTCTTTGGAAAGCTCTTGAGGAGGAGGGGTGCATTGGCTTGGTTTCATGGTGTTTGGACTTGCGGTGTAGAAGTTCTTGAATATTGAATAGTTGCTTCACTGAAAATTAAATATATATAACATTGTGATCAGTATAATGGTGTGCAAATAGTAACTTGGATGAACTTCACAAGCTTTAAAAATTAGCATGAAACTGAGTTTGAGTTCTTGTAAATATGCACAAAGATACCAAATATTCTCTCGAAAGGGTTAGTAAAGAAATCTGATTGGCAGTGGCTGGGTCACAATGATTGGTCCATGTGGTAACCATTTAATTGCTCCTCACTTTACAATGTCCAAGATTTTATGTTCATGGGAAGCGATAGGGAAATAACTCAAGATATTATTACGTTGGATGTGGTTGACACTAGACACCAGGATTTGTTTTTTTTCAAATGTTTGATGTAGCCATATTGGTGATCATCCACAAGAGCAATCGGGCCAAATTTTGGCTAGTACATACATGTCAGAGAGGAAAGCAGAAATTTTTAAAGAATCCTTGCTATATTTTGGCAACATACTGGAACCTCTTATGGTGATTTTCAGTATAGAAAAATTCGGTAAATTTGGTGACTTTGGCACTTTTTTTCCCAAAAAAATCCTGTGTATGATGAGTAGTAGCACTGGATTTTTTTGGTTGCCAAGTGACAAAAATTTGCCAAAAAAGAGAAAAACACTGGTAGAGACACAGTTGGAGGCCCACACAAGAGGAGTGTGGGTGGATCTGGTCTTAATTCTAATGGCGAATATGAGGAGTCACTTATGAAGGTGTAGCCTCTACTTGTTGGAAGATCTAACATTTGACAAGCAGCACCTTCCCAAGCAATTGGGTCTTCACAATCAGCAATGAACTCAGCATTAAGAGATACAATCTACAGGAAGTAGCCAATACTTTAATTGTATGCAATTGTGCAAACAAAATGCTTCTGGAGCATAAAATTTTGCTGCTCAGATTAAATGCAATCACAAAATCTTCTTTGCTTGCCCACACACACCTCACACGGTTGCATTAACTACAATCCTAGCAATCTTCTTTGCTTGCAAGCACATGCTGTGCAATCACATTAAATGCAATCAAAACAATCTCATGCCAAGTTTCCTTATTTGAACATGTCTTTTTAAAACTTTATGAATAACAACAAAGAGGAGATAATAACAAAATCAACAAGGCATAGAATATAGACCAGAACAGGTAAGGTATTACCTTCAGGAAAACTCTAATATTGCATCCAATTGTCCCCCGACAGCTCAACTTCAACTATGCTAGGAACTCTGTCATTGAACAAAGGCAGATGTCATCAAAGATGGGTTAGCAAGTCACAAAATTCGGCAGTCCTCATTAGTGAGTTCTGAAGAGATTTTGTATTCCACTTGTGCTGAGATATCTCATTCATTCACCATTCTAGCATTTTAATTTGCATGGGCAGCAGGACACAATTTAAAAGTGGCAAACCTTGCCTCAATTGGAATCCAATTGCTGTTTTGTACAACCTTTGGCCAAAAAAAACAAAAAACCAGGGGCAATCAATGGTGATGTTTCTCTGATATTCACATAAATGTATCAACTATACACTACAAACCTGCAACTAAACCTCTGCAAACCTGCAAGGCACAACCATCAAGGAAGAACAAAAATATCCATCATGAGTCTGCCTAACAACATTGCTGAGAAAAGAATTCGATTCCTCCCTCTCTCTTCACCCTAAGTTCCTCTGTTTCAATTCACAATAGATTATGTTGTGCCCATGAGAATCCAAATTCTTGTTCACAATCTCCCACACTGTCTCAATGACCAGGCTCTGCAAGTGAACCAACCACAAGAATTTTAGCATCCTGTACTGAGAAATTACCCTGCAAAGCTTAATTCAGACAACAAAACTGCATGAAACATATGACAAAGAGTGCAACCATGTTCTAGTTTGCCAATATGTGCAAATGTGCACATAGTTTAACCTGGACTGTTCTACAAGCACAGTTTTGATGCCAAAGAAAGAGGAGATACCTTAGAATTGGGTCAAAGTCAAAAAGTTACCCCTGAAGCATCTGGCAGGATGTCCAAAAACTAGCTACTGATCCAAGAACTGTCCTTAATTCTGGAGTGTACTTCCATGAGATATTTCACATATCTGCAGAGAAAAGCAGAGGGTTCAAAACTGTTAGAACATGAGTAAAACAATGATCCTAGCAAGTGATTAGGTTCTCACAGAAGGAACTACAACACTGGATTTGCCAGTGTTATTTCTATCTATCCCTGTTATATGTCCCAAAGTTAACACAGCTATGTAAAACCTTGTCTTCAAACTCTGACATCAGTGCGATACTGCAACCATATCTATGATATTGCAGAGAGAACTGCATGATAACCCTTTCAAAGTAACCATTATGAAAATTCCTGCGAAACCAAGATTAATACAGCAAAAATGTGCATGATCATTCACAAAGTAGCAGACCATCACCTTCAGCATGAATGGCAGGGACTAGCTGCCATGTCTCTCCACTGATTTTCACCAGCTCCTGATTGTGGTGTAGATAAGTATATAAAAAATCTGCTCAAAACAGGTGATACTGCAACCTTGCTTTTCATAAAATAACATATTTCCATGATCTGGATCCTGGATCAACTAGTCCCCCCCTCCAAACAGACATATGCATGGTACTGCAACAAAGTGGAGCATAAACAGCGACCCTTTCCAAATCTGAATCTTTTACTCACTCACCATCTCCAAGACCGAGAGGATCTTGAGAAGAGCCACAAGGATGGAAGCCTGTTAAGCTCACATAACACTTGTGACACCACTATTGGCTCCACTTGCAAGGTACGGAGGCAATTGTTGCCCATAGCTCCTCTGCCCTGAAAAACCCCTGTTGCTACACCTACTTGGTAAAGTTTAGGATTAGGGTTTAGCAACTAAACTTAGTCGGTGGAATTCATCAAATTATCATAGAATCTGAAAAGCCCAGTGGACTTTGCGACCGCAGACTTCGTCCTTGGTGCTGTGATTGCTGAAAACTAATCAACTGGTCTTCTGTGAAATCCTGGGGAGTTGATGGCTGAGAAGATTGCCCTTGCTGCTGGGATCCATCTCGCAAACGAAGATACTGGGCCCGAGCTTGACGAGAACGCACCATAGACTGCACGCGTGTTACTGCCTTTTCCAGTGCTGCTTCATTCTTCTTTCTTCCATCCTTGAGAAGTTCTTCATCATCATCTTCTTTATCAGGGACAGAGAGCTCCCCACTTTTGAAACCCCTGAGCCCAGCACCTTTCCGGCGCCATCGCAGTACGGCCTTCTCCAAAATACCCACAGACCAGAGAAGCTTCTTGAGGCGTTTCCGAACCATGTTACCTCTGACTTGTGCCTGCAGCTTCACAACACGCTGTCGGAGATCAAGGAAGGTCCTCCGCTGTTTCCAGCCTCGGTACTTTCGCTGGATGCGTGTGGCAGCCAATTGCTGCTTCTTTTCATGGTGCCCACGAAAAGCATTCTGAAATTTCTGAGCAGTACGAGCTGCCATCAAACCTCGTAACTGGCGTGGGGTCATGCCAAACTCATCTGCTTCAATGGATGCAAGAGAGTCTTCCTCTTGCTTCTGGAATGAATGTCGCTGAAATGCTGCATTGATCAGAGCTGCGGCTTGTGCTGCATTTCGGACGGCCTGGAGTGATTCCACAACAGACAACTCATCCTCCCCTCCATTCATGCTTCTTCTAATGCTTTCTCGCCGGGACAATTTGGCCACTGCCTTCTCACCAGCAATATGGGACATAGCAATGTCCATAGGGTTCTCAGAAATTGTCATTGATGAAAGTCGTCCTATCAAATTTGCCTCTGCAAGAAACCCTGCGATGCCACCATGCCCATTGGCTGCTGCTAAATCTGCCGGAGTTTGCCCTGCTGGGAATGCACGGGTGGGATCTGTCACAGCTCCTGGATCTGCACGAGCTTTCAGAAGAGCTATTACAACTTCTTCTCTGCTATGTGATGCAGCCCAGTGAAGTGCAGTCCAGCCATGCACGTCACGGAAGTTGATAGGGATGCCTGCTGCAACCAGGGGTGCAACTGCCCAGTCATAGCCAAGAGCAGCAGCCATATGGAAAACACCCTGCCCTTGCTCATCCAGGATTGAAGGACCTTTCCCATCTTCCTGGACTTTACTCAGCAACCACTTCTGCATATGTTTCTTCAACAGCATCTGCAGCAGCTGTTCCTGAAAGTTGAAGGCCTGCAAATCCCCAGAACTCTTTGCAAGATGCTCCAAGTATGACCACTCATCATCACTGTACACTGAATTAAGAATTTCTGCGGTGCCTGGCAAAGCTTCCATGCCAGAACCTTGAGTGCTGGACTCTGCCAAAAGCATGCGCGCAAGCCGGACCTTCAACATCATCTCTTCATCTGTTTGGAGTCCAGATTTTGTAGCAGCCAAGCCTACAGCTGTGCTTGCAGCACTGCAGTACTCAAATTCCCGAATTTCACTGTGAGCTTGCCGGTCACCACAAGTGACATAAAAAGGAACTCTTCCCAGTGCATGGGGAGGAGCCTTACATCTTAAGACTCCTGGTCCTATCACTTCTGCAGGAACCTCGAGTTCACCAAACATGCAGCACCATTTGTAGTCTTCAGATGAGGACTTGTACTCACGCAGGAACATGCCTGTGATGATAACCTTTGCATCTCCTGCTGGGTACGCCCACTCTGGTGAGAAATCGACTATACTGTAGCGCTGATCCTGTGAGACAGGAGTACTGAGCCCTGTTTCAACCTGCATCTGCTGTGAAAAGCTGTACATGTCATAAACCCCTTGATCCTCAAGAGGCCCCATTCCTGACCAGCCAGACTGCGACAGGCCAGATGGAAGGAAATTCTGTCCATCACGGCCAAGCTCGTTGATCATCCACCGCCCAAAGCTATCAAACTTTGTGAGGTTACCAAGCTCCGAGTTTTTGAAACTCTCTAGTTTTGAGAATGCAACCTCTGCAGCCTTGGTGTCCCACAGGACATCTGCGTTTTGTGCGTCAGAACGTGTACTACCACCAGCAAATCGACGCTGCTGAGCCTCTGCTGCAGCTCTGAGAGCTTTCTCTTCTGTCACAGCCCTCAAACTAGCTTCAAGTGGTGTTTGAGGTTCCCTGCCTAGACCTCGAGGAGACAATGCCTCCAAGATGCCCTTTGGAGAAGGTATCAGAGACCCAAATGTCAAATCTTGACCATTGGCAGCAACTTCCAACCCCCCTCTGTCACCTTCCACCGAACTGCTATTTGCCATTATTGACTCAACAATATTCCTCTGAGTTGATGGTGTGATGCATTGCTCCAACATGTCCCATGCCGAGCCATTCATACTCTCCTGCTTCACATAGACTGCTTCTCCGACCATCATCCCTGAAGCAGCAATGTTCTGGTTGATGTTCTTTGAGGCAGCATGATTTCTCTGACTGTTCTCCAGGAGTTCAGACCACCCTGTAATATCAAAAGTAGTACTACTTGGTTGAATGTGTGGCAGCAGCTCTCCTCCCAGAAATGGATCAGGGTTGTTGTTGTTGAGCGGGTCAGGCAAGCCCCCAGTGCTCTCATGCTGCTGGCTCCTGCCTAAGTAGTCCATGCGAAGAAGCGATGGCTGCTGTTGCTGTCTGTTCAGCTGTGAAAAGAAACTTGTGGAGGATGGTGCAACTCCAGAAGAAGAAGAAGAAGAAGAATTCAACAGCTTTTCAATGCCAACGAGACCTGCTGAAGAAGCTGGAGAAGCGGAGCTGTTCAAAGGAGGAGGAGGAGGAGCACCCCAAGAGTGAAAAACCTTAGTATCCAACCCTAATGGCAAACCAGGAGGTGGTGACGGTGGTGGTGGTGGTGGAGGAGCGATTTGCTCAAGCAATGAAGAAGGTTGTTGTTGTTGGATGGGAGTTGCAAGGCCAAAATCTAACAAAGATGAGGAAGAAGAATCCTCAACCTCATCAGATTCCACCACATCCCCATCTTCGTGCTCCTGCTCAGAGGGGCCGACTCCGGAGACATCGGGAGAACCAGCAACAGTGACAGAGGGCGAGGGAGAAGAAGAAGAGTGAGTAGTAGTAGTAGTATCCGCTGCCATGGTTGAAAACCTGCTGGATTCCGTGACTTCTCTGTAATGGACAAGCACGATATGCTCCAGTGCAGGATCAAGCATCCAGTAACATCGCCTCTGGAAACACGAATTGTCCTCACCATGTGCATAGTAGCAGTGCAACACATCAACGCTACCTGTTTTCAAGCGCTCGTGCGCCTCTCGAACCGTCTTGCCATCCTTCTTCTTGCGCCAATTGTGTCCGTCTTTCCTGAAGTAGCGCAGCGTCTTCCTGTCGAACAGGAACATGGAGCCACTGCCCGGCTTCACTGGCGGCACTGGATTCAGCTTGAACCCGTACTTGCCGTAGTTGCTCAGAATCTCGCACACCTCCAGCGGCCGCAGCCATCTGCTCTGCGCTTCTGCAAGGATCTGACGAATATCCACTTCCGCCTGCTGCTGCTGCTGATGATGTGCCGGAGCTGTTACAACCCGAATCCGTGCCCTGGGCTCCGAGACTCCTTCCATAATATACCCCCGCCGCCGCTGCCGCGGCTTCCTCCGTCCGTCTCTCTCACAAAACTCGTCTTCTCTCTCTCAAAAAACTCTTCTG
>Ga0116227_10011172_pt1 | contig 15226 bp, 14 predicted proteins | sample S1TSphgellanicum_FD_89693 | JGI IMG/M metagenome (GOLD analysis project Ga0116227, IMG submission 89693) | Host-associated microbial communities from peat moss isolated from Minnesota, USA - S1T2_Fb - Sphagnum magellanicum MG | ecosystem: Host-associated > Plants > Peat moss > Unclassified... | reverse complement strand
CTACGGTTCGATAGAAGCTTGGCGGTCGCTCGCGAGTTGCTCCCGGTATTCCTTTTCGGTGGCCAGCCAGCCGGCGAAGCGTTCTTCGAAGATCTCCGGCCGCAGCAGCATCAGGTCGCGGAACGCCTGGAAGCTCCGCTCGTGGTATTCGGCGTACTTTCCCAACAGCTCCGGGCCCGTGATGACGCCCTTCTCGATGATGACGTCCGCCAGCGCGCGTAAGCGCACCCGCAGGAAGGCGATCGTATCGAGCATGTTGCCGAAGAGCTCGATGCCGACCGTCTCGGACTCCTCGAGCTCCGGCAATGCCGGTTCCGGCGGTGCGGGATGCTCGAGTGAGAGGCTCCGCAGCTCGCCGAGCGTTCGAAAGGTCTCGCCGAAAGCACCCCAGGTCAGCGCGCCGTCCGGCGCCTGACTGTAACTGAAATTCTGCCCGCCCAGTAGGATGGAAACCATCGCGGCGTCCGCTTTGGTCAGCACGTGGCCGTCCGGTAAAAGCGCACTGCGGCGCACCGGATCAGACGCATCGTTGACCGGCCGATCTTCCAAGGAAGAAACTCCTTCGTGGTTTTCCGAGGCGACCCCGCCGCTGCGGTCCGGCCTCCTCGTGAGAATTGCCTCAAACGTTCGCCTAAGCGAACGGGAAGCCCTCAGGTTTCCTATCGGCTAAACATTAACGGGGGGACACGGTACCCTGATCGCCCCGCTCTCCACGGGCAGACCACCTTCGCGTGGCGCCGTGCGCGATCGACCGGAACGGTCGACGGGTCTCCCCGGTTCAGAGCATCGCGCGACGCAGGTCGCCCAGGATCCGCGCCAGGGCCACGTTGAACCGGGCGGCGAGCGCCCCGTCGATGACCCGGTGATCGTAGGACAGCGACAGCGGAAGGATCAGCCGCGGGACGAAGGCCGAGCCGTTCCAGACCGGTCGCAAAACCGAACGGCTGACGCCCAGGATCGCGACCTCCGGCGCATTGATGATCGGCGTGAAGGACGTTCCGCCGATGCCGCCCAGGCTCGAGATCGTGAAGGTGGCGCCCTGCATGTCGCCCAGACTCAGCTTGCTTTCGCGGGCCTTGGCCGCCAGCGCCGACGTCTCGGCCGCGATCGCGAGCACGCCTTTCGTGTCGGCGGCCTTGAGAACCGGGACGACCAGCCCGTTCGGCGTGTCGGCCGCGAACCCGACGTTATAGTAGTGCTTGAGCACCAGCGCGTCGCCGTCGAGCGAGCTGTTGACCTCCGGATACGCCTTGAGCGCCGCGACCGCAGCCAGGATGACGAAGGCCAGCAGCGTGACCTTGGCGCCCGGATTCTCGGCGTTGAGCTCCTTGCGGAACGCCTCGAGTTCCGTGATGTCGGCTTCGTCGTGGTTGGTGACGTGCGGGATCATCACCCAGTTGCGCGCCAGGTTGGGGCCCGAGAGCTTGCGGATCCGTGAGAGCGGCACACGTTCGATCGGCCCGAAGCGGGCGAAGTCGACTTTCGGCCACGGCAGCACCTCGAAACCGGCGGGCGCCCCGGCCGGTGCGACGGCTTTCTGTGCGAGCGTACGCTGGACGAAGCTTTGGATGTCCTCGCGGGTCACCCGCTCGTGCGGCCCGCTGCCGCGAACGGCGCGCAAATCGACGCCGAGCTCGCGCGCGAAGCGCCGGATGGCCGGGCTCGCGTGAACGGCGCCGCTCGGAGCGGCGTCAGGTGCCGGGAGCGGGGTCGCGGCCGGCGCCGTTTCCACCGCACTCTGAGACGCGTGCCCAGAATCGATTTGCGGCTGGGTTTCCGGCTCGGCTGCCGGCTCGGATTCCGACGCGGCTTCCGGCTCCGTTTTTGGCGGAGCATCGGTCGAGGCCGGCGCGGCAGGCGGGGCCGGTGCGGCAGCCGCTCCGTTGGCCGGCGCCAGCGCCAGCAAGGTGAAGCCTTCGCTGACCTTATCGCCTACGTGTACCGCGACGCTCGCGACCGTCCCGGCCAGCGGCGAAGGAACTTCCATCGTCGCCTTTTCGGATTCGAGCGTCACCAGCGGATCCTCGACCGCCACGACGTCGCCCGGTTTCACGAGGACCTCGATGACCGGGATATCGGCGAAGTCGCCGAGGTTGGGGACGCGAACGTCGATCGTTTCCGCCATCGCCGCGGCCTAGACCGTCACGGGATCGGGCTTGGCCGGGTCGATCTCGAGTTTGACCAGCGCGGCGGTAACGGCCGAGCGCGGCACGGTCCCCTCGTCGGCCAGGGCCTTGACCGCGGAGAGTGCGATCCAGCGCCGGTCGACTTCAAAGAAATCGCGCAGCTTGCGGCGATAATCGCTGCGGCCGAAGCCGTCGGTCCCCAGGGCGTGGAAGCGCCGCGCGACGTAGGGCCGGATCTGATCCGCGTAGGCCTTGAGGTAGTCGCTGGCCGCGACCAGCGGGCCCGGCCGGTCCGCGAGCAGCCGGGCCACGTACGGCACGCGCGGCTCCGCGTCGGGGTGCAGCAGATTCCAGCGCTCGGCGGCCAGTCCGTCGCGGCGCAACTCCGTGAAGCTGGTGGCGCTCCAGACGTCGGCCGCGATGCCGAAGTCGCTCGCGAGCAGCGCGGCCGCGGCCTCGACCTCGCGCAGGATCGCGCCCGAACCCATCAGTTGCACGCGCGGGCGCGGGTCCTGGGCGGCCGGCCCCGCGTCGTGCAGCAGGTACCCGCCGCGCACGATGCCCTCTTCGACGCCGGGCGGCATCTCGGGATGGCGGTAATTTTCGTTCATCACCGTAATATAGTAGTAGACGTCTTCCTGTTCGGCGTACATGCGGCGCATGCCCTCGCGCATGATGACCGCGAGTTCGTAGGCGTAGGTCGGATCGTAGGAAACGCAGTTTGGGATGAACGACGCGAAGAGCTGACTGTGGCCGTCCTCGTGCTGCAGGCCCTCGCCGTTGAGCGTGGTGCGGCCCGACGTTCCACCCATCAGGAAGCCGCGGCTGCGCATGTCGCCGGCTGCCCACGCCAGGTCGCCGATGCGTTGAAAACCGAACATCGAATAAAAGATGTAGAGCGGAATCATCGGCACGTCGCTGGTCGAATAGCTCGTCGCCGCCGCGATCCACGAACACATCGCGCCGGCCTCGTTGATGCCCTCTTGCAAGATCTGCCCCGCGACGTCTTCGCGGTAGTACATCAACTGCGCCGAATCTTGCGGCGAGTAGAGCTGACCCAGCGGCGAATAGATCCCCAGTTGCCGGAACATGCCCTCCATTCCGAAGGTGCGCGACTCGTCGGCCACGATCGGCACGACCCGCTTGCCGAGCTCCTTATCGCGCACGATCGTCGCCAGGATGCGCGTGAAGGCCATCGTCGTCGAGAACTCGCGCTCGCCCGAGCTCTTCAGCTGCGCCTCGAACGCGGCCAGTTCCGGAACCACCAGCGACGTCGAACGCCGCCGGCGCTGGGGGAGGTCGCCGAGCCGCGCCTGTCGCGCGCGCAAGTATTCCGCCTCCGGGCTGTCCTCCGGAGGCCGGTAGAACGGCAGCTTCGGGATGTCCGCATCGTTGACCGGGATCGCGAACCGGTCGCGAAATTGCCGCATCGCCTTGAGGTCGAGATGCTTTTGCTGGTGCGCGATGTTCTGCGCTTCGCCCGAGGAGCCCATGCCGTACCCTTTGATCGTCTTGGCCAAGACGACCGTCGGCTCGCCCGTGTGTTTGACCGCGGCGTCGTAGGCCGCGAACACCTTACTGGGATCGTGTCCGCCGCGTTGGAGCGTCCAAATCTCGTCGTCGCTCCAATCGGCTACCATCGCTGCCGTTTCCGGGTACCGTCCGAAGAACTGCTCGCGAACGAACTTCCCGTCGTTGGCTTTGTACGCTTGATAATCGCCGTCGACGGTCTCCGTCATCAATTGCACGAGCCGTCCGGTGCGGTCGCGTTCGAGCAATCGATCCCAGTTGCCGCCCCAGATCACTTTGATCACGTTCCAACCCGACCCGCGAAACTCGCGTTCGAGTTCCTGAATGATCTTGCCGTTGCCGCGCACCGGCCCGTCGAGACGCTGCAGATTGCAATTGACGACGAAGATCAGGTTGTCGAGCCCTTCGCGCGCCGCGACCGAGATCGCGCCCAGCGACTCCGGTTCGTCGACCTCGCCGTCGCCTAAGAAACACCAGACTTTGCGCCCCGCCGTTTCGGCGATGCCGCGGTTATGGAGGTACTTCAGGAAACGCGCCTGGTAGATCGCCTGGATCGGGCCGAGCCCCATCGAAACGGTGGCGAACTGCCAGAAGTCCGGCATCAACCAGGAGTGGGGATACGACGAGAGCCCGCGACCATCGACTTCCTGCCGAAAATTCACCAGTTGTTCTTCGCTGATCCGGCCCTCGAGGAAGGCGCGCGCGTAAACGCCGGGCGCGGAATGTCCTTGGAAGAATACGAGGTCGCCGCCGAATTCGGCCGACGGCCCCCGGAAGAAGTGGTTGAAGCCCACGTCGTAGAGCGTGGCCGACGACGCGAAGCTGGCCACGTGACCGCCGAGTTCGGAGCTGGCTTCGTTGGCCCGAACGACCATCGCCATCGCGTTCCAGCGGATGTAATGGCGCAAGCGCGTTTCGAGTTCTTCGTTGCCGGGCATCCGCGGCTGCCGGCTCAGCGGGATCGTGTTGACGTAGGGCGTCTGCACGCCGAGCTCCACGTGCGCGCCGCCCATCTGGGCGTGCTCGACGATGCGTTCGACGAGCTGGCGGGCCCGGGCCGGTCCTTCGTGTTCGAGCACGCCGTCGAGGGCGTCGAGCCACTCCCGCGTCTCGAGCGGATCGGGGTCGGGGTGGACGCCGGCTGGAATCGTCATGGCGCTACAGTTTATACGGGGGGCCGGTGCTCCGAACCCCCGCCGGGCAGTAGCCACCCGGCCCGTGTTCGAATGCGGTCGGCTCGATGACGACTGCCCGGAACCGTCCGCTCTACTTCTGCGGAATGTTGAGCGGAGATCTGGCGTACCAGATCCAGAGCGTCGCCGTGGCCTGGCACATCTTCACCCTGCACCATCGCGCCTTCGACTTGGGCCTGGTCGGGCTCGCGCTGTTCTTGCCGACGTTCGTACTGGCGCTGCCGGCCGGCGTCTTCTCGGACCGGAACGATCGGCGCCGCATCGTCACGGGCGCGGCCCTGCTCGAGGCAGGATGCGTCGCGGGGTTCGTCGCCGCGGTCGACGCGCGGGTGACGGCCCTGCTGCCGTACCTCGCGATCTTGACGGTCATCGGCATCGCGCGGGCCTTCGGGGTGCCGGCCGAACGGGCGCTGCTGCCCAATATCGTGCCTGGCGAGGCCTACCAGCGAGTCCAGGCGACCTACGCGTCGCTGCGAGAGTTGACGGTCATCGGCGGTCCGTCCCTCGGGGGCGTCCTGGTCGCGCTCTCGACGCCGCTCGCGCTCGAGGTCTCGGTCGTCGCGCTGCTGGCCTCGGGCCTGCTCTTGGGAGCCCTGCGCATCGAGCGCGTGGCGCGCGCGCCGGTGGAGCTCTCGTGGCGAGAAGCCTTTGAAGGTCTGCGGTTCGTCCGCTCGCAGCCGGTCCTCGCCGGGGCGATCTCGCTCGACCTCTTCGCCGTGCTCTTCGGCGGCGCGACCGCGCTCTTGCCGGCCTTCGCCGACGGCATCTTTCACGCGGGGCCACAGGGTTTGGGCGCGCTGCGCAGCGCACCGGCGGCCGGGGCGACGCTGGTGGCGGCCTTCCTGGCGCGCAATCCGCTGCGACGGCGGGTCGGCGCGACGCTGATGGTCGCCGTGGCGGGGTTCGGCGTCGCCACGATCGGCTTCGGACTCTCGCGCAGCTTCCTGCTCTCGCTGGGTCTGCTGGCGATCGTGGGCGGGACCGACATGGTCAGCGTCGTCATCCGCAACGGCCTCGTGCAACTCAACACGCCGGACGCGATGCGCGGCCGCGTCAATGCGGTCGAGGCCGTGTTCATCGGCGCCTCCAACGAACTGGGCGCTTTCGAATCGGGTACGCTTGCGGCCGCGCTCGGCGTCGTGCCGTCGGTCGTGCTCGGAGGCGCCGCCACGCTCGCCGTCATCGCCCTCTGGGCCGCGCTCTTCCCCGCCCTGCGCGATGCGGATCGGATCGAAGCGAAACCCGCGACGGTGAGCTGATCCACCAAGACGCTCCGTTCGTGGTGACGAAATACCCAGGCGGCACCAGGCCAGGCCCTATGGCGGCCCTTTCGAATAAAGCGTATGCTGTTACAGCCTGCCATCCCGGCGACAGAGTCGCGGGCGGCACGCCCGCTCCAATGATCTCGCGCCCTCGGCCGCGTCTCGCGCAATCGTTATCGCGGCGCTAATTATCGATTTCTTGACTTTCTCTCCGTTAAACGAGAATCGTTCGCGTAGCTCGGCGGCAAATTGTCGATTTCTTAACTTTCTCGCTCTCGACCAGAGTTTTTCGCGTCAGCTAATGAAGTGGGGTTTCCCCCTATATCGCTCCGCTTTCCGATAAGGTATGTTATGGGTGCACACCCGTCGCTTTACGAACCGGATTCAACTCATTGCGCTCACTGGTCTTACGCACGGTGCGCCCTCGCCATTGCGCCTCGGTAGCCGGACCATATCCCGGCGCATTAACTCGCTTTTTAGAGCGGAGGAATCTCTTTTGCGAACCAAGTTCATACAGACCGCGATCGCTACGCTAGCGGCCGCCGTATCCATTTCCCTCGCGAGCGCCGCGAGTTCTGCGACGATCGCCATTCCGGTCCTCAACCGGGCGACGCCGATCGAGTTCACGGTCGCGCTCCCCTTGCGCAACGAAGCGGAACTCGACGAGCTGATCGCACTGCAAGGCGACGAGAATTCGCCTATCTATCACCATTTTCTCAGTCCCGAACAATTCGCAGCCCGCTACGGTCCGTCGCCCGAGGCGTTCAATATAGCGATCCGGGACCTGCGTGCGCACGGCTTTGCCGTCGGAAACTTCAGCACCGACTCGTTCGAAGTACGCGGAACCGTGGCGCAAGTCGAGAGCACGTTCGGCGTGCACGTCGAGCCGCAGGCGCGCTTCGGTGCGCAGGGGCTCGTCGTCAGAACGCCCTTGCAGTTGACCCCCGGTCTGCGCGCCGTCAATGCGACGATCCTTCGCCTCGACGCCATTCCGCTGCCGAAGCCCGACTCGGTCTGGCTTCCTCTGCCGCAGAACATCAACGGGAAGTACGGAGCCTATTGGTTCGCCGACCTCAAAGAAGCGTACCACGACGTTTCGTATAAGGTCGACCGAGGCGTGGGCGCCCACATCGCCACCCTCGGCGATTCCGATTTCAGCACGTCCGATGCAAAGCTCTATTTTTCCGACTATGGCCTGGGAACGGGCGAACTCGGCCCGGAACCCTCGGTCTCGCACCTGACGTACGCGGGTTACTCGCCGTTCAACCCGAACTCGAACACGTCGTTCGAAGCGAACCTCGACGTTCAGCAAGCCGGCGGCGCCGCACCCGGCGCGTCGATAACCGGAGTGTCCGTAGCGGCTGACAACTTCTTGGGCGCGTATTCCGCGCTCGTGAAGGGCAACAAATACGACATCATCAGCACGTCGTACGGCGGCTGCGAACTGTTCTACACCGCGGCCTACGGCGGCGCGTCGTCCGGCCTGAAGGCGTATAACAACGTGTTCAAGCAAGGAAACGCGCAGGGCATCACCTTCGTCTTCAGCTCCGGCGATTCGTCGGGCCTGCCGTGCCCGCAAATAGGGTACTTCGGAAAAAAGACCACCACGCTGTTCAAAGACGTCGCTGCGGCCGACTACTGGGCGAGCGACCCCAACGTGACGGGCGTCGGCGGCACGAATCTGCAGACGTCATACACCAAGGGAAGCTACGCCTCGACCTACGTCGCGGAAACGGAATACGCCGATACGATCGGTAAGTACGACCCGTACTCCACCGGTAACTACGTTTCGAACGCGATCTGGGGTTCGGGCGGCGGCGTCAGCGTCATCTGGGCGAAACCCAGCTACCAAACGAAGTTCACGACCGTCTCGCACCGCTCGGTTCCCGATGTCGCGATGGACATGGGCGGCTGCCTGCAGTCCACTTGGAAATGCGGCACGGGCAACGTGCCCGGGATCGGCGTGCTGGTCGTCGCTGTGGGTGGAAAGCTGTACGGTGCCGGCGGCACCAGCGCGTCGGCCCCGGCCTTCGCGGGACTGCTGGCCGTCAAAGTCGGTGAGTGTAAGTGCCGCCTCGGCAACGCCAACAGCTATATCTACGCTGAAGCCGCCGCGAACTCGACCGGCAAGTACTTCCACGAGGGTATCCCCGGACACAACGGCGTGGTCACGGTCGCTAAGGGAAAACTTGGCTACAATACGATCACGGGCGTCGGCTCGCCGATCGACACCAACTTCCTGAAGTTACCCTCGGCCGCGTTTGCCGGCACGCCCGGCAGCGCGTCCAATCCCTAAGAACGCACTCTCGCTCGGGTAGCGTGTCGATCGCGAAAGAGCCTGGCCGTTAGCAACGGCCGGGCTTTTTTCTTCGCGTGCGTTCGCGCTACTTAGAGTAACGCTTGGTAGACGAGATTGCGCATGGCGCTGCGGTAGTGGACGCGCAGAGCGGGCGCGGCCAGCATCAGGATGCCGATCAGTTCCTCGGCCGGGTCGGCCCACCAGTACATGCCCGATACGCCCGGCCAGCTGAAGTCGCCGATCGAGCCGGGGTTGGGGTTGCGTCCGGCCTCGCGGCGCACGACGAGGCCGAGCCCGAACCCCTGGCCGAATTCCGGCAAGGGCGCCGTGATGCCCAAGTTCGGCGTGAACGGACCGAACGCCACGCCGGGCGGCAGATGGTCGCTGGTCATCAACGCCACGGTCTTGCGCGCGAGCAAACGCTCTCCCCCGAATTCGCCGCCGTTCAACAGCATCTGCGCGAAGCGCACGTAATCGGACGCCGTCGTCAGCAGGCCGCCGCCCGCGGAATACCACGTCGTAACCCGCGCCGGGTCGAACACGAAGCGTAACGGATTCTCCTTGGTCACGGGATCGAGGTGCGGTTCGGCCAAGCGGTCACGGTCGCGCGCGTCCAGCACGAAATCCGTATCGGCCATCCGCAGCGGGTCGAGAATTCGCTCGTGCGCGAAAGTCCGCAGGTCGGTGCCGGCAACGGCTTCGACCACGGCACCCAAGACGTCGATCGACATCCCGTACTCGAAGGTCGAGCCCGGTTGATACGCGAGCGGCAACTTCGCGAGCTTCGCGACCATCTCGGCATTGGTCTGGCCCGCATCCATCACGTTCGCTTCGCGGTACAGCCGGTGAACGGGCGTATCGCCGAAGGGACCGTACGTGAAGCCGGCCGTGTGGCGAAAGAGATCCTGAATCGTCGGCGGACGCAGCAACGGGGCCGCGTCGAGTCCGACCGTGAGATGCGCTAATTCGGGAAGGTACTCGGCGACGGGCTCGTGGAGGTGCAGGCGCCCTTCTTCGACGAGCATCAACGCGGCGACGGCCGCGACGGGTTTGGTCGCCGAGGCGCCGCGAAAGATCGAGTCCAAGCGCATGGCCGCGCCCGTTTCGCGATCGCGAAAACCGAAGGCTTCGGCGAACACCGTCTCGCCACGGTGCGCGACGAGCGCGACGGCGCCGGGAATCGCGCCGCGTTCGACGTCGGCCGCCAGAACGTCGCGCAGCTTGCCCAGACGCCGCGCGGAAAAACCCGCACTCGCCGGCGCTCCGACGCTCACGCGCGCACCGTCACCGGCCGCGCGCGCATCAACGCTCGCGCGAACGCCTCACCTTTTTCAGCTTGACTCGGGCCCACGTCGATTCGTCCTCTTCCGGGAAGAAGGTCGCCTGCGCCGGCCAAGACGGCCTCCGCAGATTCGTCCCGTGATCTGCCTGCGCGGGCCCGTGCAAACCTGCTCCGGGAGCCGCCGCCGCTACTCGGGCAGCGGGTACCAGGACTGCTGGTCTTGCGAGACCTCCCAATGATGCTCGCCGTCGCGGCTACGATAGGAGCCGCCGCCCCCGGCGCAGCCCCCGCCGGCGCCGATCGCCTGCGCGCAGAAAAGCACGTGTACGTATTTGCCGTCGTAACGGAGGGCCTCACGCGCGCACGCGGTCATCCACTTCGGATAGGAGTGCTCGCCCCAGTCCGAACTGAGGACGACCCGCCAATCGACGATGCGCTCGTCTTCAGTCACCGCTTTGTAGAGCGTGCAATCGGTGATACCGAAAATCTGCGGCGCGTTGCCCGGCGCCTTCGGTGGAATCTGCGCGAACGCCAGGTATTTCGCTTTATCCGCTTCGGAGATCTCGTAGGGGACGTGGCTGGCGCAACCCGCCGGCGCAAAGCCGATCAGCGCGAACGCGGCGAGGGCGAACGCCGCGACCGCCGGCCTCGCTGCCGCGCGGGCCCGCTCGCAACGCGTGACGCGCAGCATCCGCTAATCCGGGACGATCCGCGTGTGCGCGAGCAGCACGGCAACGCCGGCGAACCCGATCAGCACGACGACGATCGTGGCAACGACGGCGGCAGTCGAAAGCGCCGATCGTCGCGGAGCCGGCTCCGAGAGCGCGATCGCGGCGCGAAAACCCCGCTGCATCTGGCGGTCGTGCGGTAGCGAGCCGGCCAAAGTCATCACGTATGCTCTAGCATCCGACAGGGACACGCCGGTGGCCGCGCGCACGAGCTTGATCGCGTCGACGAGTTTTCCGCTCGCGATCGACGCGACGATCGCGGCTTCTTCTTCCTGCGTCATGCGTGCACGTCACCGGGAACGAACGCCTTGGCCCGCAAGCGTTGCGGCAAGCCGCCGCCGAGCGCGGCGATGGCGCCGATCGAGGCGCGGATCGTATCCTCGGGCGAGGCCGAGCGCGACGCATCGAAGATGTGGACCAGGAAGTCCGACACCGCGAACGCGCGCCACGGTGCGGGCAGCTTCAGCGCGACGGTGGCTGCCGAGCGCGCGGGGTAGACGAGGTCGAAATCGCGAGCCGACCCGAGATCTTCCCATGAGGCGACCGGTGGGAACATCGCGACCACGCCCGTGCCGTTCTCGACGTGCAGCACGCTGGCCGGCCGGCTGCCGGCCGTCGACTGCCACAACTCGATGCACTCGGTAACGTCGGACGGCTCGAACTCGATGCTGGTTTCACTCTGCATGGAACGCTCCAAAAGCAACGGGAGGAACGGTCCAAGCATAGCGAGGGGCCGTCCCATAAGCGTCCACCGCGCGTCCCCGCGCCTGGTTCAGCGCGGGAACGACTGCCGGTCGTCTTCCTCGAGGACGTCGAGCGAGAGCGTCAGGTCGGGCCGCGCGCGAAGCCAGGGGTGGGCCAGCAGCGCCTCCGCGCGGTTTCCGTTCCGGGAGAGGCGCCGCGCGATCGTTGCGTTCCACTCGTCGATCTTCGCCGGCGTCGTGTGTTCCCGCACGAAGGCGACCACGTCGTCGTCGGTGTCCGCGGCGGCCACCGCGGCGGTGAACGTCGCGATGTCGAGCCCGAGTTGCTCCAGCATCCACTGCGTGATGCCTTCCATCGTGTACTCACCGGGATCGCCGCCGGGCAGCGTGGCGCGGGCCTTATCGATGGAGCGCGGCAGGAACGTCACGCCGCCGGCGGCGGCGCGGGGCACGCGGGGCGGACCGATGCGAAGATCGAGCGGCGTCATCGCCCGATCCCTTGGCCGCGCCGCGAGCGGTCCCTTCGCTTACGGGTCGAGCGTGCCGATCAGTTCCGCCGCCGTCGCCGTGTCGATCGCGAACACCGAAAGGTGCGCGCCGGCGGGGACGGCCGACGTCGTGTCGGCAGCCAGCGCTTGTTGCGCCGAGGTCTGCTGCGTCAAGACCGACGCGAGTTGAGAAGGCGTCGCGCTGACCGCGACGCTCTTGAGCGTCGTCGTGCCCGGCGCACCCGCGGCGAAGCCGACCGCAGGGGGCAAGCTGCTCGGCAAGGGTGAGAGGAAAAACTCGCCGCCGCTGACGCTTCCGCTGGCCGCCGGCCCGCTATTGGGCGTGAGGGAGAACGTGAAGATTTGCGCGGTCGCGCTCGCCACGGGCGGTTTGCCGCCGGCCGTCGCGACGTTGTACACCGCGACACCCACGGGCGCCACGATCGATTGCACGACGGGCGAAGCGTGGTGCACGATCACTGCCGTCTGCCCGGCGATCTCGGCCGGCTCGACGAAGTTGATGAAGCGTAGCGTGCCGCCTTTAACCTTGCCGCCGACCACGATGCTGTACTGGGTGTTGGCCGCCACGCTGACCTGTTCGGTCGCGACGGGCGCCGTCGTGCTCGCGACGCCGGCAGGGGCGAGGACGTCGACCGTGTAGGTGCCGGCCGGAACGCTCAGATACCCGGTGATCTGCGGGAAGGTCGCCCCGGAGACGGTCGGCGTGGCCGGCCGGCTCGAGCCCGTATACACGTAGATGTCCACCGGGCCCGCGTCGGGCGACCCGTGAACGGCGCGCACTTGCGCGTTCGCGGTCACCTGGAACGGGGCCGCAGGCGCCGAGGAGTTGCTGCACGCCCCGAGCGCGAGCGAACCTGCGACGGCGCCGCCGAGCGCGATGCCGCGCAGGGGCCGGAGATGTCCGAACATATGCGATTACCTCTTCTTCGGAAGCAAGAGAACGTTGCGAGCGTGTGTACGGAGAACAGCCCTCTCCGGACGCCGCTACGGACCGATCGTTACCTTCATCAGAAACGGTGAGGTCGGCTTGTTGCCGGTCCCGACCGGCTCGCGCGAGAAAGCGACCTGGTCGCCCGTCTGCAGCGGCATGGGCATTTCGAGTTCGGTCTGCGCCGCCGGCCGCAGTTCGCCTGCATCGAACGTCATGGCGCCGCGCACGACCCAGGTGCGGTACGTATCGCCGTCGGGGGCGCCCGGCGTGCGGGTGTAGATCACCGCGTCTTTGCCCGCGGGCGGCTGCACGATCGTCAGGTGCCAGGGCTCGGAACCGACGACGCCGTCGACGCTATAGACGCGCCCGGAGCTCAGCGCCGCGACGAGTTCTGCGTCGACGCCGCTCGGCGCGGGCTCCGGCGTCTGGTTCCCCGACGTCGCGCGAGAACGTTCGAGGGCCACGACGCTCGCGTCGGCGTCGGCGAGCTGGCCCTGCAGCAACTCGATGCGCTCGCGGTCGCGCGCGCCGTCGCGCTGCGCGCGCAGGCGTTCGCGCGTTAGCGAAGATTCGAGCTCGGCGACGCGTTGCCGCAAACCGGGATCGGCCGGTGGCGGTGCACTGGGCGCTACGGCCGCAGACGTCGGAGCAGGCGTGCCCGCGATCAACCTGGGCGGGCTGACCGGCACCGCCGGTCGCGGCGCCGCGGGCGGGCTCGTGCGGCGGGGCGCCGGTGACGCGACGGCGACCGCAGGCGCGGCGGGCTGCGACTGCGCGCGCCGCAACGCGGCGGCCAGCCACAGGTCGAGGCCAACCGCGAAGACGAGCGCGGCCGCGAGCGCGGCGAGCGCGGCAACGGACGCCGGCCGCCGCGCGCGGCGGGGCGCGGGCACGGGCGCGGGCCCGTCGAGCTGAGCGAAAATCCGCTCGCGAACGCGTGCCGAAGCGCGCACCTCGGGCAGCCCGTGCGGCAAGACGTCGAGCACGCTGCGCAGTTCGCCGGATTCGGCGCGGCAGCCCTGACAAGACGACAGATGGGCGCGAACCTGGGACGAATCGGCCTCGCCGAGGGTTCCCATCGCGTACGCGTCCAGCAGCTCGAATTCGGGATGCTCGTTCACGGCATCGCGTCCGCGTACGAGGCGTCGAGCGCGAGGCGCAGCCGCCGCAGGCCGGTGCGCATCCGCTTCTTGACGGTCCCCAGCGGCGCGTCCACGCGTTCGGCGATCTGCGCGTGCGAGAGGCCGCCGAAAAATCCAAGCTCGATCACGTTGCGCTGCTCGTTCGGCAGTTCGCGCATGGCCGCGCGCAAGGCATCGCCGCAGTGGCGCTTCCAGATGTCGGGCCAGGGGTCGCCCTCGATGGCCGGCGGCTGCGCCTCGTCGAGCGGCAACGCGCGGCCGAGCCCGGGCCGCCGCCGCAATTCGTCGATGCAGCGGTTGCGCACGATCGCCAGCAGCCACGTGCGCGGCGAGGCCGCATCCGGCCGAAAGTCGGCCGCCCGGCGCCAGACGGCGACGAAGGCGTCCTGAACCGCTTCCTCGGCTCCGTCGACGTCGCCCAGCATCCGCATCGCCAAGGTCAGCGCGAGGCCGCCGTACCGCTCGTAGAACGACGACAGGGCGCCTCGTTCGCCGCGCGCCATGGAACGCATGAGAACGAGATCGGGGGTACCGATCTCGTTCTCTTGGCGCTCGACGGGTTTCTCGCGGTCGACCAAACTCGGCTCAACTCCATCGGCGAGATGAGAGATTACTTCGGCAGCAATACCGTGTCGATCACGTGGATGACGCCGTTCGAAGCGGGGATGTCGGCTTTGATCACGGTCGCGTCGTTGACCTTCGGCGAGCTACCCGAGAGGTCGATCGTCACGTCTTCGCCATTCAAGGTCTTGACCGAACCCGCTTTCAAGTCGGTCGAGAGTACCTTGCCCGCGACGACGTGGTAGAGCAGGATCGCTTTGAGTTTGGCTTTGTTCTCGGGCTTGAGCAACGAGTCGACCGTCCCGGGCGGCAGCTTCGCGAACGCGTCGTCGGTCGGCGCGAAGACCGTGAACGGTCCCGGACCCGAGAGGGTCTCGGCCAGACCCGCGGCCTTGACGGCGGCGACCAGCGTCTTGAACGACCCGGCCCCGACGGCGACGTCGACGATGGTGCCCGGCGCGTCGGCACGGGCCGGCAGGGAAACGGAGAAGACGACGGCGGCCGCGGCGGCGGCGGCGAGCATACGGAGTCGCGAAAGCATGGAATCTCCCGGTGAAAAAGTGTGCGTGTCGGACCGGTATACGAAGCCCGGCCGCAACTGGACGCCGCCGGTCGGCTTTGTCGGCAGGCAAGCGTCCCGCCAATGCGGCTCGTTCGGGTAGGAACTCCGTATGAACGCGCTCGCGAAACCAAGCAACTCGTCATCGCATACGGCGATTCGAACACCCGCCGTTTCCGCGCGCTGAGAAATTTCATGCCTGGAAAGTCATCGCTCGACGCGGCGTATTTCGCGCGCGTCTACGAAGAGAACGCGGACCCGTGGGAATTCGCCACGAGCGCGTACGAACGAGAAAAGTACGATGCGACGATCGGGGCTCTCGCCGGAGATCGCTTCGCGTCGGGCTTCGAAATCGGCTGTTCGATCGGCGTCTTGACCGCGCGGCTGGCGGAAGTCTGCG
>Ga0116227_10011171_pt1 | contig 15230 bp, 14 predicted proteins | sample S1TSphgellanicum_FD_89693 | JGI IMG/M metagenome (GOLD analysis project Ga0116227, IMG submission 89693) | Host-associated microbial communities from peat moss isolated from Minnesota, USA - S1T2_Fb - Sphagnum magellanicum MG | ecosystem: Host-associated > Plants > Peat moss > Unclassified... | reverse complement strand
TGAGCACTGAAGGCAGAGAACTCACAACCAAGACCACGACAAACACGTTAGCTGCATACCCAAGTGCTCTCCTGTGCCCAAGACTTATATCCCCCAGACCACTACTAAAAGCTACCATATTTAGACCTTGACTGCAAGGCATGACTGATGTGATAAACATATGTCACAAATCCAAAACTGCTTCCAACCCAATCAAAGAATGACCATCTTATATATAATTTCGCTTGTTGCGTGCGTCTGTCTGTGCGTCTGTCTGTCGAGGTCCTGAAACCCAGATCTCGTCTGTCCGTCTGTCGGAGTCAGGATCTGGGTTTCAGGATCTCGATAGACCGACAGATTAAGGAGACGGACAGATTAAGGAGACGCGGACTCCGTGACTGTTTTTACTAACTGCCATTGAAAGTAATGGTTCAAACCAAGTGCCCCGCCTCAGTTTCGTAGGGTCAGCATATGTCACTCAGGAGAGATTCTGTGCTTTTCCCTCGGTTTCTTAGGGTCAAGAGAATTGTCACTCAGGAGAGCTTCTGCGCTTCCCCCTCAGCGTAATTGTCACTCAGATTCCACCCGGGCAGGCACGGGCGGATTGTGTCCGACCGTCACGGGTACCCACTAGTATACATAAGTGTAACTAAATGCATTGCAATGATCATCTCGCGGAAGCAGCGAGCAGAGACTTGAACAGAGAGTTCGGGCAACTGTATACCGACTTTGACTGTGAGCTTCACGAAGGCCCTCCGTTTCCCGGCCTCTGTCAGTTTCCCGGCCTCCCTGGGTGGCAGAATCTGCCGTGCCTGCCAGAATCTGCAGTTCCACTCGCGCTCCCATCGCGTTCGCTTCGTCTCTTTAGTCTCCAGGGAGCAGGTAGGGACAGGCACTTCTTGTTCTCTAACATGTAAACCAGTTTTGGTGTCCTATGCAAGTACCTGCATTATGCATTTTTTCCCAGGTGGCAGGTACGTAATCTTGATCTGATTCTACTTGTTGTTCTGCCAGTTTCACATGTATTGAAAAATAAGTACCCCCAACTCAGAATGGGGGTACTGGTGCAGGTTGAAAATGGTGACAGACCGTCCTGGAAATAGAACTTTCATGCAGCCAATGAGAAGGCTCCAGGGTGCTAAGTTTGCTCTTTTGAGTTTTTTTGGGGGAGGGGGCAGGGGGGCAGGGGTGCATACTGTTCCCTCAAGTTTCAAAGATGTTCCCACCAGGTTTCAAAAATGCTTGTCAAGTCGTCAATATGTTTCATAAAATGTTCCCAACCACACCTCAGTTTTTTGTCCCATTTTGTTTGGCCACAGGTTTGCTTCCCAATGTACTAACTTAAGTTGTAAGGTTGGGGCCAAAGGCCTCACATTGACGAAGCAAGCTTCTATTTTGGAGGAAGGAAGCATGTTTAGGCTTTTATCTTGGGAAGTGTCTCACAATCCAAAAATATTGGTGATGGCCCAATGAAATGGCTCCTTTTGGACAAAAAAAAAAGAAAAGAAAAACATTTGGGTGTGTAATTTGATGTAATTAAACTATTACCTATGTAATTATTTAATGGTGAAATTTAGTGTTTTATTTATTAGTAGGTTTTCATAGTTTAATTATGATTTGGTCATAGTACTTGACTTTCACATGGTATTTCATGTGGAAAATCATGTGAAAAGTTTTTGGCACATTAAAGTGCATTGACTTTCATATGATAATTTATGTGAAAAATCATGTGAAAGTTTTTTAACACATTAAAGTGCATTGATTCACACATAATAATTTATGTGAAAAGTTTTTGCAACTTTATTATGCATATGAAATCACATGCGAAACCATGTGATGTGTAAACTTTTTTTTTTAATTGTTTAATTTTCTTTTGCTTCATATATAAATGGGTGTTTCTGACCTTTGGAAACATCTTCACTTGATAGAAATAAATTGTTATATGAATGTAAAACTTTATGGAATAAAATTGTGAAAGGAATTGAGATTTTTGTTTTGAAAGGTTTTGGTATAATTTATGTGAAGTCCATAGTAAGAGAATGGTGTGACATATTAATTATACATAGACAATAAAAAGGTGAAAAAATTTTATGCAAACAAGAACATAGATTTCCATAGTTATGTAATAAACATACATAATTTTGGTCTTAAACCTGCGATGTACATCTTTTGATTTCCTTCCTGGGATTTGAGTTTATGTTTTTTATGCTCTAGAACTTAATTTTGTTGTTGAAAATTTGGTAGGAAAAAAAAAACAAAATGTTTGTTTTATTTGAGCATGTGTGATGCAATGTGATCTGTTTATTTCTGAATCATAAATAAAAATGACAACATGGAGGATATTCAACTTGTGGTAATGGAAATTAGGAGAGGTAAGCCAAGTCGAGTTTGGTGCACGATTGAACACATAAAGCAACATCATGAAGACCATAAACACAAATAACTTTATTTGACCCCAAGTTTGTTTTTGGATTTTACATGTAATCTTAGGCATGAATTAAACTTGGATTTTTGGGAGTTTTAAAAGTTTCGCAAAGAAAAGCTAAAAACAAGAAAGGAAAAGAAAATGGCACATGTTAAGCCATATGACAAAATGTAAATAAAAAGTCTATAAATAATAGTAAACATTCATGAATAAGTTCATGTTTGTTAGACCTTGTTGAAACCTTGAAACTTTTTTGATTCTCATGCAAAAAATGTTGTAGGTTTTTGAAAAAAAATATCTATTTTATTTTTAAGCTTAATGTTTTAAATAAAACACTAACGTCAATCTTACGAGAGGCTTTGGATTCCACTAGCACACAATTTTTAGAAGGTAAGCAACAAACCCCATCATTGACATCAAGACTTGTTAGGCCAAGTTCACATGTTGAAATACCTATTGAAAAGGTTGGAATTATAGGTGAACCAAGTGTGTTAGTGTCACAATTATGTAGATGATGGGAAGAATCTGGATTTCGACTTGATTTTAAACCTGCGAAATAACACCAAAAGGTGATCACACTAGAACAACATTTACTCATCTAGTTTAAGAAGAGGGATGTAACTCTGGATTATGCTAAAACCAATAATTTGCATGTCATGTGGAATGGAGGCGTCATTGGTATTCATGATGGTCATGATTTTATAAATGTTATATTTCAATCCAGACATTTAAATAAGATAATTACAAGGTTAAAACTATCTAGTCCTTTTAAAAACTTACACTGATAAAATAAAGAAAATTTAATTATGGGTGCAATTTGGGCCACTGGGAGTTTTTTGACTCATGAAAATAAATTGTGAAAGTTGAATAATAGTTAGTCAAAAGTAATTAATTAGTTTGGTGTGTTTTTTAATCTTTTAAAAGAAAATAAAATAAGAATAAACGTGGTTATTCCAATTTTTAGGGGAAATAAAGGTGAAGACCTTAAAATATTTTTAAGGGAATATAAGAGACCTTGTATTAGTACAGGACTTAAAACAATTGTAGAATGGTTTAATTTATTTTTTGAATTTCTTAGAAGGTACAACATCACATTGGTTTGAGCGATAGACAGGAGCATTGAAAGGATCATGGAATGACATAACTAAGGCTCCAGTGAAAGAATTTTTTGAAAAAATGTTTACCAAAACTTAATTTTGAACTAAATCAACTAAAGCATGGGGCTTTAGAGTGAGTGAAAGAATTAAGGAGAGAACAATGACATTGGAGAATAAATTCTAAGGGTGTCTTAGAGCATAAGGTCATGAAAGAATTGATCTAATTTTTATTAGAATCAATGCATTGATGTTAGAACATTTCACCATTGGTCTATTGTTAAAGCTACAATATTAACTAAAATATGAACAAGCGATTGTTTGATGAAGTAGCAAAGGTGGCCAAAAAGAAGGAGGTGCACATGGAGGATGTTCCATGACATACTGTGCAATCCATAGTGAAAGCAATTCAATTTTCGATTGAATTAAACTCTCAAAAGCATCTAGAATTGAGCTCTTGCATGGAATTGATTATGGAACAAATGATGATTTCAAATGAACCAATTGAACCTCCATCTATTGTAGCCAAGGATAAATAAAAATAGAAACGTGGAAAAAAACCTATCAATAATTCAATGTTACAAGTGTCAAAAGATGGGACATTATTCAAGAAAATGTCCAAATTTGTTAGCCTTGCTTACTACTAAAAACATGGGTTCTTCTATTCGAACATTTTCTGCAAAATAGAAGGGTAAAGCTTAAGTACATTTAATTGAACTAACAAGTGAAGGGCGAAAAAAAACTTTGATGGGTTTAAAATTGAACCTCAAAATTCTTGAAGATGTGATTGATGTCATGGCCTAAACTAAATTACCGATGGAAGACACTACTCCTCCTGACGCAAACGTCAAAAGGTTCAAGGAAATGATGAGAACCCCAAAAAATAAAAAATAAAGTCGATGGTGGAGGTTTGGATTCTAAGACTTTCTAATTTTTAGAGATTTTGGTCCTTATTTGGTGTTGAAAGATGTGGGGTCATAAAAGGCAAACATCACCATTAAACATTTAGTGGTAATGGTGCCGTCAATTTGAAGGGAATTAAGGAAGAGGTTGTTAACACCTAAAATCCCAAAGGTAACCACACCTTTGAATGCCATAGTAATTGAACGTGAATGTGATCCAATCATTGATGTTTAATGTAATGGATCAATTTTACATGGAATGTTGGTGGATGGAAAGGCAGGAGTCAATGTGATGACAATTTTTACAATGAGGTACTTAAGATTGAAAATCAATAGACCGGCCTCAATAACCTTAAAAATGGCTAACAAACAAATTGTTAAGCCATAAGGAATAATGAGTAGCGTTACAATTGTTGTAATGAAGGTTTCCACGATTGTGGATTTCCATGTGGTAATTGGAGGAAGATGGGGCTTACCTAATGATATTAGGTAGGCTTTGGTTAATAAGTCACATGCAAGGAAATATTGGGGCGAAGGATACATTACCATTGGAGTTCATCCTAATTGACAGAAAGTTTCATTTGCAAATTTTGTGAAAAGTTCCACAAGAACAAATGAATATGATGATGAATAAAAAACAAACCAAAGCTCTAGTTTTGAAAGGACTTACACACATGATTCCAATGAAATGGAAGTAAGGATATAGGCTTTGGAAGTAATCCCCAAGGTTGGAGTTTTGTTTCAGGTAGATCAACGGGTTCGAAGGGATAATGACTAATCAACTCCACGTGTGTTGACAAAAGGAAAAACCATGGAACGAGTGACCAAGATTCAACTAGGACCAGACCTTTACCCTAAGGAAAGAAGGCAATATGAAGATTTACTACATAAGTATATCCATTTGTTTACTTTTGGCTATAAGGACCTTTGGGAAATCGCTTTTGTAATGCCCTTTGGTTTGTGTAATATTCCAAAGACATTTCGACGTTTGATGAACAAGGTCTTTGAACCATTCTTGGGCCTTTTTCTATGAGTTTTCATTAACGACTTTGGAATTTATAATAATAGAATTTCTCACCTTACCAAACTTGAGTTAATCTTTCAACGTTTGGATGGTTTAAGAGTGATTTTGAGCCCTGAAAACACCACAATTGGATTTTTAGAAGGGAAGATGGTTGGACACATTGTGTCAAAGAATGGGGTAGCCATAGATCCCGAAAAGCTTGATAAGATTTCAAAGCTTCCTTTCCCCACAACAAGAAAAGCCCTTCGCGGTTCTTTAGGTTTGGTGGGCTGTTATTGAAGGTTCATACACATGTTTGTAACAAAGGCATGTCCTTTAACATGATTCCTATAAGAAAATGCACCTACACCAATGGAGGATGAGGTGTCAAAACATGCATTCAAACAACTCAAATCAATTCTTCAAACTGCACTAATCCTTTGGACTCCAAACTGGAACAAAACAGTTTTAGTCTATTGTGATGCATTTGGAAAAACGGTGGGCATCACACTATCCCAATTGGATGAAAATGGGCATGACCATCCCATTCATTTTGCTAGTAGACAATTAACTTCAATAGAAAAAAAAAATTATATTGTGATCGAACAATAGGGTTTTGTAATTATATCTTCTTTGAAATTTTTTTGCCATTACTTGTTAAAGTCCAAGGCCAAAATTGTGACAAATCATAAGGCCTTAACCTATTTGGTCAACAAATATAATCTAAATGATTGACTTGCTCATGGTTGTTATTGATGAAAGAATTTGACATTGACATTGTCCATCGTCTAGAAAGGCAACATGGCAATGTTGATGGCCTTAAAAGAGCATACGAAGGAATGGGTGATGTTTTAGAAAATGATGACTTTTTAGATGCAACCATAATGACCATTAATGTAAAAGAAATACTTAAGGAATATCGAGAAATCATTCAATACTTGGATGGCATGAGGTTTCAAGTTAGAGCCACAAAGGCGATGCGAACATGAATTGCACACAAAAGTCGAAATTACTCGATAATAGGCGACTAGCTTTACTTTCAAAAAATGGATTGTGTTTTGTGATGAACCATTGGAAAGGGTGAAACCTCACGTGTTTTGTCTGAATTTCATGATGGGTTTTTTGGAAGCCATTTTACGAGATAAATCATAATAGAAAAGATTTTGCAAGTAGGTTATTATTGGCCCACCTTCTTCAAGGATGCCCATGATTATTATAAGAGTTGTGATGTATGTCAAGCTTATGCATAAAAGTCTATTGTGAGTGGCCCTTTACCACCTTTGGGACCTTTTGAAAAATGGGGAATTGATTTATTGGGGCCATTGTTAGTGACTAGGAAAGGGCATCCATTCATTGTGGTTGCCACAAATTACCTCATAAAGTTTGCAGAAGTATGTGCCTTAAAATCATCAGTGAAATAAGAAGTAGCATGATTTTTGTACGAACGAATCTTTACTGGATTTGGGTCACCACTTGAAATTGTTTCTAATAATGGTCCCTAGTTTTTGAATGAGGTTGTGGAAAACTTGTTAGCGTGCCTTGAAATGAAACTAAGTTTACCATTATGTATAAACTTAACACCAATGGCCTAGTAGAAAGAAACAGTAGGACATTGTGTTCCATGCTGGCAAAAGAAGCTAAGGTTCATGTGAACATTTGTGATTGGGATTTCAAGATCCACCATGTTGTGTGGGTTTACAACACCACATATAAAATTACCACATGGTATTCACCTTTTTTGTTTAACCTATGGGATGGAGGTGCTCTTACCCATTGAGTTGAAAATAATGATTTTACGCACTGCCACAACGATGAAACTTTTTTTGGATGAATCCCAACACCATCAATTGTTGTAATTTCATGAATTGGACAAACTGTAATTGAAAGGCCACCAATCCATTGAAATCACGTAGGCTCAACAAAAAAAAACTTTTGACAAGAAGGTGAAAAAAAAAGGAATTAAAAGAAAGTGACTTTAATGGCTCACCACATCTAGATCGCATTAATCATGACAAATTGAAAAAGGTTTTGGATATGTGATTCCAAGGATGAAATCCATAATGAATTTGGGAGTGTAACTTGATGTAATTAGATTATTACCTATGTAATTATTTAACGGTTAAATTTAGTGGCTTACCTATTAGTAGATTTTCATAATTTAATTATGACTTAGTCATAGTGCTTGATTTTCACATGGTAATTCATATGAAAAGTCTTTGGCACATTAAGGTGCATTGACTGTCACATGATAATTTATGTGAAAAATCTTTGGCACATCAAGGTGCATTGACTCACACATGATAATTTATGTGAAAAATCATGTGAAAAATCTGTGGTATGTTAAAGTGCATTGATTCACACATGATAATTTATGTGAAAAATCATGTGAAAAGTCTGTGATACATTAAAGTGCATTGATTCACACATGATAATTTATGTGCAAAATCATGTGAAAAGTCTTTGACGCATTAAAGTGCATTGACTCACACATGATAACTTATGTGAAAAGTCTTTATAACTTTATTATGCATGTGAAATAACATGGGAAGCCATGTGATGTGTAGACTTTAAGAAATTTCTTTTTTAGTTTCCTTTTGGTTAGTATATAAGTGGGTGTTTATGACCTTTGGAAACACCTTCATTTGATAGAAATAAGTTGTTGTATGAATGTAAAGCTTCATGGAAAAAAAACTATAAAAGGAATTGAGATTTTAGTTTTGAAAGGTTTTGGTATAGTTTATGTGAAGTTCATGCTAGGAGAATGGTGTGGCATACTAATTATACATAAACAATAAAAAGGTGAGAAAACATTTATGCAAACAAGAACATAAATTTCCATAGCTATGTAATAAACATACATAATTTTGACCTTAAACCCATTTGTGATTTACAGGTGCACCTTTCACTATTTAATAGAAGCATGAATAAGTACCCCCAACTTGCCATAATGAATCAACACCCATTAGTGCACCATCCACTGGATGCTCATTATTACTCGGTTGTGGATGAATATGAATTGAGTTAATATTTAGTTTCACCTTGGTAACAAATTATGTACGAAATAGGTTTCAATATAGTTAGATGGGTAGGAAAATAGACAACTACCAGGTAAATATGTAGATAGTTTATACATAGGGAAGCTCCATTTTTATTCCATACTAACAAACTCCTTGTGGGTTGTTAATAGGTAGGTAGGAAAAAAAAAATTGAGTAACCACCTTGGTTAACTAAGAAATTGGAGCCCAATAGAAAACAGTTTCCTAACCACTTACCATTCATCCTTGGTGGTCCACTAAATTATATATAATTCACAAAAATCATTTTCATTATTAAAATGTTATAAATTATACATTAAAAAATTCCCAACAATGGAGTTCAAACAAATGTTGCTAGATGCATAAATAAAAAATTGAAAAAGGAAAAATCTACAAATACAATGAAAACTAAGGAGATCTTTTTTGGATACACATACATAATGTAGATTCTTCAAGGAAGAACTATGTGGATCAACACTTTGAGTGTTTAAGCATTTGGATTTCACTCATCCCAATTGCAAAACCCCAAAGCACAAATGCACCCCAAGAACAAATGTTCCCAAACTCATTAATCACAGGGCAACACAAGTAAAAACCTCCAAAAATGAAACTCCCAAATTCATTAATCACAACTCAATAAAAGACCCAAAAAATCAAGAACTACAAAACTTCAAATTCCAAAAACTTCAAACAACAAAACTCACAACCCTAAAAACTCATAACTTTGAACTCTAGAACAACAAAACAAAACTCAGAATTCCAAAAATTTAGAACTTTAGAAATTTAAAACTCTAAACTCCAAAAACACCAAACTTAAAATTCCAAAAACTCATAACTACAAAAATTTCAGAAATTCCAAAAATTTAAAACTATAAAAACTTTAAAAACTCTAGATATTCAGAAACTTTAAAAACTTAGAAATAATTAAGTGCTAAAATTCAATACTCAACACAAAGCTCCCCAAAATCACTCATTCTAAATCATAAAGATACCCAATCCCAAACGAACATCTTCATGAAATCCAAACATTCGTCATTTTGTCATCATCTCCACATTCTTGCCCTAAAATCTTTATTATGCATGTGTTACAATAAAGAGATTATTGTTGAGAAAAAAATATGTCTTAATAATGTGTTTGACCACTATCCATCTACTACTAACAACAACAAAAAAAATCTCGAAAAGATTATAAAATGAGGATGTGATTGGAAAGTTGGAAAATCAAAAACTATGAACAATGCCTAGGAATGTTAAGGCAAAAATTGATTTCAAATCAACAATGTAAATGACATTAATAGGACAATTGTGAAAGTTGTTGAAAACATGGTCAAATGTTGTGTTAAGGTTGACAATATGAAACAATGGCCATGGAAAGATGGGATCCAACCCATCTTTGTACTTAGGCAACTCTTTTTGAACATGTTCTTCCAATCGTGTCTTCAAGATCAATTACGGATCCACCAATATTTTGTACTTGTACAAAGGTATTTTTTTGATTAGTAGAAGCAACAATAGGTGACATATTGTTCATTGTATTCACTGAAGTAGAAGTTGTAGAAACACTAACAAAAGAAGGACCACCAACAACTCTAGAAGTCAACACAACAATAGAAAGGCCATCATTTATAAGATACCCACCAATTCTCACAGCAATATAAATAGCCATAAAGCCAATATCACTAGATCTATAAGTAACTATGTATTTTCCAACATAATGATGAACTTGCATTTTTTTTAAAAACATTAATAATGAAAGACAAAAACTTCCAATACTTAAAGTTAAATATGACAAACATTATCATGAAACCTTAAAGTGGTTTTGGAAAATGAACCTAGTTTGTTTCGTTAGGTCTTTTGGCCTTAGTTTCAAAGTAATCTCTATAATGGAATCGACAATTGTTGTAGGTAGTTTTGACATTTGCATGCAACTTTCAACAAAAATGACATACAAAAAATGGTCGTTAATAAAAAAAACCTTAGAAATAGAATGCAATTACTTACCTTTGTTTTCTCATAGGTAGTAATATTTTTAGCAAATGTTTTTTCATAGCATAACGATCAACCAAATTTCAATTCTTTGTTAATAATATGTTGCATGGCCCAATTTTGAAGATGCGGATTTATTTGGTTATACCTCTACACAAAAAAACAAAACAAAAACTTAAAAGGAAGATGAAAATAAAAACAAAAAATAAAATAAAAACAGGAACGCAAAAATTAAAAACTTACACTCCATATGAAATTGAATCCCAATGACCAATTACCTCCATCATGAATTCACATGGCACAAGTGCTTCCCCCATTCAAGTGATTCCAACACCTTGACCAATTTTATTAGAAAGTAATATCTTTCAAATCTAAAAAATCACCCGTGAATTTGTCCACAATGAAACATAAGTGGTTCTAACTAATTAGAATAAACATTGTGAGAAAACCTCCATTTAAGTTTAGACCACAAGAATAGTAGATGTGGTCTAGGCTTATCAACAGGCCAAGAAATAGGACAACGATGGGCAAGTTCTTTGAAAGTTTTAATAACATCAACAATTAGGCATCAACAATGAACTTAAACCAAACAATAGAACAACAGATGATGTCAATACACCAGCTCTTGGAGGCACCTTGACAAAAAATTTAAATAACACAAGTAGGTAATGAAACCAAATTAAATTCATCAAAATCAACATTGCTGAGTTCAAAGCACCCCTTGAAAAAAACAATTACATGCAAAAATAGCCAAATTTGAAGTTCAAACTACAAGGTAATGTAGGTTGACACATTATTTGTCCCAACATCCTCGGTTTTTTTTCAACGAATAAAATGTCAAATTTCTTGATTGATTTGCTAAAACCAATTGTCGACATTCAAAAAGTTGCTTCATCTCTAGCAACTTTCACATGAGAATACTTTACATCTATGAATATGTTAAAATGAATTGTAGGTGTTTTACTTAATTCCATAACTCGCTACTCCTACTTTTGCCTAATAAATTTCCCAATATTACATATCAAGGTTTGAATGCTACAAAAAGAACAAGTCAAGAAACATAACAAAAGTATGAACATGAAAAAGCACAAACCAATTAGAAAATATAAGAACAACCTAAAATTAGAAAAAAAATCAAGTCTATAGGAAATGTTTTTTTTGTAAGAGCAAAAAAATTTATAAAAAAAACTTAAAACCTACACATAAACCTTAAACCTAATAATAGGAAAAAACACATAACCTATAGAAGCATAAATAAAATAAAAAGAAAAAAACACATGATGAAAAAAAAAACCTAATTATAAAAACATTCAAGAAATGGTAAGGACCTATACCTGGTTGGTGGATATAGGTTGCCATCTTTTTTGTAACTTGCAAAACAAAAGATGACAACATATCCACAAGGTTTTTAATCAAACCTTCAACTTCAGACAAATTAGCAATAAAGTTCATTGTGTCAAAACCACAAAATAGTTTCCATTCATCAAACACATTTTTCATCCAAAGTTTGGCATATTTGCTCACTTTTCAACCTCCCTTGTTACCATTTTCCATTTCCTTATCATCAAATTCAAAAAACTAAGATTTTGAAATTGGCTCCCTAATAGGAGACTCACAATTAGTCCTTTTAGCAACCTCATGTCTTGAAGGCATATTAATTTGAATAAGAGGAAAAGAAGTAGAGAAAACAATATGGGGATTAGAATGAAAACTTGGATCAAGTACAAGAAGAGGCATAGGAAAAGGTACAAAAATAAAAACCTCACTATGAAGATCAATAATAGATGCACATGTAGAGGCATTAGGAAATAAATCAAAATCTTTCAAATGTAAATTAATGTAAGGGTTGAAAAAATACTTGTAAAAATCATTAGCTACTTCAGGATGTAATGTAATAGAATGAAGATGAGGCTTATTAGTATTAGCATGTAACCAAGTGAAATTAACATGAGGTTTATCAACAAAAAATGTAACAATTAATTCATGAAGTTGAATGCATTTCATGACGCACCCCAAACTCCTTGGTAGACTCAACTACAAGTCTAAATGTGAAAACAACGGAAGGATAAGGAGTTGGGGCACGTTTTTTGGCTCGCAACACTTTGGGGGTAGAGGGGTGTGTTGGAACTTTGGGATGAGGACTAGGAAGAATGACAAGCAATTCAATTACTCACATGAACCTACACAAATGAAATAACAAGTTGGTTCGTGCATAGTTGGAGCATTTTTGGTGCATGAACAAATCACGAACATACACGAATTCACAAGACTCACCACAGCCTGGACTTAGGGGAAGCCACCACCTTCCCCCTTATAGTATTCTTTGTGCTTGGCCATGGGGCTAGAACCCAAATGTCATTTTGTCTCGGGACTCCCAAATGGGAGTCTCGAAATTCTCGAAATTGGGACTACCACAAATTTGGAGGCCCATAACTTTGTGTGCAAACCTCCAATTGAGGTGAAGTCCAAAGCAAATTTGTAGCTCTTTTCAAGAGCTTTCCAACGGTATGTGTCACGCCGCCTGCATGCAAGGAAATTGGGGTGATTCCTGACTTTTAGTGGTCAGGAATCAAATTGACAATTTGACTTTTGGCCTTTCTTTGGGCCATAACTTGTGTTTTAAGTACTCAAATGGGTCATGCGAGCCCATTTTAGACATCTATGTTTAAAGAGCTTTCCAATCATCTAAAGAACTTTTCAATCCAATGAATTTTGACCCTTGCAATTGCCTTTTGAAAAATTGCGAGTCCATTGGGATTCCAACTCCCAAAGTGGGAGCTCATTTGGGGGTGCGGGGTTTCATTTCATCACTTTTTTTGCACTCATGGAAGCATGAAATGTGACTCCCGGGCTCACTCTCGGCCGACATCTTTGCAAGCCCTTGTTTTAGTCGCGAGCCCAACGTTAAGATTGCAACATTTCACATAAATGTCATCTCCATCATTGGACCACAACAACTCAAAGACATTAGTAGCCAATGATCATGTAATCATAGTAGGATAGAAACTAGAAGGTTACATGTCAAAAAATTCACTAGATAGAAAAAAAGATGAAGGTAATATTTCTTTCATCAAAAGTTTTCCTCATGTACAACCTTCATTACATAATTTCTTCCTAGATGTTTCATCAATAGTAGACATTGCAAAAATAGTAAAAGAAAAGGAATAGACACATGAGGGAAAAAAAATAGAAAAGAATGAAAATTACATTACATTGTTTGAAAATGCAAGATGAAGTTGGAAATTATAAAGAAAGAGGAACTTGCATAGAAAAAAATTACAAAACAAAAACATAACAAAAGAACATTTGCACACATGAAACAATAACAAAATTTAAAAAGTGAGGAAAGAAACTTGGAAAAGAAGTGGAAATGGGAGCATGGGGGGAAAATAAAAGACATAAATAGGTGCAAATAGTAGGTGTGATGAAAGATGCAAAAATAGCTACAATGTGAGAGACACCATGCTGCCCTAGCACCGAGGACAAACAAGAAAATATACAAGAAAAAAAATGTCACACAAATGTGCAAAAGAAAACTTACACACATCAAACAATAGAGGAATTAAAACAAGATATGAATGAAAAAGCTAAAGAAAAAGTAGGGTGGAAGGAGAAGAGATGATCATGCAAAATTGAAATGTGTTGAAATAAAAACGCAGCCACAAAGAAAAAAAATTGATTGTCAAAAAAAGAGTAAGTTCAAAGAAAGAGCAGATGGAAAAAAGTGCACACGAAACATAAATGAAGCAATGCAATTGCAGAAATATAGAGCAAAAAAAGAAATGCACCTTGAAAACAAGGGCAGTAACATCAAGAAAAAACCCCAACAAGTCATTGAGCAGAGGAAATGATGTAAGAACAATGAAATAAAAAGAAAACCCTTCCCCTATATGTAATGTATGTGGAAAGCACCTTATATCCATCAATTTCCCTCCTCAAAATTGGGAGGGATAGTATGCCTACTCCTCAAGGATGGGAGGGAAATTATTCCAACTTGTAAGTGTAAGAACCCTCCCATTCATACCCCTCGTGATCACATAGGTTCAATTCATGATAAATTATGCCTTGTGCTTTATGATAGGTGAAGCCTATGGGTGGGGGACATTTGCAAAATGCGGGGCTGGACTCAGCCATCGCCTTGTCATAGGCCCCTTATTTTCAGGAAATCCCCACCCTAGGGCTTTACCCTACACGTTACCTACTGCACTTCACATGTGCCTAAGCCCTATATGTACTAAACCATGGTACATAAATGCCAGCAAAGGGCCCATTCTTTCTTCCAAACATTATATGTGCACCATACAGTGTGTGAGAGAGTGCATAGAATCAAGTGCGACGGGCGGGCGGGTGAGCGGGTTGCGGGCCCGGGAGGGTTGTGGAACGGGATGATGGGGTTTTGGAAAGTGAAATGCAACAATTGCGGAGTTTTGTTTGTGATTGCGTTTTCGGTGTCCATCGTCGCTGCAGGCTTGCTAGGGTTGCACAAGCCGTTGCTGAATGGATGCATCATGACATATATGTACCCGACTTATATTCCAATTCCGAGAACTCTTGCCACTACTACCTCCTCCTCCTCCAAAGAGAAGTATGGTCTTTATCTCTATCATGAGGGTTGGAAGAAGATCGACTACCAGTTGCATCTCGTCAACAAACTATGCCAAAATTCTGGGCCAAAACCAATTCGATTGGCCCATTGCTACCAAAAAAATGAAGCTATGGAGGCTCCTCAAAATAAAAGGTTATATAGTTCCTCCCTTTGGGCCCACCTATATAGGTGAAAGTGCGAAAGCATATGGGCTAAAAGTG